>Ga0247840_10005412_pt1 | contig 19248 bp, 17 predicted proteins | sample LaCruzMarch2015__FD_192404 | JGI IMG/M metagenome (GOLD analysis project Ga0247840, IMG submission 192404) | Freshwater microbial communities from meromictic Lake La Cruz, Castile-La Mancha, Spain - LaCruzMarch2015_17m | ecosystem: Environmental > Aquatic > Freshwater > Lake | place: Spain... | reverse complement strand
CGCGGCCGAGTGCGAGGATGGTGGCCGCGACAACACCTGGCGCAGCGGTCGGCAAAATCACCCCGAGGATCGCCTCCCAGCGGGTCGCTCCCAGCGCATAAGCCCCTTCACGGAGGGTTTTGGGGACAGCGGTGAGCGCATTCCGCGAAATGGCCGTCACGGTGGGAAGGATCATCAATGCGAGGACCACGCTCGCGGTCAGCATCGAATTCCCATAGGCCGGACCGGAAAAAATCGGGATCCCCCCAAGGTTCTGCACCGCCCAGTCACCGAAAACCTTGATGATCGGGATCACAACAAAAATCCCCCACAGACCATAAACCACGCTCGGGATGGCTGCCAGCATCTCGACCACGAAACGGACCACTTGCCGGATCGGAAGGGGCAGGAAGTTTTCACTGAGAAAAATTGCGATCGCGAGACCGAGGGGAAACGCAAACAGGATCGCGATGAAGGAACTGGCGACCGTCCCCACGATGAACGGGAACACGCCGAAAACCTCGCGGTTCGGAACCCACGAGGAGCTGCCCAGAAAGCCGAGCCCGAATTTCAGGATCGCCGGCCAGGCGGAGGAGACAATTTCAAATACAATCCATGCGAGGGTGGCCACGGCCAGAGCCGAGGCCACCCAGCAAATGGCATGGAAAACGTCGGGTCCCACGCGGACTTCCGCGATGGGCTTGGAGTCGGAAGATTCGCGGGACACGACAATTATTGGACGGTTGCGAGGGCGGCTTTCGCCTTCTCAACCACTGCGGCTGGAAGCGGGATGTAGCCGAGTTCCTCGGAGAACGACTGCCCGGTCGTGAGACCGTAGGTCACAAATTCTTTGAGGGCCTTGAGCTTTGCGGCATCGTCGTATTTCTTGTAGAGCAGGAGCCATGTGAAGCTTGCGATCGGGTAGTCGTTGGCGCCTTCGGGATCCACCGGCCAGATGCGGAGGTTTTCCGGCATCTGCACGTTGGCGAGGGTCGCGGCCCCGTGCTCTCCGTCCGCAGCCACGAAGTTTCCGGATTTGTTCTGGAGGTTTGCCATGGCGAGTCCGTTCCCCTTGGCATAGCCGTATTCCACGTAACCGATCGTGCCCGGGGTCTGCTTGATGAGGGCCGTGACGCCTTCGTTGCCCTTGCCGCCGACACCGACCGGGAAGGTCACCGACTTGTCGGTCCCGATCTTTTCCTTGAACTCGGGGCTGATCGCCGAGAGGTGCTGGGTGAAGACGTAGGTCGTGCCGCTGCCATCCGAACGGTAGGCCACCATGATCGGGAGCTCCGGAAGTTTGGCTCCGGGGTTCGCCTTCGCAATGATCGGGTCGTTCCACTTCGTCACCTTTCCTAGGAAAATGCCGGCCATCGCCTCGCGGGTGAGGTTCAGCTTTGCGACTCCGGGAAGATTGTAGGCGAAGACGACCTCGCCGGCAGTGGCCGGGATCATCACGACGCCTTTGGCGACCTTCGCGATTTCCGCATCGCTCATGGCCGCGTCACTGGCACCGAAATCGACCACGCCCGCGGTGAAATTTTTCACGCCGGCTCCACTCCCGACCGACTGGTAGTTCACTTGAACGTCGGGATGGACCTTGTTGTATTCGACTCCCCAGCGCTGGTAGAGCGGGGCCGGAAACGAGGCACCTGCCCCGGAGAGTTGCTGGGCTTGTGAGGTTGCCGAGAGACCCGCAAGGGCCGCTCCGATCAAGAGAAAAGGCAGTGGTTTCATAGTTGAGGTGCCCACTTAACGGGCACAGGGAACAATAGCCAAAGGCTCTTCTGTTACAATTTCGTAACACTATTATGTATCGATCTGATAGCAAGAAAGTTGTCGCCATTTCATTCTTCCTGTCGAAGCTGTAGATGGCGATTTGTTCTGCCGAGTTTTTTCTGTAACAGCAGAGATTTTTCTTGGTCGCGGCGGACCTCTCCATTAGTTCATCTAATGTTATGAAATCACCCATTAAAGTTGCTGTGACCGGAGCCGCCGGTCAGATTGGATACGCCCTTTTGCCCCGCATCGCCTCCGGCGCGATGTTCGGTCCCGACCAACCGGTCGTGCTCCAGCTCATCGAAGTTCCGATGGAAAAAGCGATGAAGGCCCTCGAGGGGGTCGCCATGGAGCTCGATGACTGCGCCTTTCCGCTCCTCCAGGGAATGGTCCTCACGGATGACCCAAAAGTCGGTTTCGGCGATGCAAACTGGTGCCTGCTCGTCGGTGCGAAGCCGCGCGGGCCGGGCATGGAACGCGCCGACCTCCTGAAGGATAATGGAAAAATTTTTACTTCGCAGGGGAAAATCATCGACGAGGTGGCTGCGGACAACGCGCGCGTCGCGGTGGTCGGCAATCCCGCGAACACGAACTGCATGATCGCGGCCAGCAAGGCCCGCCGCCTGACTGCCGACCGCTTCACTGCGATGGTGCGGCTTGACCAGAACCGCGCGCAGACCCAGCTCGCCAAGAAGGCGGGCGTCCAGACGACGGACGTGAAGAATATTTTCATCTACGGCAACCACAGCCCCTCGATGTTCCCGGCATTTGCACACGCGACGATCTCCGGCAAGCCGGCGGTCGAAGTGATCAAGGACGATGCCTGGCTGCAGGGGCCGTTCTGCGAAACCGTCGGCAAGCGGGGCGCGGCCATCATCGCCGCACGTGGAGCCTCCTCGGCCGCCTCGGCTGCAAGCTCTCTCGTGGACCACGTGCGTGATCTCATGACGCCCGGAGCGATCCACTCGGTGGCCGTCAAATCCAACGGCCTCTACGGGTTCGACCCGGAAGTCTGGGCCGGCCTTCCTGTGAAGACCACGGCACCGGGAGCATGGGAAGTCATCACCGGTTACGAGATGGACGACTTTGCGAAATCGAAAATTGCCGCGACGAACAAGGAACTGACGGACGAGCGCACGATGGTCGCGGACATGCTCGGCTGAGGTTTCAGGACAGATCTCTTCAGGGCGCGTGCTTCCCTCCGCGAAGCACGCGCCTTGTTGTTTTTCGGGTTCAGCGGTTGACCGGGATTCCCAGGCGCTCCGCCAGTCCGCTCCGCTCGCAGGTTTCCTCCTGCCGCGTCGCAAGCGTCTTGATTTTGAGAACCGGCCACTCCGCCCCCACAAGGATGGCGCGGGCGGCCCCGATGCCTTCCGCATCTTGAAACTGCCTCCCGACTTTCGCCGGCTTGAGCGCGAAATCAACCCTCCAACCCAGATCCCGGGCCTCTTGGACCACCCCCAGCGCATCCCCGCGCCGGGCTTCGTCCGCGATAACGACGAAGACATCACAGGACGGCGGATTTGCCGACTTCCTCCGTTCATCCGCCGCAGCCGTCTCGTCGATCAGGTGCCCAAGCACAACATCGCCCATCCCAAAACCGATCGCGGGCAGGTCTGCCGCCCCGTCGCTCAGACCCTTGATCAGGCCGTCGTATCGTCCGCCTCCTGCAAGAGCGCGGAGAGATTTCGATCGGTCGAAAATTTCAAAAACGACTCCTGTGTAGTATGCGAGGCCTCGGACGATCGAGAGGTCGGGCTCCACGAAGCGGGTCATCCCCCGCGCGCCGAGCGCTGCCAGAACCGGTGCAAATGCCTCCGGGCTGCCGCCAGAAATGAACGCGCGCAGGTCGGCAACGGTGAGTCCGGCCGGAGCCAGTTTTTGATTCAGCTTCTCTTCCGGCTCGCGCTCGATTTTGTCAGCGCATTCGAGGGCCAGTCTGGACTGTGATTCGTCGAATCCACGTGCTGCGAGGGAATCCATCCAGGCTTTCCGGTCGCTGAGCCGCACGACGAAATGCTCCTCGCCGAACCCAAAGCTGCGCATGAGATCGACCGCAAGCGCGACGATTTCCGCATCCGCCTCGGGCGAGCTCTCGCCGATGATGTCCGCATTGAACTGGAGAAACTCACGGAGCCGACCCTTTTGCTGGCGTTCGTGCCGGAAAAAATTTGATACGCAGAACCACTTCATTGGCTTCCGGTAGTGCTTCTCCCGCGCGGCGACCATGCGCGCCAGCGTCGGCGTCATCTCCGGCCGCAGCGCCACCTCCCGGTTTCCCCGGTCCCGGAACGAATAGAGCTGTTCCAGAATCTCGGCTCCCTCCTCGTTTTTCTTGCGGTAAAGATCCCCGCTCTCGAGCGTTGGCCCGTCGTATTCGACAAATCCGTATCCGCGCGCGACGGACCGCCACCTCTCGACGACGTAATTTCTCCGCGCGCAGTCCTCGGGGTAAAAATCCCGAAATCCAGGCAGCGCGGGCATCAGCGAATCTCCTTCATCATCCGCACAAACTGCCCGCTTCCGGGCCGCGTGAAAAGAATTTCCCGGCGCTACTGGAGGACCATCTCCTCGGTCGAGAGTCCGCGCTTCAGGAAAATGAGCCGGTCGATCGCGTTGGTGAACTGGCCCGGATCCTCTGCGAACCGGCCGGAGCGGGCGTCGTCGATGAAGTGGGCGAAGAAGCCTGTAACGTCCCCGGTTTTGACCCTTCCGCCGCTCTGGACCGCCAGATCCCCGTAGGGCCAGATCTCGCGAAGCCGCCGCTCCACTGTCCCCGGATCCGAGAGCAGCTCCTTGATTTCCGAGGAGGTCGCCGCATTTTCCCATGCGCATCCGCGGGTGACGAGTTGGAGAGCGGAAACCGCGAGAAAAAAGAAGTCTGGCAGCTTGTCGAGCCGCGAAAAGATCCGGCTGTAGGAATCGAGGTCGATCGCCTTGAACTGCCCGCGCCGGCTCATCATCACGTTCCCGTTTTTCAGGTCGTTGACCGCGAATCCGAGTTGGTGGACCTCCTCGATCCACAGCACCTTGCTCGTGAGCAAATCCATGATCTGGCCGAGTTGGGGCGGGGCGATGAAGCGCGGGGATTTCCGGTTGCGGCGCCAGGCCTCGCCGGAGCTTCCGCTCAGCGATTTCAAAAACTCGCGGTTCGCCTCGTCGGGCGAGGACTTGCCGGCTGTCGGGCGCACGATGCTGGCGTGTTCGGTGCCGGCGATCCCGATCAGGTGGTCGAGGGTGTCCCCCTCCACGATCTGAAGGATATGGTAATTCGACCGGATTGTTTTCATGTAGCCCGCATCGAAGACGCGGATGACGTGGGGCGATCCCGCGAGTCCGCCGGCGATGTCCATGATGGTATCCGCCGCCTCGATCGCCTCCTTTTTGTGGCCTTTCCGGATGCGGTCCACTTTCACGGCGACGCGTCCCGGGATGCTTCCGTTGCCGACGTTGATCGCCTCGTAGACCCGCCCGAACTGCCCCATCCCGAGCTGGCCGATGATCAGGTATCCGATGTCCTGAAGCGGCCCGCGCACTTTTTTCCACGCGTCCTCGTCCTCGTCGTCAATGATCCCGTAGCGACCGATTTCCGGCGTGGGTGTTTTGATTTTGCGATCGCTTTTCCAATCGACCGGCATCGCCTCCAGCCACTCCGGTTTGGCGGGCATGAGCCCTGCGATGCTGAGCCGCAAATACCTGGAGTCCAGATAATCGCGCACGATGATCGCCGCGGTATCCCATAATCCCTCGGCGCTGCGCTCTCTCAGCAAAAACGACAGGTCGGAGAGGAGCCGGAAAAATGGATCCCTCGCGAAAAGCTCGCGGCGTTCCATGCGCTCCCGCTTCGCGGAAATCTTTTCGAAAATTTCCCCGGCATCGTTGGCATCGGGCTTGCCGTCTTTTTTTCCGTTATAAAGGGCATGCAGGTTCACCATCGCCCACTTCGTCGTCAGTTCGATCCGCTCGGTGAACCGGTCGCGCGGGTAGCTCTCGTGTCCAAGCTGGAGCAGAATGTGCCTCAGTACCTCCCAGATTTTCCCGAGCCGCTCCATTGGGTTGTGCTTGTCAGGAGGCGGCTCGAACTCTTCGAAGAGGGCGGTCCGCACGAGGATTCTCGTCTCGGCTGGTGAGAGGTCGTTGTTCACCCTCATCTCCCTCGTCGCGTAGGAAGGCAGCTCGGCGCTCGAATCCAGATTCATTCCGGATGCGGCATTTGACGGATTGTCGAAGACCATCTCGTTCAGAACCCGGGCGGCGGCCGGCAGTTTTTCAAATCGGACCTGAAGGTCGCGGAACGAGCGGGTCAGGGTCTCGGCCCAAAGGATCGAGGGCTCATTGCGCGGCTCGAATTCCAGCAGCCGCCGCTTGGCGTCAATCGCGATGTGCATCTCGAACCTGCCATCACGCCGCGCAGTCCAGGGATGCTCCAAATACCCGGTCCACTCGTTTGCCTCGCCGGAAAAGACGGTCGTGCTCCGGTTTGTTGGGATGATCCGGCGGGCTGTTGCGGCCGAAGTCCGCGCAGGTTTTATGTTTGCTTCCTGCAGGCCCAGAGCGGTGAGGAAGTGACGGAAAACTTCGGACATACTAAGCCCCCCAAAACTCCGCCAGCAGATCCCTCGCGAACGGATCTCCTTCGTCCGCCAAATCGCGGAGAAATTGCAGCCCGGCTTCGCGGACTTCGGGATCGGAATGCGCCGCCGCCGCCGCCGCAACTTTCGGATTTAAAAACCGCTCGAGCATTTTCAATGCCTCGCCGGATGTGGCTTTCGGCAGGCGTTCCAGATACAACTCCTCCGCCTTGCCCTCGAGGAACTGGATATCATACGTATCCTTCGGACGCCCGGTGTCCTGCTTGGTGATGAGGAGGTCCACGACATCCGGCAGGCGAGTGCCATCCGCCAACGGGGTCGCCCGTTCCCAAACCTCCTCAAACCAGGAGACCTCCATTTCATTCGGGCGTCGGAAAATGTCGAGAGGTCGATCCAATCCGGCGAGGCGAACCACTCCATCGTGCTCGATTACCTCCGGAAAGGCACTTTCGTCAACGGGCGAGAACGATCCGATGTCAATAACAGTGATTTTGGTTCCGGCCGTCAGCTCGGGCCACAAAGCCCGACACCAAGCCTCGGGCGATTCCATCGGGTCAATCCACACATCCAAATCGTGGGTGTTTCTGCTCAGACCGTGGGTGATCACCGCGACGCCGCCCAGAGTCACGATACGAAATCGAAGGGCTAGCTGGCGGACTAAGTCTTCGGCGAGCCGCTTGATTTCCATCTCTCGACATCCTCCTTGATGCGGTCAGAAATATAGAGTGCGTCGGCGATCGAGTGGACGCCACCGGGAAGCCACGGCTCCGAGTTGTCGGGGATCCTCGGCGCGTCCGGCGTCCTCGTCTTCCCCTTCATCCGGCGGAAGATCGCGCGCGCTTTCATGCGCGAGTAGAGCTCCTTCTGCCTCTCCACGTTGGGACGGTATTGCTTCACGGCATCCTGTTTCTACCACATCCGGGGATGGCGCGCGAGCGGGAATCAGGCTTTGGAGAAAACCAGCTTCCCCTTCTCGACGCCGCCCTGGATTTTATCGCCGTCGGCAAAGCGTCCGTCGAGGATTTCGAGGCTGAGCGGGTCGAGGATTTCTTTCTGGATCACGCGCTTGAGCGGGCGGGCGCCGTAGGCGGGGTCGTAGCCTTCGCGTGCAAGGTGCGTCTTCGCCGCATCGGTGAGGGTGAGCTGGATGTTCTGCTTGGCGAGCCGGTCCAGGAGTCGCTTGAGCTGGATGTCCACGATCCGGGTGATCTGCTTTTCGTCGAGGCGGTCGAAGATGATGATCTCGTCAATCCGGTTCAGAAATTCCGGACGAAAGTGCCCGCGCAGGGCCTCCATGACCCGCCGGTTGCGCTCGTCCACGGCGAGGTCCTCCATGATGAACTGGCTGCCGATGTTTGATGTCAGGATGATGACGGTGTTTTTGAAATCCACCGTGCGCCCCTGTCCGTCGGTGATACGCCCGTCGTCGAGGACCTGGAGCAGGACGTTGAAGACATCGCTGTGGGCTTTTTCGACCTCATCGAAAAGCACGACGCTATAGGGCTTCCTGCGGACCGCCTCGCTGAGCTGGCCTCCCTCCTCGTAGCCGACGTATCCAGGAGGCGCGCCGATGAGTCTCGCGACCGTGTGCTTCTCCATGTATTCCGACATGTCGAGGCGGATGATCGCGCCCTCGTCGTCGAAAAGAAATTCCGCGAGTGCCTTCGAGAGCTCGGTTTTTCCGACCCCGGTCGGGCCGAGAAAGAGAAACGAACCGATCGGACGGTTCTCGTCCTGAAGTCCGGCGCGCGCGCGGCGGACGGCATTTGAGACCGCCTTGATCGCCTGCTGCTGGCCGACGACGCGCTCCATGAGCCGCTCCTCCATTTTGACGAGCTTCGCGCGCTCGCCTTCCTGGAGGCGCGAGACCGGGATGCCGGTCCATGTGGCCACCACCTTCGCGATGTCCTCCTCGGTGACCTCCTCCTTCAAAATGGTGCCGTCCGCCTGCTTGTGGGAGGCCTCGAACTGGCGCTGGAGCTCCGGGAGCGTGCCGTATTGGATTTCGCTCGCGCGCTGAAGATCTCCCTTCCGCTGGGCCTGCTCGAGCTCAGCCTTCATCCGCTCGATGTCCTCCGCCACCTTGCGGGATTTCCCGTGCTCCTCTTTTTCCTTGAGCCAGCGCGCCTTGAGCGTGCCGGCCTCTTCCTTGATGTCGGCGAGTTCCTTCTCGATCTTCTTGAGGCGCTCCCGGCTGGCGGCGTCCTTCTCTTTATTGAGTGCCGTGCGCTCCATCTCGAGCTGCATGATCTGGCGCTCGAGCTGGTCGATCTCGGTCGGCATCGAATCGAGCTCGATCTTGAGCCGCGAAGCCGCCTCGTCGATGAGGTCGACCGCCTTGTCGGGCAGGAACCGGTCGCTGATATACCGGTGGCTGAGGATCGCCGCAGCCACAAGCGCCGCATCCTGGATGCGGACTCCGTGGTGGACCTCGTAGCGTTCTTTGAGCCCGCGTAGAATCGCGATCGTGTCCTCGACACTCGGCTCGTTCACCATCACCGGTTGGAACCGGCGCTCGAGCGCGGCGTCCTTCTCGATATACTTCCGGTATTCGTCGAGCGTGGTCGCGCCGATCGTGCGGAGTTCGCCTCGCGCGAGCTGGGGCTTCAGGAGATTCGAGGCGTCCATCGAACCCTCGGCCGCCCCGGCTCCAACGATTGTGTGAAGCTCATCAATAAATAGAATGACCTCTCCCTCGCTGGACGTGACCTCCTTCAAAAACGCCTTGAGCCGGTCTTCGAACTCCCCGCGGAATTTCGCGCCGGCGACCATCGCTCCGATATCCATCGCGACGACCTTTTTGTTCTTCAATGACTCCGGCACGTCGCCGCTCACGATCCGCCGGGCCAGGCCCTCGACGATCGCCGTCTTTCCTACGCCGGGCTCGCCGATCAAAACCGGGTTGTTCTTCGTGCGCCGCGACAGCACCTGCATCGTGCGGCGGATCTCTTCGTCACGCCCGATCACTGGATCGATCTTCCCCTTGCGCGCGAGTTCGGTCAGATCGCGCCCGTATTTTTCGAGCGTCTGGTATTTTCCCTCGGGATCCTGATCGGTGACCCGCTGGTTGCCTCGGATTTCAACCAACGCTTTCATCAGGCGGTCGCGCGTCACCCCGCTGTCCTTCAACATTTTTCCCGCCGCCGATCCCGAACCGGTCAGCGCGATCAGATAATGCTCCGCGCTCAAAAATTCGTCCTTGAGCTTGCCCATCTCGCCTTCCGCCGCATCCAGCGTCTTGCGGAGTTCGTGTGAAAGCTGCGGCTGCGCGCCCCCACGCGCTCTCGGGAACCCGCCGATCGCATCGCGCAAGCGTTCCTCCAGCGTCGAAGCCGAAACCCCCAGCTTGTCCAAAAGCGGCCGCGCGAGTCCGTCGGACTGCTCGACGAGAGCGAGCAGGAAATGCTCGTTCGTGATTTCCGGATTGTCGTTTTTGGAGGCGAGATCGAGCGCTGCATTCAGCGCCTCCTGCATCTTGGCGGTGAACTTGTCGGGTCTCATGGGAGAAAAGCTAGCTTATCAAGCCAAACCTCAAAAGCAATAAGGCTGTAGATATGACAAAATGGCGCATAATTCGCGACAAAACAATTCTGTGATTTGAGACAATATGGCATATCATTAGCAAATTAAAGCAATCAATAAAGTCGAGTAAGTCATTTATATATATCTTATTACTCGCATTCGTCATATCCGTCATTTTCATGGCATTGTTTACGCTCCAGAGAAGTTGGAACCCAGTTCCAAACACAATAAATAACCATGAACATCATAAGATATAGAACACCTGAGCTGTCAGCTTGGACGCCGTTTGACCGCCTCTCGCCGTTGCGGGAGTTGCTGGATTCCGCCTACCGTTTGGCGGGGTCGGCTGGGTCGCGTGGCTGGGCCCCGGTTCTGGATGTTTACGAGGATGCCGACAAGGTGACCGTAAAGGTCGAGTTGGCCGGCATGAAAAAAGAAGACTTCGACATCGCGCTCGAGGACGGCGCGCTGACCGTCTCGGGACGCCGCGAGGGCGAAAGCCGCGACAGCTTCCGCAGCGAGCGGTTCTACGGGTCGTTCAGCAGAACGGTCGCCCTTCCCGCTCCGGTTAGACCGGACGACGTCAAGGCCGCCTATGAGGATGGCATCCTGACGGTTGTCCTGCACAAGGCCGAGGATGCGAAGCCGAAGAAAATCACTATCAGCTAAGAAAGGAGAAAATCATGTCACAAATTGCCACATGCGAATCCCGTCCGGCGACCGCCGAGCGGGTGGAATACACGATCCCTGCGGTGAATCTCCGTCACGATGAGGATGGATACACGCTCGAGGTCGAGATGCCCGGGGTTTCCAAGAGCGGCGTCGAAATCACATTCGACGACGGGAAACTCACGGTTGCCGGCCAACGAGCGAAGAGCGAGGCCCTCGGCAAGGCGGTCTATGCCGAGTCCGCCGGACACGGATTCCGCCGGGTCTTCGATCTCGATCCGAGCATCGATCCCGAAAAGATCAGCGCTTCGATCGACCAGGGACTGCTCACCGTCCGCTTGTCGAAGGCGGAAGCCAGCAAGCAGCGCAAGATCGCGCTCGGATAAATACGTAACCCCGCCGGGAGCGGATTGCCCGCTCCCGGCGGATTTTACAAAACTTTGATGCGGCCGCATCAAAGTTTTGTAATCGTGATTGCCTCGTGAAGGGAAAGATTGCCGGGGCGCGGGATTTCTGCGGGAATGGGCCCATGATTCACATGGATATTTCCTACTTGGGCGCCCTTCGGTGCGAAGCGGTGCATGGTCCCTCAGGCGCGAAGGTTTTGACTGATGCTCCGGTCGACAATCACGGGAAGGGCGAGGCCTTTTCTCCGACCGACCTTGCCGCGGCCTCGCTCGGGGCCTGCATGGCCACGATCATGGGAATCTGCGCCCAGCAGCACGGGGTGAACCTCGAAGGAGTGAAGGTCGGCGTCGACAAAACCATGTCCACCGATTCACCTCGACGGATCGTGAAAATCGAAGTCACGTTCACGATCCCTCTCCCTCCGGATTTTCCGAAGCGCAAAACCCTGGAGAACGCGGCGCTCGCGTGCCCGGTCCACCACAGTCTGCATCCGAGCATTGAGCAAATCGTCCGATTTGACTGGGTCGGTTAAGCGGCTGGCGGATTCGGCGCGGGGGGCTGTGTCCGCGCACAATACCGGTATGACAAACCGTGTGACGGTCCGCGTTCCGGGGGAGCTGCTTTCATTCCTATTTTCCGCTTGGCCGGAGACCGGGAAGACCAAGATCAAGAACTGGCTCAAACATCAGGCTGTGCTGGTGAATGGTGAGCCGGTCACCAAATTCAACCACGCCCTTCAGCCGGGCGATGTGATCGGGATCCGTCCCGGCCGTTTTGTTGCTCCCCGGACTTCGCTCTCCGCAGGGATCAAGATCTGGTTCGAGGACGAGCACCTGATCGTCATCGACAAGCCGCCGGATCTTCTCAGCATCGCCAGCAACTCGGAGGACGAGAAGACCGCTTACTATTTGCTTACGGATTACCTTCGCGGCAACCGTCCGGAAGGCCGCGAACGGGTCTGGATTGTCCACCGCCTCGACAAGGAAACTTCTGGGCTCATGGTTTTCGCAAAGACTCCTGAGGCGAAGGAAATTCTTCAGGGTAGCTGGGATGAGGTGGAGAAGAGGTATGAGGCGATTGTCGAAGGGAGGCTCCGGGCAGGCGACGGGGTGATGGAGTGCGATCTGGACGAGAGCAACCGGTTCAAAGTCCGCGTGGCCAAGGCCTCCGCGCTCACCCGCCACGCGGTCACTCATTACAAGGTGCTCGCGCAATCCCCGCGCAGATCGCTTGTCCAGCTGCGGCTCGAAACCGGGCGCCGGCACCAGATCCGGGTCCAGCTTGCCGCGGAGGGCTGTCCGATCATCGGCGACAAAAAATACGATGCGGCATCGGATCCGGCCGGCCGGCTGGGCCTGCACGCCACGTTTCTCCGGTTCACGCACCCGGTCACCGGTGTGGAAATGAAGTTCTCGTCGCCGCTGCCAAAAGATCTTGCCGCTCACGCTCCTCCCAAGGCGCCTCGCACAGGCGTTTGACCTGCCTGCACGCCTCCCCTAGTCTGGCCGCCCATGTCGAATGTTACCAAACTGAGCACACTGCCGGGCGGACTCCGTATCGCCACGTGCGAGATGCCGCACGCGCAGACCGCTGCGATGGGGATTTGGGCCTCGGTCGGGGGACGCCACGAACCGGCTGCTCTGAACGGGATTTCCCACTTCATTGAGCACATGCTTTTCAAAGGCACGGGAAAGCGCTCGGCCAAGCGGATCATGCAGGAGATCGAAGGCGTGGGCGGGGACATGAACGCCTACACAGCCGAGGAGAGGACATGCTACTACGCCACGGCTGCGGCCGAATATTTTCCGCGCGTGTGCGACGTCCTCTGCGACATCTACACCAACCCGAAATTTTCGAAGCCGGACATCGAACGCGAGCGTGGGGTCATCGGCGAGGAAATCCTGATGTATCGCGACGAGCCGTCTTCGCATGTGCAGGAGATCCTCAATGGCACATTCTGGCCGCGCCACCCGCTCGGCCGCCCGATCACCGGAACGCTCGAGACGATCGAAAGCTTCGGGCGCGAGGATTTTTTGAGCTACCGTGCGAGCCACTACCACGCCGCGAGCACGGTTGTTTCGGTGGCAGGAAAAATCTCCCACGATGACGTCGTCGAGCGGGTTACCCGCCTGCTCTCGCGCCTTGGAAAAGCCCGGAAGCCGGCTGCAAAACCCGCGCCGCCCGCGCCTACGAAGTCCCGGCTGAAAGTCGAGGAACGCGACGTGCAGCAGACCCAGCTTGCCATGGCCCTTCCGGCATTCAGCCACATGGACGAGCGGAGGTATGCCTACCACCTGATGCACGTCATCTTGGGCGGAAATGCCAGCTCGCGGCTGTTTCAGGAGCTGCGTGAAAAGCGCGGCATCTGCTACTCGGTGAGCACGCATCCCCTCACGCTCGACGACGGCGGGGCCTTCAATATTTCGGTCGGCCTGGACCGGAAAAACCTCGAAAAGTCACTGCGTCTGATTCTCTCGGAATTTGATCGCATGCGCACGGCCCTTGTCGGAGGCGCCGAGCTGAAGCGGGCGAAGGAATACGCGGTCGGGTCGAGCCGGATGTCGCTCGAACGCACGTCGAGCCAAAACATGCGCCTCGGCAGCTCGGTCCTCGTTTACGGAAAAATCGTCGATCCCGAGACCGTGCACGAAAAAATCCGTGCCGTGACGGCGGAAGAGGTTCGCGAAGCCGCGCGGGCGATCCTCCAGCCTTCCCGGATTTCCCTCGCCCTCGTCGGCCCCTCGCCGGACGAAAAGATGCTCTCTCGCATTCTGGGTTTATGAAAGGCGTGATCTTCGATTGGGACGGTGTGGTCATCGATTCCTCCGCGCAGCACGAGCGCTCGTGGGAGTTGCTGGCTGCGGAGATCAACAAGCCGCTGCCCGACGGTCATTTCACGGCGGGTTTCGGCAAGAAGAATCAGGAAATCATCCCGAATCTTCTGCGCTGGGCGGATGATCCTGTGGAGATTGCGCGTCTCGGCGACCGCAAGGAAGAACTCTACCGCGAGCTTGTCAGGGATCAGGGCGTTCGCGTTCTTCCCGGAGCACGTGAGCTTCTGATGGCGCTTCGCGCGGCCGGCATCCCTCGCTCGGTCGGATCCTCGACTCCACGCTCGAACCTCGATGCCATCTTCGCCGCCACCGGTCTCGGAGAATTGTTCGATGAAGTCGTGTGCGGGGATGATGTGGCAAACGGGAAGCCCGCGCCCGATGTCTTCCTGCTCGCCGCAAAAAAACTCGGCTTCGCGCCGGCGGACTGCATTGTCATCGAGGATGCGCATGTCGGCATCGCCGCAGCGCATGCTGCCGGGATGAAAGTTCTCGCCGTGGCCACAACCAACCCGCTGGACGAGTTGGCTGACGCGGATGCGGCAGTCGTCTCGCTGGAGGAAATCACCCCCGACCGACTCCGGCAGATTGCCGGATGAGATCCCGGCACTCCGCCCGCTTCAGGGCCTCCACTGCAAACCCAGCATCCCGCCTGCATCGATGGCGGTGTATTCGCTGTCCGGATTTGTGCTCGAGTTCCATGTGCCTGCGACTGATGCGGAGAGCGAAAAATTTTCCCATGGCGACCAGGTGATGCTCGTGCCGACATACTGGGTAAAGTCATTCTGGCCGCTGAAGTAGCAGGTCAGGTAGCCGTTATAATAGACGGAGAATCCCACGCGGGAGCTTACTTCCAGATCATAGGAAATTGTCGCTCCGTAGGAATGGTATCCCGAATCCCACGGCGACGAGTAGGGGGTGGCGGTGGCATACGGATTGAACGCGAGAGTCTGGCCAGACCGGAATTCCCAGCCTGCATGCGCGCCCGCAAGGATTTCCGTGCTCTCTCCACTCTTTGAATAATTCTTGAGCTGCGTCCACTGCTGGGTGCAGGTGAGATAAATCCCAGCTTCCGCCGGTCCGATTTTGAAGTTGTGGGCGATGCTGCCCCACGCATCGAGATACGAGGTCCCCAGATCGGTCTGACGCAGATACCGGAAGCCGCCTGCATCGCAGCCGACAGACATTCCCCAGTCATCTCCAAATTCATGACCCCAGCTCATCGTTGCGGTCGGAGCCAGATACCAATCGCTGGTGCCGTCGCGGGACAGGGGAGCATTGGTTGTAAAGCGGCTCTCCAGGCTTCCGTCCAGAGTCAGACCGCTTTTCACCTCAGCACTCCACAGGTTCGACTGCATCTGAAGGACTCTCAATGCCGCCAAACGCTCGAACAGATCATCCGCGCACGCTTGCCCATTTGAGGCCGCAAGGAGGACCGCAACAAGACGAAAGGCGAGCCGGGGGAACGGTGGCATCAGGATGAAAGCCTGAATACACGAGCACTGCGGGTTTTTCCAGCCTCCGGAGTTTTATTTCTACTTGAACAGGAAGTGACATCCCTCATTCTGGGGTTCGCCATGAGGTATCTGTCCCCCCTGATTCTCGCGGGAGCGCTGAGCTTGTATTTGTCTTCCTGCACCTGCTGTCCCGTCTATTCCAATTCACACGCCGGCCCGGATTCTTTGGCGGAGTTCGTCCGCGATCCACGCCCTTGGCTCCACCCGCCCGCCAACTCGGAACAACGCCAGCCGGTCTATCTCGGCGCGACCCCACGCGAGCTTGCGCTGAAGCTGACTCCGCAGGACGGGGGAAAACCAATCCTCGTCGATTCCCTTCGCGGAAAGCTCGAACAGCAAACCCGCGCCCTTCGCCGTGTGCTGGTTGAGCAGAAAAAAATCAGCCCGTCCGGCGCGGCGGAATTTGAAGCCTGGCCCGTTCGTGACGACCTTGGGGAGCTTAACTGGGCTTATGCGCGCTGGCGTCCGAAAGGCGAAACCCGCTGGCTGTGGTTTGATTCATCCATGTGGACGGCCGGCTCCCGGAGCTCGGCTGCTCCCTTCCTTCCGGTTCTCCTCGACCCTGCCAAAAAAGAACATTTCTCGCTGATCTTCGACGATGTCCTGAAGCTTAAGGAGCTCTACGATAAGCCGCTCTTCGGCGAATGCATCTGGACGGATCCGGAACGCGACGAGGCGGTGATCGAGGCGTGGCTTCCGGTGAAGGACATGGAGAGCCGCGGAAAAAAACTGGCCCGGGCCCTGAAGCGAGGACAGAAGACGCCCCTTTGCCGGGTCCTGCCGCTGCCCGCGCGCCTGAATGGCAGCCCCACAACGTTCGTCCTGACCGTCGATTCCAAAGGCGTGAAGTATCCGGACGGGATCCAGTGGAAAGCCGCCCACACAAGCCTGCCCCGCTCAAGCGTAAATCCCGCTCCGATCCGCCAGTGGCCAAGCGATTATACGGCTGCCTATCGTCGTGATGTGCTGGCTCTCGATGGCGAGCACGAGGCCGTTTTTTCCGGTGGTCGCACGGCGCGATTTGTGCGGAAGAACAGCGTTGATCCGCGCAACCAACTCTTGGATGTCGTTCGCTACCTGGAAGAGCGCTACCGCCAGCTCCGCATCACGACCCGGCGGCAGGAATTCACCTGGCGCGGCGTTCGACAGGCAAACCTCATCGCGATCATTCCAGGCACGGGCAAGGATGCCTCCCGCCATCCTGTCGTTATGGCGGACCACATCGACACCGCGTTCTGCGACGATGTTTTTGAAAAAACCGGACAGCGCGTCTCGGCTCCCGGAGCCGACGACAACCTCTCCGCAACAGGCGTCCTTCTGCGGGCGGCGGAAATTCTGCGGGACAGGAAACTTCCGCAGGATATCTGGCTCGTGCATCTCACTGGCGAGGAATTTCCCGCCGATGATCTGGGGGCCAGATATTTCGTGGGAAGACTCCTGCGCGACCGGCAGGATATTTCTGGGCTCGTGCTTATGGACATGATCGGTCACCGCGAGAGCGCGAACGACATGATTTTTCAGGTCAGCCCGGGCGACGATGCCCAGTCGATGCGCATGGCTAGGACCGCCATCGACGCCTCCGCCGGCATCACCCGCTTCGTGCCGGTTCTCCGGACCCGCTACGACCAGCGGAGCTACCTCTACAACACCGACGGCCTGATTTTTTCCGAGGCCGGGTATCCGGTCGTCTACCTGAATGAGCACATCAACCGGCTCGAGAACTTTTTCCGCAAGGGCTACCACCATACCACCGACACCTCGAAGAAAATGGATTGGAACTACGCCTCCGACATCGGAAAGGTGGCAATCCAAACCGCAGCGGCCATGGCAGCGAAAACAGGGCGGTAGCCGGTTATTTCACACCGCTGACACATCCGGGAAAGCGGTGTTGTTTGTCACTGGCAGGCCGAATGCTTGCGCGGATTTTTGCTCCTGCTTCCGGGATTCCGGAGATCCTTGGATGCGGGAGAGGGTTTTCCTCAAGCGGGCGCACGGGCGTTCGATTCCATGGTGGAGCAGAGCGGAGAGGCTGATCGTCAGGACGAGTGCGATTACGCCCTGCAGCGCAATGTGAAAAATCCTTCCCGATCCCGTGGTGGATCCCGCTACTGGAAACCATTTTTGGACCGCGAATATAATCGCGAAGTGAGTCAGGTAAATCGAGTAGGAAAGAACCCCCAAAACTCGCACCCATCGCCAGTTGAGAGCGCGGAAAATCCCCCACTCCGGAAACCGGATTGCGGCAATAAACAGCGCGAACAGCGCAATCCCCTGGACCGAATAGCGCAGGGTTTCGCGGAAGCCGGGATCACGCACCACGAAGCTTGCCAGCAGGGTCGCCGCGCTCAAGGGGACGAAAACCCAAACCCAGGTCCCACGGCCGAACCGGCTTCTGTCCAAGACCGGGTTCCCATAAACCGCTAGCATGCACCCGAACAGCAGCGAGTCGAAACGCGTGTCCGTGCCGTGGCAGATCCGCGGATCGAACGCCGCCTTCGGATCAAGCGTGACCGCCTGCAGTCCGTAAACCAGGGCGAACCTCCACGCGAGCACTCCGGCCGCCAGCCCGGCCAGCACGCAGAATTGATGGAACGGATCCGGCAACCAGCGCCGCAGAAGGATATAGACGAACGGAAACACCAGATAAAAATGCTCCTCCACCGCAAGCGACCAGAGCACCTCGGTCCCTTGGGGCTGCGCGCCCGAACCGAAAATTTCCTGATAGTTCGCCATGTGCAGCGCCTGCGCCGTCACAGCGCTCCAGTCGAAACCGCTGCTTAAAACCCCGAGCATCGCCAGAATCACGATGCCCGCGAGCACCAGATAGAACGGGGGAAATATCCGCAGGATCCGCCGAAGGTAAAAATCCCGGAGGTTGATCCCGCCGCTCTGCCCATGCTCGATCCGTAACAGCGTCGTGATCAAAAACCCGCTCAGAAAGAAAAACACCGTCACTCCGAAGACACCCGGAATAACTTTGTGCAGTCCCGCGTGACTCAGGAACACGATTAATATCGAGATCGCGCGGATTCCATCCAGCGATGGAATGTGGAAGGCCTTCGAGGCGGACGATGGTGTGACGTTGCCGGCACTTGGCGAGAAAACGGGAGGATTCACGCCGGTTACAACGCAAATCCGGTGCCAGAAATCAGATATTCTGTAACCAGCTCAACAGGATATTCTTAAATATATACTGATCATCTGGAGAGCTGCAGGAATTTCCTAAAACTAAGTAATTATTGCAAATGCTGCAAATATTACAGATCTAAGCCCCGCTTTATCAAATCCAGCGCGTCAGGATCCTGGCCTTCGGTTCAGGTCTGCGGAAGAGGTTTCTCAGGATGGCAAGGATCGATCTCATCAGGTTGTGCGACACTGCCAGTTTTTCCGGCCGGATGGCAAGCGCAGGAAAATCATTGCTGTAACCCGCGGGTGTTGAATGATGCTTGTATGCCGCCGATCGTGAAAAATATCATGGATGCCCCACCGGGAGAGAAGGAGGAATTCCGGACGCTACTCGACATTCCCGGGCTCCGCCTGCAACAGATCGTTTCCCATGGCTGTGCGGGCGGGGATTGGGATGACCAGAAGCAGCCGGAGTGGGTGATGCTGGTCCGGGGAAACGCTGTGCTCCGGTTCGATCCGGGCGGGGACGTGCCGCTGAAGGCCGGGGATTTTCTCACCATCCCGGCGCGGTCGCGACACCAGGTGGAGTCGGTATCGTCCGATGCCATCTGGCTGGCTCTGCATTTTTCCACATGAAGCCCTCACGCGACCGGGCATACGACAAAGCCTATTTCGACAGGTGGTATCGCAATCCGCTTCACCGCGTGAGCACGCCCGCGTCGGTCGCGAGGAAGGCCCGTCTCGTCGTCGCCGTGGCGGAGTATTATCTCGGCCGGCGGGTCCGCACGGCGCTTGATGTCGGCTGCGGCGAGGGGCAGTGGCAGC
>Ga0247840_10005410_pt1 | contig 19250 bp, 13 predicted proteins | sample LaCruzMarch2015__FD_192404 | JGI IMG/M metagenome (GOLD analysis project Ga0247840, IMG submission 192404) | Freshwater microbial communities from meromictic Lake La Cruz, Castile-La Mancha, Spain - LaCruzMarch2015_17m | ecosystem: Environmental > Aquatic > Freshwater > Lake | place: Spain... | reverse complement strand
TCCCCCTCTCCAACGCCGCCAAATTGGCCCGGGCCACATCCCCCACGTAAACATAGTCTCGCTTTTGCTTTCCATCCCCATAAATGGTCACCGTCTCCCCAGCCAGCAACCGCCGACAAAAAATGGCCACCACCCCCGCCTCCCCGTGGGGATCTTGTCGAGGACCAAAAACGTTGCCATAACGGAGTACCGTGTAAGAAAGCCCGTGCAACGCCCGGTAGGCTCGGAGGTAATATTCCCCCGTCAACTTGGTCACCCCATAGGGCGACAAAGGGCACGGCAAGACATCTTCCCGAGCCGGCCGGGCGGTTTCCCCATAATAAGTTCCACCCGACGCCGCAAAAATCACCTTCTTCACCCCAAACACTCGACACTGTTCCAAAATATTAATAAACCCCAGAACATTGACCCGAGCGTCCAACGAGGGATCCGCCACGCTCCGCCGCACATCCATCTGCGCCGCGTGGTGACACACCACATCAAATCGTTCCTTTTTAAACAAACGAGACAACGCCAAATCCTGAACATCCGCCTTCACCAACCGCACCCCTGAGGGAAGATTCTTCCGTTTCCCCGAAGACAAATCGTCCACCACCACCACCCCATGCCCCGCTTTCCGATAAACCTCCCCCACATGAGACCCAATAAACCCCGCACCGCCCGTCACCAATATTTTCATGATTTGTCCTTAAACTTCCGTTTTTGGTATTGAAACGAGTGGTAACCCGCCACGAATAAAAACCGGACCCAAACCCCCGCACAAACCACGACCCAAACAGACAAAGGGTAACGGGTGCGGAAATGTTTATTAAAAAAACGCACCATCCCCCGATGCTTGTGATATTCCACAAACACGGGCCTCTGTCTTCCACAAACCCCCCAAGCGTGGATGATCTGAGCCCCCGGAACAAAAAGGGTAACCCATCCCTTTTTTCTCATCCGCATGCACCAGTCTAAATCTTCACAATGGAGAAAAAACTTTTTATCCCAAAGGCCAACGTCTTCCACCATCTCTCGCTTTACCAACATACAGGCCCCAGAAATAGACTCCACCGCAATGGGGTGTGTGGGCAAAGGGTCTTTATACATCAAAAAATCAGCAAACGCTTTAGGTAAGAACGCGGAAAAACGAGACAAACCAAAAGCTCTCAACACCGCCCGCCGAGGGGTGGGGAACACCCGTCGGCCTCCAGGCTGTTCCGTTCCATCCGAGTTGCACAAAAGCCCCCCCACCGCTCCCGCCCGAGGCTCCTTATCCAAAACAGCGGTCAAGACTTTTAACGCCCCTGGTTCCAAAAAACTATCGGGATTTAAAAAGAGCAAACGGGAAGCCGTTGCTTTTTTTATTCCTACGTTGCACCCCCGGGCAAACCCCAAATTGGTTCGATTTCGAACAACCGTCACTCGATTAACGTCCTTTAGTTCATGAGAAAGAATCGTCAAACTGTTGTCTGTTGAGTGATTGTCCACGACCACCACACGAGAAACCCCTTCAGCTAAAACGGAATTCACGCATTTGAGGAGAAACGCACCGGCGTTAAAATTAACAACGATGGCGTCACAATCCATCAAACAATCGGGCTGAGTCAAACCGGGCCTCCCAAGAATTTACCCCACAAAACACTGACGTTTGTTCGGGAGACTCATTGTACAAAAGACCGCAAGCCACCGCTTCGGCTAAAGACTTTTGACGATCGATCAAAAAAAGTCCTGGATCGTTTTGGTGCAAAGGCATTTCCCCAAACGTTGTGGAAAGAACGGGCAGGCCCAGAGATCGGTATTCGTAATACTTGATGGGATCCACACCCGCGGTGATCTGGTTGTTCTTAAAAGGGATCAGGCCCAAAGAAAAATCCGCCATCATCTTTATGGCCTCTTCGTGCGTACAGGCCGGCCGTCGTTCCAAATTTTGTGGCGTTTTTGATGGAGGGGCTTTAAAACAAGGCCCCACAACCCGAACCGTGGCCTGGGGACAAGCCTCCGCTAAAGAACACACAAGAGCCCAATCGAACCAAGAAGCAACGGTTCCCACATAACCGATCACAACGGAACCCTGCGTTTTTTTTTGTAAGGGCGTTCCCCCTTTCACGCAAGCGTTTCGAACCAAGCCAACACGTGGATGGAAACGAGACACCTCATTAAAGAGAGCCGTGGAGGAGGTCATGACTTGGGTCACAACCGACAAAACCTTTTGAGTTTTTTCTTTCATGGACCTCCGGGAAAACCCCTGATAAAACGAGGGAAAATCATCCATATGATCGTAAAAAGAGGGTGTTTCAGAAAAGAGACCAAGCAAACGGAGAGCCAAACAGGAGGGTTTACCCACACCGATTCGGGTCGGGCCTTTTTCAATAAACCGATGAACAACGTCGGCCACCCCTCGCCACAAAAACCTGTGAACGAAACCGCTTCCGGGGAGGGGCTCCACGGGAAGTGCCGGAACGTGCAAAACCGTGAGCCAGGAAGGCAAAACAACAGATTCCAAACGCCTGGGTAATCGCTTCAAATCGGCAAGGATAGGGAATCGTGTCGGGTAGGGGTCCAACCACAGAACAGCCCCACCAAAACGCTCATGGTACCATCTCACGAAATGATGGGGACGCTGGGCAAACCCAGCCCAAGGCATGGGCGAAAGATAAACCAAGTTCATGGGAAAATTTTTTCCGTCAAATCAAAACCCATTCAACCGTTTCTTTAAAAACTCAACAATTCGTTCGGCTCCTCGCCCGTCCCCATAGGGAGACACACCCCGGGCCATGGCCCCATACGCGGACTCATTGTCCAACAGGTTTTGAGCTTCCTGAACAATTTTTTCGGTGTCGCACCCCACCAACCGAACAACCCCGGCCTGAACCGCTTCAGGTCTTTCCGTTTCCTCACGTAAAACGAGAACAGGTTTTCCCAAAGCCGGGGCTTCTTCTTGCACCCCACCCGAGTCACTAATAATAAAATAGGCCCGCTTCATAGCCGCCACAAAAGAAGCGTAGTTTAACGGTTCACATAAAACGATGTTCGGACAATGGGCCAAATGTTCTTGGGCGGGTCCCTTCACGTTGGGATTGGGATGCACAGGATAAAGGAACTGAACATCGGGATTCCTCTCCGCCAACATCCGTAAAGCCAAGCACACGCGACGGAAAGGCTCACCAAAATTTTCCCGCCGATGGGCCGTGACCAACACCAACCTCTTTCCCTCAATGAAGGGAACCCCTATGTCCAAGGGCCGAGACACCGTCCACAACAAAGCGTCAATCACCGTGTTCCCCGTCACCACAATGTCCGACGCCGGCACCCCTTCACGCAACAAGTTTTCACGAGAACTTTCCGTCGGGGCAAAGTGCCATCGAGCCAATCGTCCCGCCAACACGCGATTGGCCTCTTCGGGAAAAGGGTTTTGTAAATCCCCCGTACGCAACCCCGCCTCCACATGCCCAAAAGGAATCCGCCGATAAAAACAAGCCAACGCCACGGTCATCACCGTGGTGGTGTCCCCTTGGGCCAATACAATCGTCGGGGCCTGCTCCGTTAAAACCTGATCCATCCCGGTCAAAAGGCGAGCGGTCAACCCCGCCAAAGACTGATTGGGGATCATGACATCCAAATCCAAATCGGGACGAATTTCAAAAAACCCCAACACCTGGTCTAACATGTGCCGATGTTGTGCCGTGGACACCACAAGACAGTCAAACGCGGTGGATTGTTTAAGTGCTCGAATCACCGGGGCCATCTTCACCCCTTCAGGCCGAGTCCCCACCACACATAAAATCTTATGTTTCAGCTGGGTTGTCTTCACCTCTAAAGACGCTTAAAAACCGGCCTGGGTATCCACCGAATGATTGTCATAATCCACCGCCAGAAACCAGGGATATAAACAACATCTTTATCCCCTTGAATCGCCCGACAAAGACACTCAGCCGCTCGGGAGGCAGAGACAAAAATCGGGGAGGTGGGGAGGTTTGCGGTCATCGGCGTCAGCACAGGCCCGGGCTTCACCGTCACCACCCGTACCCCAGCTTTATGAAGACGCTGTCTTAATCCTTCTAAAAACGTCTCCAACCCCGCCTTCGTCGCTCCATAAATATAATTGGCCCGTCGACCGCGATCCCCAGCCACAGACCCCAACACCACCAATTGATTATAAAACAATTGGGCATTTTTAAGGTAATTCAAAGCGTAACGGATAGAGATATAAGAATCATCAGCCATCCAGTAATAATAATAAATATTGGCGACAGCGACTGTCAACACGATGGCTACTGCCAGTATAAAAAAACAATTCGCCCAACAGGGAAAAACCATCCGATTTTCTTAGCACTGTTAAGGATACTTCTTATCATCATCGCACAGCTCCTTATTATGGAGAAACTTGTTAGGAATCTCTTGTTGAGTTGAGTCGGCAATAGATCAAAAAACCTAAAAGGGAATTACCTGTCTCGTTCACCCAGGAGATCTAAAGATTCAATTCCCCATCTAAAATTCAACGGATATCTACTATCGTAGTAACACAAAGTGAGATTGGGCGTATCAATAAGTATTTCAGTACACATCTCTTTTGACGTTTCTGGCCAACAAATATTTTTTGAGTCAAAAACTAAAATCATTTTCTTCCCTTTCAGGTAATCAGATACACTCGGTTGCATTCTATCGTAAAAAGATCGTTTCGATAACAACTGCAGATCAGGACATTGCCACCAACCGCTGGCTATCACTGGAACGTTTTCTTTTTGAATCACTTGGGCAATTTCACGAAGACCATCAGTTCCGATAAAAACGTTTTCGTTTTTATCTGCTTCGGATACCTGTTTAAGTGCCGAATCAAGTGTTGGGAACAACAGGCTATACTGTGAGCAATATTTCAGATTTGGATACATTTTTGTTTCCGACGGATATTTATAAAAACAGTCGTATAAAGCATAGGTGCAAACACAAAGGAAAAGGATGCTGGGTGCCGCAAAACCCAAAGCGACTAACTTTTTCTTTTCTTTTAAGCTGTGGCCAATCTCTTTTAGAACACAATCGCACGCAAAAAAAAAGGTGGGCACGACAAACAAAAACATTCTCCTTTCATTAAGATGCCCCTGTAAAAGGATCCAAAAAAGAACGACCGCCATGGGGACCCATCCAACAGAGAAAAAGCAAAGAACGAGCAAACTGGATAAAAACAAAGGCAACACCCACACTTGACTAAACGATTTGATACGAAACATTTCAACGGGTTGCTGAACGCTTTCTTGCCAAAAGTGGTGTCTTACAAATTCCACAATTCCAAGGCTTGAAACCGGAAAATCCTGTGCTGGATCTCCAAAAATCATCAAAACAATCTGGGAGTGAAATACGGAAATATAATAAAGTAAAATAAAAACACTAAATGACATCAACAACACCTGAGTAGTATTCTTTAAGGCCTCTAAAAAAAATGTTTTTTTTATGCTCGTTGTTTCAAAGTACAAACCAAACAGAATGAACGGAAGGAAAGGTGCCACAATAAATTTTGTTGATACGGCAAGACCAAAACAAAGAGATGCTAGAATTGCGTTTAAAAACACTTTATGCCCGTCAGCGATCGAAGAAACTTGCCTCCGAACGTAATAAGACCCACCCATAACAAATCCCAAGGCAAAAAACTCGCCAAGAAACCTTAGCATTGATTCATTAAAAAACGGATAAACCAACAATAAAAAAACCGCACCAAAAAACACCCTCAAAGAAAAACGGGAGAGGAACCACAATGTTATTATTGCAATAATAGCTAAAGCAATAGACAGCCCAATTCGTTCACCGAACAAATAAAAATTCAAAGACGTAAAATATTGCATAACCCCATTTGTTGTAAGTCGTGAGTCATAAATGAATCTCGGGAAATAGGTTGATTGGTAAATGAATCGATCTGCTAAAGATTTTGCAACTTGAAGATTAAAAGAATCATCAAAACTAAGGCGAACAAAGTAAACCGTAGTAAAAACATTCAATCCCACAAACCCTATTAAACCGTAACGTAAAAAATTAAATATCTTAGTTTTCCACATATGTTTCTCCCGTAAATCGTTAGTGTATGGATTTTCCCATCCGGCGACCATCCCGAATGGCGTAATTTGTCCCGCGATCTTCTGGATAAATCTGTGCCATTGAAGAAATATGAAATCCGGGTTTGGGCCCCTCCCCTTCCGGAATAAGAAGACTGTAGTTTTTTTCGACCACGGGTTGTGCCCAACGTGCACGCCACAAATGATGAGCCAAAACCCACGAACGGTCAATGGCAGGAAACATTTCCTTCAAATAAGGAAAAGCAAAAGACAAGAATTCGTCTGAATTTAGAGAGTAAAGAGGATCGGTGTGTGGTAAATATTTTGAAATATAAACAATAGATCTTCCCCCATACGTTTCGGGGTGTTCGAAATTGGTGTGCTCAATAACACCAACAAATGGAAAACGAGGATCATTAACGTTCAACCAGTATGTCTTTGATAATGGACGGTCGAGTTCAAGGACAAGACAAATATTTGCCAAATAATGAATCCGCTCAAGACGTGCCAAATAGGCTGGGTCTGCCCATCCACGAATCAAGTCCGCAATGATGGGTAGGGCGGTGGTCACTAGGACATGACTGGACGTAACAACCCCATTGGATGTAAAGGCGTTCCAGCGTCCATGGACTGATTCGATTCCAGAAACTTTGGCATTTAGTTCAATCCGTCCACCCAAAGTACGGATTCTATTGGCCAGCTCTTCAGCCAGAGCAACAAATCCTCCCTTAAAATAGACCAAACGTTCTTCCCCCTTGCGACCACGACTGCCTCCACGGAGTTTAAGTTTATTCCAAAACCAAACAGCAGAAACATGTTCCGCATAAGGGCCAAACTTTCCTTTTAATAGAGGTTCCCAGACAACACGAAAAACTTCGTCCCCACCGAGCTCCCGCAACCATTCATAGGCGGTTTTCTTTTCAAGCAACAACCAATTCCTTACATGTCGTGCTCTCAAAGTTAAGAACCCTAATCTTATTCGATCCAAAAGTTTTAGTGGCGTAAACCGAAGGAGATCCAAAGGCGAAGACAACCGATAAAATGTATTGGCATAAAACATACCTGTATTCGTCGGATTTATTTGAATGCGAGATGTCAATCCAATATCTTTAATCAATTCCATCACTTCAAAATCATTGGTGAACCAATGATGATAAAACCGATCAAGTTTTGTCCCCGCCACGTCAAAAGATGCGGCCAATCCACCAATATCATTTTCAGCTTCTAAAACAGTGACCTTAAATCCTCTTTTGGCAAGTTCATAAGCCGCAGACAAACCAGTAAATCCGCCGCCAACAATTGTGACTTGTGTATCGTGAGATAATTCCATGATTAAACGGTCCTCATTTCTTTTGGTAACTCACTGGATGTTGTATCAAATAAATCATTCCAATAACGGTGGGGGGTAACCACAACAACGCATGAACCAAAAAAGAATAGGCTGTCGCATCCGCAACACTGTTTCCAAGTTCGGTCATAGCACGCCCTGTAAAAAAGTCAAACGTACCCACGTAGCCAGGAGTGCTGGGGATCAACGTCGAAAGAGTGCCAACCGGAAGAGCTAACCAACCAGCTAACGGTGTAATAATTCTTGGTAAAGCTAGGCCCGAAAACCAGAAAACACACCCCTCGGCCGTCCAAGCCATCAATGATAAAAGAATCAACTTAAACATGGAATTTCCTCTTGAAAGATGATCCAACGTTGATAGGCTTTTAGTAACCTCATTAAAAAAAACTTCTCCCCATTTGGGAGAAATCGCACTAAACAAACGATGAAGGACAAAAGCCACTGGTTTCAATAACTTTGGAAAAAAAAGCACGCATACAATAATCAATGAAATCGTCAAGAGAACATTACTTCCAATTCCGGCAAAACGGTGAATTTTCAAACCAAAAAAGCCAAGAGCCAACCCAAGAAAAATCAACACCATCAACATATCCAAAAGACGTTCAACAAACAAAGAAGCGAGGACAACACCAGAAGTCACACCCAATTGACGATTAAAAGCGAAAGAACGCAGAAGATCTCCTGCTCTGAATGGCAAAACATTATTTACAGCAAAACTCGCAAAAAATGGGCCAACACACGCAAATCGGGACAATTTTGGATTGTCTTTTTGAAACATCAACCACCACCGCTCTATTCTAATAAAATAACCAATACAAAACGATCCAAGAGCCGCAATTATCCAAGAAAATCGTGTGCCAGTGAAAGCGTTAACAAATTCGCTTAATTTAATATGCCGAAACATCAACCAAAGGAAAATGATTGCGATAAAACAACCCAAAAAAATTCGAACAATTCTTCTTGATTTCATTGGATGTTCACCACAGGACTCCGTGACATCTTTGGTGCCTTTTGATCGAATCCCAAGTATTCGTTGGCAACGTAAAGAGGTCTGCTTTTAATTTCGTTGTATATGCGTCCAATATACTCTCCAAGAATTCCAACACAAATCAACTGAACACCACCAATGAACAACACGGCAATCATAATGGCTGTCCACCCCTCAACCCATATGTTGGTGAATAAGCGTAAGACCACGGCATAAAAAATCACCAGTAAGGAAAGAAACGCAGAAATCATCCCCAGCGCAACAGAGACACGTAAAGGCTTGCTTGAAAACGAAAGAATGCCATCCATCGCAAAACGAAGCATCTTTGTTAAGGGATATTTACTATGACCTGCAAAACGCTCCGCACGGCGGTAAAGCAAGGATGTTTGCTTAAACCCCACCCAACTAACCATACCACGAACGAACCGATCACGTTCCGGCATGGAACACAAGGTATCAACCACATTTCGACTCATTAATCTAAAATCCCCGGTATCCAATGGGATTGGTACGTCAGAAAGCCTGTTAAGAATGCGATAGAACCCTCTCGCGGTGGCAAGCTTAAATGCCGATTCACCAGGGCGTTCATTTCTTGTTCCATAAACGACATCAAAACCTTCCCTCCATTTGTCTATCATCTGATGTATGACCTCGGGCGGGTCTTGTAGGTCAGCGTCAATAAGAACAACCGCATCGCCATTGGCCGCATCAATTCCTGCGGTGACAGCAATTTGATGCCCAAAATTACGTGCCAATCCAATGATTCTTATTTTGGGGTCTTTCAAAGCAAATTCTTTTAAAATTTTTCGCGTGCTGTCTTGGCTCCCATCATCAACAAAAACGATCTCCACATCCAAATCCTTCAATTCCGAACAGAAACCATTAAGCCGTTTCATGGTTTCGCCAATAACAGCTTCCTCATTGCAGCAAGGAACAACCACGGAGAGCAAATCTTTTGTACGGCCCAATTCTTGATTTTTATTCATAAAAGTTTCTCTCTTCCTCCATTCCTAACATTCCAACCAAAAATCCTCATCCCTAGATCACAAACAGAACCATTCTGGAATGACGATGGAAATCAAATCCAGCCGACCAACAAAAACACGTCTATCTCTAAAACTTTCGTTTTGAAAACCCACGTAACTAAACCCTCAGACTATAACATGTTTTTTTTCACATCTTGCTCAACTTCTTGTGAAGGGGATATCGTGGGACAGAAGATATATCTTGACCAAAGAAAGCCAAAACAAACTGCAGCCCTAACAAAATGGGCAAAGCGGATAACATAACTGTGCCAGCCGGAGTGGAAACCCCTGCTTGGACAGAATAAAACCAGTGCCAAAAACCGTATAAAACCCCAAAGCTTATAAAAAAAAGACCAAGCGGAAGTTCAATGGAAGCTAAAGATAAATCCCTTAAATAATAATTATAAAAAACGCGCTTCAAACTATTCCGCAGATGTTTCAAAAAAAATTCACCGATAATTTTATTAATCCGAAGACCACTAACTTCGTTTCCATATTGAGCCACCATAGGAATATCCAGCACCACGGCGTGGAGCGTGTTTAATCGAAACAACACATCTGTTTCAAAAAAATACCGGTGACTTATTTTATTAAATGGAAGATGTGCTGCAACACGGGAATGAATAGCTGTAAATCCGTTAGTGGGGTCAAATATATCCCAATATCCCGTAGAAATCTTTGCCATGAAAGAAAGCACAGCATTCCCTATCAACCGAATTCGTGGCATGGCACGAAGCATTTCCAAGTCAACGAATCTATTCCCTTTTGTATAATCTGCTTCTCCGGAAATGATGGGTTTCACAAATTGCGGGATCAACGTGGGTGTCATTTGGCCGTCGCCATCCACTTTGACAATGACGTCCGCACCATCACGAATGGCTGCAAGGTAACCCGTCATCACCGCCCCACCAACCCCCTGATTCTTAGCGTGATATATTACTTTCACTCTGGTATCTTGCGAATTTTCTTCAACAAATTTTCCGGTTGATTCGGGACAAGCGTCATCGATTATAAATATACGAAAGCATTCCGGACCAATTTTATTGATAACATCCAAAACATGTCGGCGTACATTAAAACAGGGAATAACAACAGCGATGAACCCATCCCGTGGGAAAAAATGCTGTGTCATATCAATGCTCTCCCCAAAAAGAAGCAACCAAGCGACGGGAAATTCGATCAGCATTAGCCATGATCGTAAAGGCATGAGGCTTCGCTGGAAGTTCTGGTAAACAAGAACCATCAACAACATACAGTCCTTCAAGTCCCTTGATCATTCCCATCTCATCGGTTTCTCCAATTTTGGGGTTTTTTCGCATTGGGAAAGTCCCTGCGTAATGGATATCGCCTCCCGGTAATCCAATTTTAAAACTCATAGGCATCACGATCGCACCCACTTGACGAAAAGACCGATGCAATAGACGAGAGGCTTCTTCCATAAGGGAACTAACAACGGAACTATGCCCACCATCAATTCGAAGGGAATCATCGGCATCCAGAGTAACCCTACCGGACGAAAGACGTCCAGGAAGGAAAAGATTTCCAACAAGACATGAGCTGAGCAAATGCTTTAAAAGGTCCACACCATATCGCCGATGAAATGGCAGATGACGAACAAATTCAGACACAGGAATTCCTGAGGTTGAAAAAGTAGACCCATACCCTGATACATTATCAGAAAGTTTAATGGAGAAAGAAAGTTGCCCAAGCCCAAAAGAGGAACGCCTTTGATTCCCCAATAAACTGGGAATCCAAAGTAAAAACGCTGCCGTCGGACAAGAAAAGAGAGGAACCGAACACCGGTGATGAAGTGCTTTAATTATCAATAAAGTCGACACTAATGTTCCAGCCGCTAAAATAACTTTTCTTGCAGAAATCTCCAAGGCCTGATCGGCAAGAGTCCCCTTAACAAGCCACTGTCCATCTTGACGAACAATTGCATTGACAATAAATCCGGGTTTGTAGGAGAAATTCCGGTGACTCTGCAATTTAGGGATCTCCTTGGACGTAGAGTACATCGAATCACGATGACACCCCCAGAGACAATTCCCGAGCTGATCACACTTTTTTCTCCCTTCATGGTCTTCACCCAATACAGCAACTCGTGCTCTACCCATTCGAAAGTGAGAGGACACAGATCTCATCCGCTTTTTCTCATATTGTTTTTGAAGATAAAGATGTAAATCATCGAGTGGAATTGCGGGTTGAGCCCACGCATCAAGTCCAAAAAAATCCGACATGTCATCGGGATGATTGGCACTGACGCCAATCCTCTTTGTTATTATCTCATAAGATTGATCCATTTCATTTGGTGAAAAAGGAAAAGAAATCAATTCTTCAGAAGAAAACCGTGCCACTCCGCATCCCCATGCATTAGAAAGTCCACCCACAGACAAAGAACCAATAGAAACAAAATTATTAGAGCGGATTCGATTGGTATGCTCAAAATCATCAAAAACATATTTTAACGTAGGTGCACGAAGTTTTGGTGATACACCCTCAATATTTTTCAATGCGTGAAAAGTTTCACCAACCAACCATTTCCATTGATGAGGGTCACTGCTCCGAGAAACCAAATAAGGCTGGTCGGGGAGACTCATCCTAGGGGTTCGTCCACCATCGAGCATTAAAACAGGAGCTCCAGATTCAACCAGGGGATAAGCAGCTGAAACACCGGCTGGACCGCTACCAACAATAATAATTTCTTCGCTGCGCATTAAAATTTCCACCTAAAAAACAACAGATACCGGAGGATAGGGGCAACGATCCAAGACATAGCTCTCCAAAACATCTCACCTAATATGGCGAATCCAATTCCAAAAAAACTAAACGCTAAGTGGTTCTTATCTCTGTTCCCAATAAATCGACTTACACCTAGGACTGTTGCTTCCATTAATACTGTTGCTGCATTTAGCCTCCACAAAAACTCCGTCCCTCCTTGTGCGTTTAAAAAAATGGGACTTTCAAAAACAGCAAGAGCCGCTGGAAATTGACAAGCCCATCTTGGAATACCTAAAGGTCTTCCCCCACGCAATTCACTAACAACCCGAACATATCGACGGAGGAGAGACCCATTTGGCCGATTTCGTAACACATAGACAAAAAGAGTTCTAGCTTCCATTAAAAGCCGGCGCTTACGATCATCCCCTGAGGGATGCATTCCGGCAGAGAGAGAACGAAGAGAAATATTACTATGGCGAAAAGTAGAAAGAGTGTCCATGTAAGGCAATGAAAACAGAGACATAAGAGATTCTAAACCCAAGAGACCTCGCAAACGTTTACCTATAAAAAAAAGAAACACCCGAACGAAAAAAGATGGAACTGGAATAAACCATCGATACCGACGAATTCGTCCAGTAGCAATTCCCTTTAGAAATTGAGTAAACGTAACGGGACACGGTGATCCCAAAAGAGACAAAGGCGGAAATCCCTCAGTGTTCTCAATAATTCGAAACAACTCAAAAACGAGATCATCCACATGAATAGGTTGAATTTTCGGACAGGGCACGAAAGCTGGCAAAAATGGCCACCGCCGAACAAGACCAACTAACCTTCCAAACATTCCATGTTCTTTGCCACCAAACACTTGGCCTGGACGGACAATCCACCCTCCGGACAATAAAACCTCTTGTTCGATTTTCCACTTTGTTCTCCCATAAAGGGTGGGGGCATCTTCACGTGCTGTTTGACTAGAAAGAAATAAAAATTTTACCCCAGATTGGCGAGCAACGGCAAGTAATTTTTTTGCAGATCTTATTTCATTTTCTGCCGTCTCGCCGTTCGTTTCTGAATTTTCAGACGCCATATGGACAAGGAATTCCGTTCCTTCAGGTAAAAAAATGGGAGCAGCGCTCTGTAAATCGAAGGGGATCCACGCCGAACAGTGAGAAACAAATTTTCTTCCCATGGCAACAACGGTATGACCCCGTAAACCCGCAAAAGAAGAAAAACGTGTCCCGATATAACCACTTGCTCCGGTTAAAACAATTTTCACGGAAAGTTTGAACTCATTGGTATTGGTACAGATTCTTTTCTCAAGACGATCACATGGTGAAGCGCTAACCAACGATTAAAAGGAGAGAGAAACCATTCCACAAACCGCAGAACAAAAACAAAACGTTCAGGAAACATTTGCCTAAAATTCAATCCACCAGAAAACAAATAACGCAAATAATTTCCACAAAACTCTTGATGGACAATTTTCAAAGAGGGATGACGTCGCTCAAATTCTTTTCTGTCTCGAACGAACACGATGTAGCTTAAGGCTTGATTAGCACCGTTCATCGGTCCAGTGGACGGGGTTTCCCAAGAGGGAAAAACAGGATCAAACCCTTCCGTTCGGAAAAGTCTTTTATAGACCCATCGTGCGACGGGACCGTAATAAGGTTCCAAAAGGATGACACCTCCTCCCAGACAAAGGACTCTATCAATCTCAGAAAAAAAACGTTCAGGAGAAGGGAAATGATGAAAACAATTTTGCCCAATAAAAACGGAGACGGTGTTGGACTCCAAATCCATGCTTTCTGCATTTAAAACCCGATCAATACCAGGTCCTGAAACGATATCGGTCGCAATAACGTCTGGATAACTGTCACGCATGGGTGCTACCCCGGATCCCAGTTCAATTGAAACACCCGTTGAAACAAGAAAACGTTTTCGAAATCCATAAAACAAATGATGAAATTCTTCAAACACTTCACGCAACATTCGCTTACGCTTTAAAATTTTTCCATGTAAGAGAAAACGATCAACGCTATCGTTGTCCATTCGATTGATCAAAGGATCACGAAGAAGTTCAATAAAAAGACCCATGGCCCGTTACCGGAGAGACACTTCGTCAACGGAAATAAAATCCGTTGTGTGTCCAGTTGCGTAAACGATGGCATGTCTGGCCTTAGCAGGAGAAACAACACGCATTTTGTAAATCCCTCCCTCAGGGCGACAAGAAAAAACATCTATATCAGGTTTAATGAATTTCATGTCTTTATCAAACCAATTAATTTGAATTCGCCCCGCAACCCCTACGACAGACGAACACCTTGCCTGAACTTCGTTTAAATAGGTTGTTTCAGGTTTTACCAAAACGAGTTGAGTGACCGGGGAAGCAACAGAGACTGTCACCGAATGACTTTGTTGGTTGTACAGAGCACCTTCCGACAACCCCCATCCTTCTATTTCGTCAAAAGACGGGTTTTTTAATAATTCTTTTCCAAATCGATACTCAGACTTTAAAGACCGAACACTTACTCCAGAGAAAGAAGCAAGCTCATTAGAAATATTTTCAATCCGCGATCTTAACTCAGGAGTTTCCCAATCTTTTGAGAGAATTAAAAATCCCACTCCCTCCGACACTAAAAGAGCCGCCAGTTCTTCGTCGTTTTTGGTTGCGTGCAAAGAAAAAGAGAATTTTTCGTTATACCAATTTGAAAGAAGAACTTCGGAATTAATCCCACCGATAAGAGGCGAGGAAAAAACAGCAACAGGTTCTTTGAAAACATTGGCCTCATTCAAAAAACTCACAGCACACCGAACAGGACAATTCTTCAATAGGAACTCTTTTCTAAATTCTCTGGATAAAAAAGGTTTTAGGTGTAGTTTTGGATAATAAGGGCCAGCTGAGAAAAACAAAAGATTTAGAAAAAACGTTGCGGGCAACAAAAACAACATAAACGAATGAGGTAAGGCCTTTTCATCATTAATTTTCGTAAAAGAAACACCTAGCACAACAGACAAAAGAACAAAGGATGGAAAAACATATCGGAGATAACTCTGGGAAAAAAACGTAAGAAAAACAGCAATAACTCCAACAAAAAAAACAATTAATCCTCTTTTTTGCCGTTGAAAAAGCAAGACGAGCAGAGATGGTGTCAGCAAAAGAATCCATTGAAACCCTGAAGCCCCACTTCTGGCTTCGAGGTAGTTTCCCGTCTTAAAAGTTATTTGGTAAATGGTTTTCCAAGAAACCCCATGATTAAAAAGAGAATTATTAAACTGATCCAGCGAGAAAAACGGGGATTTGAAAACATTGTTAAAAAAAGGGAAAACAGGATTCCCTGTGATAAACCAAGCACGAACGTAAGGAACAGAACCGATCAAAAGGAACAATAAAACACACAGCAGGAAAAAAGAGTATTGAGAAGAAAATTTAAACGATTTCATTCTCCATAAAATCAAAAAAACCAGAGGGACAATAACCATTACTGAAATAACTTTAGCGTTCAATGCGAACGCAAAGAAAATACTGGCCAAGAAGAGATCTTGCTTGGAGTATTTTTTTTCTTTGCCCACCCCCCATTGAAAAACCATAAAAGCCCCTGCGATACAAAAGCAAGCCCACATGGATTCAATAAATAAACTATTCCCTTCTATGAAAGTGAGCGGGGTTGATAAAAAAAGCAAAACAGCCCAACGGGCACCGCGATTGTCTCCTCCAGCCCAAAGAACCATATCAAAAACGAATCGTGCCAACACCAAAACAAATCCTGCATTAATCAACCGTGATCCCGATTCCCCAGCCAGAACGAAATACAACGAATAAATCCAGTCACCCAACATGGGCATAACAGCAAAAGCGTACCGTGCCGGGTCAAACGACCAGCAATGCCTGAGCGACAAATGCCCAGGGACAAACAAATGGGTAACGAGTGCATCGTATCCTACTTCTGGCAAAAAAGAAACAATGATGAAAAGGAGACTCACTGAGACGATTAGAATATCAATCAAAGATTTTCTGCCGGGGGATTCCTCAAACTGCACCCAATTTCGAATGCTCAAACACAGAGAGACGAAATATTTTCGCCCAATAAAGAATGGCAATACCAATAAAAATCCATAAACACTTGGGTAGTGAATGGGCCACTGAGCGGTCAGCCCGATTAAAATCCCGTAAGTACCAACACCGAGTAAAAAAAGAGTGGGCCAAGTAAGTTCAGTTTGTTCTAAGGGGGAGAAACTCGCAATCATTTTGCCAAGCAATACAGATGAAAAAGTAATAAATGCGACCAAGAAAAATGCGCCTAACTCACCCGCCATTAACGCAAAAAAGAACGACAACATCGCCCCAACAAAGAACGGTGACTTTTTTAGATAACTCGCCATTAAACGGACCACAAAAAAAAGACAAAAAACTAAAAATAAATATTGGAAGGATTTTGGAAATTGTTCGGCTTGAATTAGCTCAAACAATCCTTTGGCGGTGAACCCCAAGAATAGAAATTGAAGGATAAGAACCAAGTAAAATTTAAAACCAACCCCAATCTTAGGAGATGGTTCTACTTCACTCATAGGACCAGACACGAGGACTCTCCCGATCTATTTTTATACACATCATTTTTTACCCTTAAAATTTTCATAAAGACATGTCAACCGATATTCTTTTAAAAGTTACCTATACGAATGAGGCACCCATTTGCCCCACTTTTTTTCATAAATTTCTTTGTTTCTATCAAAGAGTTCTTTCTTTTGTTGCTCGGAAAGTTTGTTGAAAGAGGCTGAAAGATGGTGATGAATAAAAACATCATCGGCACACATGACTTTTAATGCAAAAGACTCCACTCGACGGCAATAATCATCGTCTTCAAAAAAACCTCTCTGGAATTCCTCGCAAAGGGGGCCCACTTTTTCATAAGTGGCACGGGGCATTATAGCACAGAAAAAAGCAACGGTCTTAATTGAAAAAACACGTCCCATACGGGTCACAGTGAAAGAGTGAGCCTCCTGGGGCATATCCGATGGGTTTTTATAAGTCGTTTCAATACGTGCCTCGTTTCCAATGTTGTTGGTCACCGGACCAAGCAACCCGATGGACGGGTCGGACTGGAGATGTCTCATCAAGGTCATCGCCCATCCGGTGGTAACCACGGTGTCGTTGTTTAATAAAACCAAGTAATCACCCGTGGCCGCCGCCAAACCAATATTATTCCCAGCCGAAAACCCGACATTTTCCCCATTAAGGATGACCCGGATTTGTGGGTGGCTCCGTTCCAACTCCTTAAGATAGTGAGGGGTTTGATCCGACGAAGCGTTGTCCACCACAATAATTTCAAGGTTTGGGTAATCCGTTCGTTTCAAAAGGCTGTCGAGACAGTCTTTCGTCAAGGCCAGATTGTTGTAAGTCAACACCACCACGCTTATTTTTGGCATTGGAATTCGGCCCAAAGAAGAACACAGCTCGTCCACCCGATGGGCCCACGTTTGGGACTTGGCAAAAGAAATTCGCTGCTCCGCCTCTTTTGGCAAAATCCGATTTTTATTCAAAAGGCGGGAGATGGATCGAACGAAATCACTCGAGTCTTTGCTTTTAACCACTCGAAAACCGAACTGAGCCATTTCCGGAAGATCGACACTCACCACGGGCTTACCAACGGAGAGATACTCGTAAATTTTCACGGGATTGGTCGCCAAAGTTAAGGGAATGACTTTAAATGGGAGAAGACAAACATCAAAAGCGTGGGCGTAAAACGGTAGTTGCGTGTAGGGAACTTCGCCCACGAATACCACGTTGGGAAGATCTTTAAGGGATTCAGAAGCTTTTACCGTATCGTTCCCAATCAGCAAGACGAGACAATCAGGAAACGCCCGAGCCACGGCACGAACAAGATCGAGGTCGAACCACTCCGCAATGGCTCCATAGTAACCAATAATTTTCCGCTTTTGGGGATCGGAGTATATTTCAGAAGGCTGCCGGTTAAAATGGTCAAAATCACATCCGTTTCTCACCACCACGACATTCGGATTAAACCCCCGTGCAAATTTCTCAAGCCATGAAGAAGTCACCACGACAAGATCTGAAGAACGAAGCATGTCGGATTCCATTTGGATCAGTTTTTCTGGCACATTGCCGAACCCTTCGTGGTGATCCATGCAATCGTAGACACGGTAAGTGTTGGGCAGTTTCCAAACAATAGGATACCAAAAGGGGTGTTGTATGAGAGAAACACTCCCCTGAGATCCAAAATCTATAAGAACCATCGCCAGACTTTGCCTGACATTTTCGATCGTTTCTGGAGAAGGTGGTGAAAAATATATTTGGGGTGCCCCTCGAACGTGCAGTTTAATTTGGTAGAGAGAAAGAACCGGATCCAACGATTCAACAACGTAACCGGGCGTTCCGGAGTCAACAAAGTGGTTGCTGAAGAAAAACACCCGCCGTCCTTTCTGGGCAAAACCGCGGGCCAACTGCTGTGGTCTTTGAATGCGAAAATGCCAGTCAATCACAGAAAACACAAAAACATCTCGCTGATCGGACAACGGCGTGCTTAAAAGAGGAAGATGGGCCTCTCCTCGGACTAACGGAGAGCCCCCAGAGGAGGAGGCCGAGGTGGAACGAAAGGGGTGAGTGAGTTTTAACACCAAGGCTCTCGCCTTTTGTTTGGATTCCAAAGAAAAAGGCAGTCGGGCTAAAACTCGCCGGGATAATTGGTAAACATGTTTTTTAAAAGCGTAGGTTAAAGGCTTTTCGTTCATTCGAGTGGCCCAAACAGACAGTTGCATAGTGTCCTGGCGAAGGCGATCGAACGCGTTTTGAAGCAATTTATTCTGGTGAGACGATTCAAGAGCGTTTACTCGCCAAGCGGCCATTGAGTTTGAAATCTCTTCAATTCTTTCGTCCCGCTCCGCAATAGTCCCATCTTTTTCTTTTATTTTTTGGGATAACATTTCAAAATCCCCAACTCTCTCCGCCATTTGTGTGGCCAAATCCTTCTTCAACAACTGGACTTGTCCTGCCTGTTCCTCATAGCGACTCATGAATTCATTTAACTCTTCCTGCACTCGCCCCAATTCCCCCGTCAATCGTTGCACTTCCCCTTCTCGATCCCCATACCGAACCACCAAGTCCGTCAACTCCCCCTGCACTCGCCCCAATT
>Ga0247840_10005407_pt1 | contig 19256 bp, 12 predicted proteins | sample LaCruzMarch2015__FD_192404 | JGI IMG/M metagenome (GOLD analysis project Ga0247840, IMG submission 192404) | Freshwater microbial communities from meromictic Lake La Cruz, Castile-La Mancha, Spain - LaCruzMarch2015_17m | ecosystem: Environmental > Aquatic > Freshwater > Lake | place: Spain... | reverse complement strand
TGTCGGCAACGATAAAAGCGCTGTAGAAGCCCACGCCGAACTGGCCGATCAGCTCCGGCGTCACGCCGCCCTGCTTGCTTGCGGCACCCACGCTCTCCAGGAATCCCGCGGTCCCGCTTTTGGCGATGGTTCCGATATTCTCAACGACTTCATCATAGGTCATGCCGATGCCGTTGTCGGTGATCTCCAGGGTTCTCTTCTTTTTGTCCGCCGTGATCCGGATCTTCAGCTCCGTATCGTCGCCCAGAAGTTCGGATTCCGTCTGCGCCTTGAAACGGAGCTTGTCGATGGCGTCCGATGCGTTGGAGATGAGTTCCCGCAGGAAAATTTCCCGGTGGGAATAGAGAGAGTGGATAATGATGTTCATGAGTTGCTGGACTTCGGTCTTGAATTGATGAATTTCCTTTTTCCCTGCCATGATGCCTCCTTTTAAACACAGTGCTCATAAAGTGCTGAGTGCTGAGAACCTGGTGGTGAGTGCTGTAGGGGCGGGTTTTAAACCCGCCCCCTTCTCAGTCCGCAGCACTTTTTTTACTCAGCACTATCCCCTGGTGCGGCGCTATAATCGTCATTATTTTCTAATTGTCAAGTTTCCGTTACGATGGGCGCACGGCTTTCCCTTTTTTCCTCGGGAATTTGATGTAGGGCCTGATTTTATTGTTGATATTCTTGCCGGTTCCGTCATAGTTTAGCGTCACAACGGGAATATCGGCATATTCCTCAATGCAGGAGGTCATTGCCTCCGTGACCAGACCGGCACAACAAAAAGCAGGGTTGGTTTGCACAAACAGCGAGATGTCTGGATAGTGCCTGGTCAGCGCGACAATCTTGATCAGATTGTCCGTCGATTCACCGAAATGCTGAACTTTGATGTTGAAAGTATCCAGTATCTTCTCATAGTCGATGTCCATGCTGAGCGACGGTTCGTCAAGCAATTCATTAAACAGTTTATAGTAACTTTTCTCAAGTTGGGTGATGAGGGTAATGATGGTTTTCGTGAAAAAGGCATCCAGGAATTCGCCTTCCAGGAACCAGCGCCGGATATACGGATTGGCAATAAGTTTCGCAAATTCATTAAACGGCGTCGTAATGACCTCGCCGCCGTACTCTTCGATACAATGAATCAGATCCTGGTTGAAGATATCGTTATCCCGTGCATACATATCACCGAAGATGGCGACACGGGAACGCTTGCCGGGTACAGTTTCAATCTTTCTGAACAGGCTGACGACCTTGGCCACATCGTCGTCCTTGTTTCTGCCGCCTAATAATGTATTGTAAAGGATATTCAACGACTGGCTGACAATTTTATCCGTCATTCCTTTCTCTTTTTCGTAAGGACGGATCCGGCAGCCGATCTTCCGCAGCATGCCGCCGAACATGAAGGCAAAGTACGCTTCAACCGAAGCCTGTATAGAGATATCGGCCATGCTGATGCTGCCGATATAGACATCCACATTTTCCATCCCCTTACCCTTTGTTTCAAAGATACTCTTGATAATGGGGGGATACATTCTGATATTGCAGGCGGCATGGCTATTCAGTGTCCAAACGGCAATCTGTGCCGGATCGAGATAATTCTCTTCAATATAATCCATATAACTTTGGGCGATGATATTAACGGGCAGGCACTGGCCCGTGTTGGTACGGAGTCCGCGCCGGATGGTCTGTTCGGTCAGCGGCACCATCCGCGCATCGATCCCTTCCCGGATTAATACGGCTTCCATGAGTTTTGAACTCAGAGGGTCAATACATGGGTAAAGCATCGTTTTCTCTCTGATCTTTTCTGCACGCCCGACATGGATCGGCAGGTGGCGCGCAGGGTGTGCCGTCAAATCCTTGCTGGTAAAATGGTTGTGAAAGGATTGGACAGCCGCCTCGATCCTTGTTTCGTAACCGACGCTCGAATCATGTTCGTCAATTTCAAGAATCAGGTAAGGTTTGCCGTAGCGGTCCATAATCCGCCGGAAGTATTCGATGGTACAGGAGTCGGGGCTGCATTTAAACGATGTCATATAAACGGGGTAAAGGCCTTCGGTACGCGCCGCAAAGACGGCCGCCTTCAAAATCTTGGCCGCGTAATTCCAGTGCAGCCGTTCGAGCAGTGATTCGATTTCAGAAGTGTCCGCACTATTGTAAGGCAACATATCCTGTGAAAAAGTCTTGATGCCGAGATTGCCGAAGATGCCCGGGATGCCTTTATTCATCGCTGGCTGCAAAACAGTGTAGGGGCGTCCGAGAAGCGCGACACCAATGCTGTTTTTGTTCCACATCTCACGTTTATAGACATTCATTAGTTTGTTCGAGCTTTCGTTATAAAACGACAGGGCCGTTTCGTAGGCGTTGTAGATCTCCCAGTAGTTGGCCTTCAGGATCGGCTTGAGCATCATAAAGAGTTCGATCTTGGATTGAAAAGAGCGGTGGTCAATCACGGGCATGATGGCTCTTTTTTTCAGGTTGAGACTCTGGACTCCTACCGCCAGGGAGACGGAAAATTGGGTATAGTAACAGTAATAACGGAAGGAGTCAGAGCCTGGCTCCTTTGCTTCAAGGTACACCGGAAGGAAAATATAATCGCATTTGTCGGCGATATACTGCACCTGTCCGAAAAAAGCATTCATGGGGGAGCAGAATTCGGCCCCGGCAATTTTTCTGCCGCACTTGACAGCCGTCTTGAAGTTCTCGCCGGTTACCGTTTCAACGCCCAGAATTGAAAAGAAATGCGTCCATAATGGCATCTCCTCCGCCAGATAAAGGGCGTTGGGGATGCCAATTCGGAGCGGTTTTATGGAGATGCCGGGTCTCTGTAGCTTTGGGAATACTTTGTGACGCTCCTCAATCAGGTCATACTGCTTCTTCGCCGGTCCGATATACTGTTTCGTATCATAATCCCGCCCGCACATGAAACCAAAGGCCACCGTGTCGCCCTGAACAGTAACCTTGTTGATCTTGCAATTGTTATGGCACAGATCACAAACCTCATTGTCGACGGGAATCGACTCCTGGTGAAGGGACAAACCCCTGAACGATGATTGCTGGATGTGATTTTCCACCAGGATCAATGCACTTCCCAGGGCGCCCGTCAAATGGCAGAATTGGGAAACAAAGATAGGTTTTTTCAGCCTGTATTCCATGGCGGCAACCAGGGCTTTGTTCCGGGCCGTTGCCCCCTGGAAACAGATTTTGTCGCCGATATTCGCTTCTATAGCCACCTTGGCCAGGTAATTTTCGCAGACCGAATGCAGAACGCTTGCCAATACCTCATCGACGGAATATCCTTCCGTCAGGTAGTTGTTGATATCCCGCTCCATGAAAACCGTACAGCGGTCACTGGATACCGGAGACGATTTGTCGATGGCCCGCTCCGCATATTCAGCCAGCGATACTCCCAGCTTCTGCGCCTGCTCCTCGATAAAGCTGCCCGTTCCGGCGGCACAGACATTGTTCATTACAGAAGAAGTTACCATCCCGTTTTTCATGGTGGTAAATTTCGCATCCTGCCCTCCGATTTCAATAATCGTATCGGTTTCGTGGTTGAGCTCATAAGCGGCGCGGGCATGGGCGGTGATTTCATCGATCATTAAATCGGCATTAATGATCCTGCCGATGAACTTCCTGCCGGACCCCGTCGTCCCGACACCACAGAAATGGAAAACGGCTCCGTATTGAGTGCCCAGATCTTCGATTGCCGCAAAGAGGAGCTGAACGGCCTTCACCGGTTGACCGGACGTGTAGGTATAGAGGCTGGCGAGAACGTTGTTGTCTTGATCGATCATGACTGCTTTTGTGCTGGTCGAACCGATATCGATGCCGAGATAGACCCTCTGATCTTTTTTCAGTGGCGCATAAACATCCACCTCTACGTCGGAGGCATTGACCCTCGATTTAGAGACATGCTTCGCGATGCCTGAAAAATCGGGATATTGCGAGAGAGTGAGGCGGAGCGGTGGATAACCGTAAGATTTTTCTTTGGGTTCATTGATAAACAACTCATCCCAATTTTGTATATTCATCGCCTCCGAAGGTTTTTCTTCGAGGTAAAGGAGAGCCGCGCCAATTGCTCCATAGAGATGATTATGCTCTCCAACAACGGGCTCCGTCTTAAGCAATTGCCTGAAATGCTTGACGACGGCCTGATTCATGGAGACGCCGCCAGCCAGGATCAGCGGCAGCCGGATGTCGTGGTCCGGCATGAGGGTATCCAGAACATTTTTGGCCAACCCTTCGCACAGCCCATCGCTGATCTGGCCGACGGAAAATCCCTCCTGTTGGGCATGAATGAGATCGGTTTTGGCAAAAACGGCGCACCGGGTGGCGATTTTGGGGGAAATATCCCTGTTGCAGAAGGCAACAGCACTCAGCATCTCAATGCTTTCAAGTTTCAGCCGTTTGGCCTGCTGATCGAGAAAACTTCCGGTCCCCGCTGCGCAGGAAGTATTCGATTTAGAGCTCTCATAATCGCCCTGTTCATCAAAAGTGATGAGTCCGAATGTCTCCCCGCCGATGAAGAGAATACTGCCCACTTGATCATACCGACTCTTTACCGCAGCAATAATAGCTATCTGCGTATCATAGCGTGAGACGGTGGACAGGACTTCAGGGCCCGACAAAGTCGTCGCGATTCCACAGATCTGCTGCGGAGCGATGCCTCTAAGCATCGAACGCAGGGTTTCGGCAATGGCCCCTTTGTGAAACTGGTAGGATGAGTTGACGATTTCCCCGCTGTCGTTCAGAACAACCAGGGAAATAGCGACAGAACCGATATCTATTCCAATAACATGCGGCATGACTTTCCTCTGATCCCGATTATTTCAGTCCCTGCATTCGTCAAATGTGAGCCCGCACAATCGAAAGCATCCCTTCGTGGCGGCGGACAAGTTCAACATCCTTAAATCCGGCAAGCTGAAGGTCTTCCTGGATCTCGGTAAAGCTGTAGCTGTTGCCTGCCTCGGTGGCGGAGAGCATGTTAACGGCAAAGAGTGCGCCGGCGACCGGCGCCGTTCGGGACGGCTCCATGACAATGTCGCGAATGTAGATCCAGCCATTCGGCTCCAGTGCAGCGGCAATTCGGCGGTACAGGGCGCGGTTCTGGTCCGGAGAATTCTGGTGAATAATTGCGCTGACCCAAGCCAGATCGGTGCCCTTGGGCAAGTCATCGGTGTAATAGTTCCCGGCGCACAGTTCGACGCGGTCAACCAACGGTGACGTGGCAAAACAGTCGCGAGCCATCGGAATTACATGCGGCAGGTCGAAGATGATGGCACGCGATTGCGGTTCTGCCTTTAGCCAGGCCGTTGTCCACGACCCGGATGCGCCACCCAGATCCAATACACAGCGCACGCCGCCAGGATGGATTTCCTGAACCAACCCGTCGGCGACTCCACGCGATACCACATGCATCGCTTTGATAAACGAAGCCTTATCTGCGTCTTCACCGCGAATGCTCGGCCCCGGATACTCCGGATTTCCCGACTGCACAGTCCACGGCAATTGCGACCAGTTGCGCAGGCAGTTGGCCTGGTGAAGCAGCATGGCCACGACGCTCTGTGGAGATGCCTCGCACAGAAACGGCGCGAGCTCGGGAGGAATGGAGTACTGCTCGTCTTGCTTCATGAGCACACCTACCGCTGCCAGCCCGTCTAGCAAAATAGTTACCGCACGCAAGTCACAACCAGCGGCGGCGGCAATGTGTGCGGCGGTTCGGGGCGCCGGAGCAAGTTTTTCAAACAAATCCAGATCAACCGCTGCCGCAAGAAGGCAGGGAATCTGAAAGGACCGCATCATCTCCAAAAGCTGTTCACCGTCACGTATTCGCATAGTTAGAGTCCTCCTGTTTTTTCAAGATGCCATCTTAAGAAAGTGCTGAGGAGTGAGTTTTTTGTCATCCCCGAGTGCTTTTATCGGGGATGTCGTTTTACTTAGTCCTCAGCACTCAGCACTTTTCGGCGGTTCGGCTGCTATGGCAGCACGGCGAAAACACGGGCCGGGGAACCCGTTCCATCCCTGATGAGCATCGGGATGGCGTATAACATTGCGCCTGTCTCCGGCAGCTTATCGAGACTGGCGATATTTTCCAGTGCGAGCCTGTCGGCGCCACAGATGACGCGATGAACCCTGAAATCCTGGGACTTCCCGTAGTCAATACTGGGTGTATCAATTGCAATCCCTCTGATGTTCCGCTCCTTGACGAGGAATTCCGCCGATTCGGATGAGAACCCCGGGAAGCTGAGATGGGGCAGCGCATCGATTCCCTTGATATCCGTCCCCAATACCTTTTTCCGATCAGGGTAAAACTTTGTTCCGATACCCGTGTACATGATAACCCAGGCACGCTCCGGTATGCGCCCATGCCTTTTTTCCCACGCCACGATATCTTCCGTAGTCAGGAGATAATCGCGATTCTGCTCACATTTTTTCGTCACATCGATCTTCACCGTCGGTCCGATCCACTCTGCCAGGGGTATTTGATCAACAGTCCTGCCGTTCCTGGAAAAATGGATCGGGGCATCAACGTGCGTTCCTCCATGTTCCGCGGCACTGTAATCGTTGGCAGCATACCACTGTCCGGCATCATTCATTCCCCAGTTCCCCTTTGCCAGCTTGAAGTTCGTTGCGTTTGGCCAATAGATGGTGTTTTCATCATAAGGATAGGTCATATCCAATGTCCGGTTTTTGGCCAACTCCAACCCTTCTGCAAAAAGTTTTAGAACCTTGAATCGAACGGTTTCGTCGGCAAGATCCAATGCGCCCCAGATATAATTTCCTTTCCAAGAAAAATCCATTCTTCCATGGTAAGGATCTTTCAATTGGTAACGGCCCTCTTCGACTTTGCTTTGAAGATTTCCGGTATGCTTAAGGTACTCCTGGATCATATTCTGGCAATCTTTTTGGTCTTTCCCCTCTATGAGAAAGAGTTTGAATCTCTTGCCCGATAATTCGTAATCCGCCGTAAATGCAGAATGAAAAAAGGAATAGCCGAGAAAATCCCGGGAGATAAATTTCTCGGAATTTTTCTTTTCCCCTTCACGGGGGAAGGCTGACAAGATCGAGGGCAACGATCCTTTCCCCCCGATGTTTTCCACAACCTTCCTGGCAAAGGCGAGCAATACATCCCGTTCCTCAGGGCCGACGTCGACGCTGCTCATTTTTACATAGCAATCACCTGCCAGAAAGTTCAGAACCCCCTTTTCGCTGTACCCCTGAGCCCCAACTTCCATATAATTCGCATTGTTGAGGCGTTCCTGGCTGTAGATTCCAAAAGCCACGATGGGGGTTTTGTGGCGATAAACTTCAATGGTTATAGAAGCTTTACGATCATTTTGGTATTCAGCCACCTTCAATTCCTGAAAATCGTACTTCAAATAAAGGTCGGCGCCTCCGTTAATGTAGTCATACAGATTCGCCCTTGAAAAAATTTGAGCCTCATCGGATTGTTTCCATCCGGCCATTTTGGGAAAGGGAAAGGTGCCTTCCTCTCCTACTGAGGCGGATAGGCATGTGCTGTTGCCCAACATCCAGCCGATCAACAACAAGGAGCAAAAAAGAAAAACCGCTTTTTGAACTGCACTGAGTCTTTTCATTCTCTCCCTTTCTAGTTCGCCCTCATCCTTTTGCCTTCACATAAACCAGCAAAGGTCTGATTTTTCGCTCAGCCAATGAATTCCGCTGGCACATCCTGGAGACGGATCACATCCCGAATCTTTCTTGAAACGTCGAAGCCGATAGAACAATTTACCGGACATTCGCCGCAGTCTCCGCACACCCCGGAAGGCAGATTCAGGGAAAGCAAAAGGTCCTGCGAATGGCTCAGATTTCGATAACCGTAAACATACATGTAAGCCCTCATCAGGTCGGGGATGGGGAGTTTCCGAAGGCACTGATTCAAACACTGGCCGCAACCCTGGCAGTACAATCCGGTCTGAAAGGCTGCCTGCTGCAATTGGGCTTTCTCGGGCTGCGTAAGAGCCGTATCTTCCATGACCGACAGGTCGAGGTTCATCTGGTCGAAGGTTGTGAACCCGGCGATGATCGTATGGACATTGGAATTCTGCAGGACCCATTTTAATGCGGGAAGGGGTTCGACAGGCTTTTCAGCCCTCTCCTGCAACTGCACGCCCCCCATCGCCTTCATGACGATTACCCCCATGCCGGCCGCGGCAGCCTTGGCAATGCCTTCCCCGATCTCCACATGGTGCTTCTGCTTGAAATTGTAGGTGGTCAGAATCACATCGTAGAATTTGGAATCGACTGCAGCTTGAATCACCTCTGGCTCATTCTTGTGGGTGGATATTCCGATGAAGCGGATTTTGCCCGCTTTTTTCGCCTTTTCCAGCGCCTTCATGACCGGTTCATAAAGGACGGATTCTCTGACGGAGGCCCCATGGTGATGGTAAATATCGATGCAACCCAGCCCCAAATTCTTCAGACTGGCGTCAATTTTCTTTTGAAAATCTTCCTCCGTGGCCTCTTTCGTGTAGAGTCCCGTCGCCCGGTTTTCGGGCGGGTGTGCTTTGGTGGCAATCACGTATGAATCCCGGGGGCGCTCCTTGACGACTTCGCCGATCATCGCCTCATTCGTGCCTCTTTGATAAGTTGTGGCCGTATCGAGGAGAACCATGCCGGCATTCAAGGCAGCTCGAACGAGATTGGGATTGCTGGAATTCATGACCCCCATGCTAATCACAGGAAGCCTTATTCCTGTTTTTCCAAGGGTTCGATAGATGACCTTTTGCTCCTTCGGTTTTTTTTTCGTCGTCTCTTCCAGCTTTTTTTCATTGGACGAGAGTAGGAAAAACCCGCCGAATCCAGTAGCCGTAGACTTCATAAAATCCCTTCTGTCCATTCCATTGTCGGCCATATGAAGCTCCTCCCTGTTTAATTTTTTTAGGATGACAACTGCGTAAGACGATACAGAAGAATTGGTGGGATATCAAGGGAAAATGGGATGGAGGAGACAGCAATGGACTTGCTGAAGGACGCTTTTCAATGACGTGGATGATGTGTGACACCTAACAATTTTTCTTGACAGCTCAAACGAAGTGCTGCTAGCCTCGCACATACAAACGTTGGCAATCGCAGTAGTTAGTAATGTGACAGGAAAGATACCCTCGGCTGAGAACAGCATATCCATTCAAGTCGGCATATCAAGAAAGGAGTTTTACCATGAGATCCAAACAGGATTACATCCAGGGGTTGGCCAGGATGAAACGCAACCTTTACCACGACGGCCAGTTGATCGACAGGACGGATGAGATGCAAATGGATTGCCTGAATACGATCGGCACGACGTATGATGAAGCGGCGAGGCCGGAGAATCAGGAACTCTGCACAGCAATTTCTCATCTCACAGGAGAAAGAATCAACCGTTTTACGCATATACATCAGAACAAGGACGACCTGCACAAGAAACAGGACATGACCCGGATGCTCTGCCAGAAGGTCGGCGGCTGCATTCAGCGCTGCATGGGGATCGACGGAACGAATGCAATCTACAACGTCTCTTATGAGGCAGACAAGCTAAACAATGGGGCCACCCAGTACCACGAGAACTTCAAGAAATGGCTCGTCCGCTTTCAGACGGAGGACCTCATCGGCTGCTGCGCCCAGACAGATGTCAAGGGCGATCGGATGCTTCGGCCTGCCGATCAGCCGAATCTCAACGCCTATGTGCGGATCAAGGAGCGGCTGAAGGACGGCATTGTGGTTGAAGGCTGCAAGGTACATATCTCCGAGGCCTCCGTGGCCGATGAAGTTTTGGTGCTGCCGACCCGCGCATTACGAGCCGAAGACAAGGATTATGCGGTAGCTTTTGCCGTTCCGGGAGACTGGGATGGCATGAAACAGGTCGTTACGATTCACAATTTAAGGCCTAGAGATCATTACAAACGCGGGTTTGTGCCAGGTGCAACCGATTCCTATCTGATCTTTGAAAATTGCTTTGTCCCCTGGGAAAGGGTTTTTCTGGCCGGAGAACACGATCACGGCGGCATTTTGGCCCTGCTTTTCGCGCTGTTCCACCGACATTCCTATTCAGGATGCAAGCCGGCAATCGGCGACGTGATCCTGGGGACGGCCGCCCTCGCTGCCGAGGTGAACAACATTCATAAACAATCCCATGTCCGGGAAAAGCTGGCGGAGCTCATCATGACCATCGAATTGGGTTACGCAGCGGGATATACCGCATCCGATCTAGGTAAACCAGAGGTTTACATCCCAGGGATGGGTTTTGTTCCGTACGGTCCAGGCTCATACATTCCCCATTCGATTTACTGCAATGTCGGCCGTTGCCTGTCGGGCGAGGCGGTCTGGCGCGAAGCAGAGATTTTGTGTGACCTTGCCGGCGGCGTTGTGGCCACATTTCCTCATGAGAAGGATTTCAAGAACCCGGCAACCGGTGAGGCTCTCCTCAAGTACACCAAGCGGAATCCGAAGATGTCGGCCGAAGATCAGGCCCAGTTTTGGAGATATTTGGGAGATGCGCTCTGTTCGGCGACTGGCGGCATTGTGAACGTGGGCAACTACCATGGCGGCGGCTCACCGATTATGGAGCAGATCGCCATTACAACACAGTACGATATCGAATCACGGAAGACATTGGTGAAATCTCTCGCCGGGATGAGCGGCGGGGATCGCGACGTCTTCAGCAAAATGATAACAAAGGCAAAGTAAAGAGCTACCTTTCCCAGCCGCCATCAATGGCGAAAGGAAACATTTAGGTATTGAATATTTAGGAGAACACAACCATGTTTGATTTATCCCAGTTTTCACTGAAAGGAAAAGTCGCTGTCGTTACCGGCGGCGGTCGTGGCATCGGACAGGCGATAGCATTCGGTTTCGCAAAAAGTGGGGCCAAAGTGGTTGTAACCAGTCGCAAAACGCAGGATCTGGAGGCAACGGTAGCCGAAATCAAAGCCTTTGGTGGCGAGGCTTTTGCCATCCCGGCGCACATGGGCAAGATGGAGGAGATCCAAAAAATGGTCGACGCCGTGATGGATCGGTTCGGCCGGATTGATATCCTCGTTAACAACGCCGGCGCGAGCCCGGCCATGGCCTCCGTTCTTGAATCCGACGAACGCCTCTGGGATACGGTCATGAACCTAAACTTGAAAGGGGTCTATTTCGTAAGCCAGGCCGTGGCCAGGATTATGAAAAAGCAGGGTGGCGGGAAAATTATCAATATTGCCTCCGTGGACGGGTTTAATCCTGAGCCCGGAGTTAGTGTCTATTCCATCTCCAAAGCCGGTGTACGGATGATTACAAGGGCTTTTGCAAGCGAGCTGGCAGCACTGAATATCCAGGTCAACACTATCGCTCCGGGACCTATCAGCACCAAGATGATGAATTCCCACTGGGCGCATCTTCCACCGGAAGAGGCCGAAAAGATGAAGGCAATACTGGAAAAAATGCTTCCCACGGGCCGCATCGGTAAGCCTGATGAGATCGTGGGCGCCGCGCTCTATCTTGCTTCCGAATCGTCCAACTATACAACGGGAGCGGAAATCGTTATCGATGGCGGCATGTTGCTGCTGGGGCTAAAATAGGGTTTCATCCCAGCCACGTTGCCGGTCATCCTCCTTTTGGCTGTCCAGCATTCTTTTTTCGATCTGCAGGCGTATAGCATCGAAAGCATCGTTGTCTAGCGTCGCCGGAACGGGGATTGGATCATCCCAGCGAACCCATACCGTACTGAAGGGTTTCGGGATGAGGAAACGGTCCCAGCTCCGGAGGACCCAGGCACGGTCCACAGAGATGTAAACAGGGATGATCGGGGCGCCGGAAAGCTGGGCCATCCGGATGATGCCGGCCTTAACGAGTCCCCTGGGGCCTTGCGGTCCATCCACAGCATGAACGGCCAGCGGATGAGTAGAAAGCTGCGCAACCATTTCGGCAAGCGCCTCGCGGCCGCCACGGGAGCTCGAACCTCGGACGGGGCGGAAGTTCAACCGCCGGGCAACATCTGCGATCAAATCCCCATCTCGACTTTTGCTGATCATTGCGACGGGGGTGAAATCCTTGAAACGCTGCGCATAACTGATGACCAGGAAGATCCGCTGATGCCAGACGGCGATGATTCCTTTTCCACCGCGGTGAAGGTGGGCGAAGAGCTCTTCTTCATGGAAGATGCGGATCCGTACCGTAAGAAGGTAGAGGCGGAGTATCCAGTGGGCAATCGGGACAAGGCCGTGACGGATAGCAAATGTGGAAAGGCCTTTGATCATACAGTGAAGGGCCTCCAACGGACAAGGGTACTCTCGGAGACATACCCAAGTCCATTGGAGGAATTGAAGGGCTTGTTAGCGTTTGTTGCGATTTTACCTCTCTCCCCTTGATCTCTTACAAGGCCTTGGGAGGTTTCACGTTTTCCGGCATAGGTTCTATGCCGTACTTCCACTTCAGGAACTGCTCACCGGTTGCGGGATAGAGAGCGTAGGTCAGCAGATCTTCCTCGGTTTTTGCAAGATCGCCGATCTTCTTTTTATCTTCCACGAGTTCCGGTTCCAGGTAATCGGCAGGTCTCCCCGTGATCGGGGCTTGGCCGCGTTTGTTGTGTTTCAGGACGTTCTTTTGCACTTCAGGATCGACGGGGGCCGGGGTCTCACCGTAGAGTCCGTACATCAAATCCTTGAACTGATTGGTTACCATCTTGTATCGCCCCTGGACCACATTCATGACCGACTGAACACCGACGATCTGGGAGGTGGGGGTGACCAGGGGCGGGGTTCCCGCTTCCTTTCTCGTTCTCGGAATCTCGGCATAAACCTCATCCAGTCGATCCAATGCATTCATCTCCTTGAGCTGGCTGACCAGGTTGGAGATCATGCCGCCGGGGATCTGGTGCGCGAGTACGCCCGCATCGATAAGGGAAAGTTTGTTTGTCATGAGATTCTTCTCGTATTTTGGAGCTATCTTTTCGAGATGTTCTCCCATCCCGATAAGCTTCCGCACATCCATACCGGTGTCACGTTTCGTCCCCTGAAGGGTAACGACGAGCGGTTCGAGAGCGGGCATCGAGCTCCGGAGGGCATAAGGAGCAAGGCAGGTATCGACGATATCGATGCCCGCTTCGATTGCCTTGAGATAAGACATTGAGGCCATACCGCTGGTGTAATGGGTGTGGAGGTGAAGGGGAAGCTTGGTGACTTTCTTTAGTTCGATAACAAGATCATAGATGTCATAGGGCGATACGATGCCGGCCATATCCTTGATGCAGATGCTATCAGCCCCCATCGCCTCGATTGCTTTACATTTTTTTACGAAATATTCCAGATTGAAGACGTCACCGCCGAGACGGGGCTGGGTGAGGGAGTAGCAAATAGCGCCTTGGAAGTGTTTCCCGTTGGCTTTGATCCGCTCCACGCAGGTCTGAAAATTTCGGAGATCGTTCAGCGCATCAAAAACACGGAATACATCGATGCCGACCTCACAGGACTTGTCAACAAAGGCTCGAACAACATCATCCGCATAATTTCGGTAGCCGACCAGATTCTGTCCACGGAGTAGCATCGTAAAGGGGGTTTTCTTGATATACTTCTTCAGAATCTTTGGTCTTTCCCAAGGATCCTCTCCGAGGAAACGGTGCATCGAGTCAAAAGTAGCGCCGCCCCATACTTCCACTGCCCAGAATCCCATCTCGTCCATCTGCTCGGCAATGGGAAGCATATCTTCCGTGCGCATACGGGTCGCGTAGATGGACTGATGGCCATCGCGCAACGTATTGTCCTGAATCTTAACGGGATGGACAGGTCCATCCTTCATAATATCCGCCATGTTATTCTCCTTTCAAGTGTGTCTTGAATGCACTTAGCCCCTTACATGAGCAACAATGTTGCTTTGCTCTGGACGCCTAACCTTTCTTCTTCCGTGTGCAGGGGATGTCCGCTTTAATAAGTGCCGTGGATAGCAATAATGGTGCCACCATTGAACGTATCGTTTTTGCATGAGGGCAGATATTGTTTAAATACCGAGAAATAAGCAGAAACCAATCGTCATTCATGATATTTGCAATTTATTTATTTATTTGCTGGCTTTCTGGCGCTAAGGGAAAATAGGCAGTGGATTGATACGAAACTAACAGGTGAAGCGTGAAGTGAGTGCGGAATAAGCACGGAACGGAAGCTTCCAGGGAAGGAAAACCGCTCGGCGCATCAGTTCTCGAAAACATGTGCATGAATGACACGCCGTTCAATTAGAGCACTAGTCTTTCTTGGCCCAAGGGTAATGTTTCACGTGAAACAACGGAGCCCCTAAAATTCTCAACAGGTCCTACTTTCCGAATTAAAATGGCCAACGGGCAATCTGCGCATTCTGCTCTCTTTTTACAAAATGTCTTGGCAGTCATTACGATCAAGGCGTGAAGCTGATTGAACAGGTTCGTGTCGTTCGGGAGAGAAGCCATAACCATGGACTGGATTCCGTAATAATCTGTTTTTTCATCGATCAGCTGATGGCGGATGAAAATTCGTCGGGTGTATGCATCGCTTACGAAGATGGGTTTATGACAGGCGTAAAGGAGGATGCTATCCGCGGTTTCTGGTCCGACTCCCCGAACTCCCAAAAGCTTTTCGCGGAGAATTGGAATCCCCTCGGCCTTCATGGCCACAAGGTTTCCGGCATAATCATCCATGAAAAACTTGACAAACGCTTTCAGTCTTGCAGCCTTCAGATGATAGTAACCGGACGCCCTAATGGCCTCGGCAAGTTCATCCTCCGGTATTCGTGAAAGTGCTACCGGTGTCAAAAGTCGCCTCTTCCGCAATGCCTTTATGGCTATTTCGACGTTGGTCCATGCGGTGTTCTGCGTAAGAATCGCCCCAACCATGACCTCGAAAGGGCTCGCCGCAGGCCACCAGTGAAGGTTGCCAAAATATCTGTCTAACAGGCGATAGATCATCCACAGCTCTTCACGGTGGCCCATGCAAACATCCTGATTACCCTTTTCTACTTTATCAACGGTATAAAAAAGGTCGATTTGCCCCTCTTTATCAAAAGGAGAATACTACCCTTTTCTCCCGCTTTCGCAATCTCCCGCTGATACTCCTTCAACGTTGTTATCTTGGCCTTGTTTACCTGAAGGATGAAATCCTGCACCTGAATGCCGACCTCATCCGCGACGCTGCCCTCCTGTACATCCACGACAATAAGGCCCTTCTTAATCGAAAGACCAAGTTGCTGAGCGATTTCCGGTGTTATCTCTTGAACAGACATTCCAAACGCCTCACCCGAGTGCTGTGCAGATGCCATCTCAGATTTTTCAGTTCGTTCGGCGATGACCAGGGATAGGCTTTTTTCCTGCCCGTCACGAATTACCTTGATCGTTACGGTTTCGCCGACGCGGAATGCGGCAATCTTCACCAGCAGCTCGTGTGTATCTTTAATCGGTTTCCCATTGATCTCAATAACGACATCACCCGATTTGAGTCCAGCTTTGTCGGCGGGATCACCTTTAAATACGTCAGAAATCAGAGCACCATTTCGATCTTTAAGCTTCATGCTTTTAGCGATGTCTTCACTGATATCCTGTACAGAAACCCCCAGCCACCCTCTCGTAACTTTTCCCTTGGCTTTTAGGTCCGGAAGAATTGTTTTGGCCATGCTGATCGGAATGGCAAAGCCTATTCCCTGTCCCTGTGCAACAATGGCTGTGTTTATGCCTATTACCTTTCCTTCCATGTTAAATAAAGGCCCACCACTATTTCCCGGGTTGATGGAGGCATCAGTCTGAATAAAATTGTCATAAGGTCCTGCGCCAATCACCCGGCCCTTCGCGCTTACGATGCCAGCCGTTACGGTCTGCTCCAGTCCAAAAGGGTTGCCTATCGCAAGCACCCAGTCACCAACTCTTAGTTTGTCAGAATCACCCGTTTCAGCTACAGGCAAATTCTCGCTGGTTTTAATCTTTATAAGGGCGATGTCGGTCTTCGCGTCTTTCCCAATAACTTTCGCCTCGTACTCCTTGCCGTCTGAAAGTTTCACTATGATTTTGTCCGCCTGCTCGACGACATGATTGTTGGTAAAAATATAACCGTCCTGGCTGATAATAAATCCTGAACCGAGGCTCTTCTGCTTGAATTGTCGTTGCGGCATGTCACCAAAAAAACGTTCAAAGAAATCATCCCCTCCGAAATTACGATCGAAAGGTGATCCCTGTCCGAAAGGGGAACGCAATCCTCCGCCGCGGACCGTCTTGGAGGTACTGATATTTACAACAGAGGGTTTCAGTCTCTCTGCGAGATCCGCAAAAGACAATGGTGCACGCGACATCTCTGCCGGTGACACTGCCGATGCTTGTTGCACATCGGGTCCGGGAGTGGAAGGCGCAAAGGAGGAGCGTAGTACTTCCACCATTGAAACGACAAAAAAGCCTATCAAAAAAGCGAAAAGAAACATGATAAATGTATTGCGTCCCTTGTTTTCCGTTTTCATTATCTACCCCCACAGGTCAAAATTAATTTTCTTTCATGCAGCAAAGCATTTCACTTTATATATCATTTTGATTAATATAGTCTTCAAATAAATTTTGTCAATATTTTCCGGTAATCTACTCTATCAACCCGCGTTGTTGATATCAGCAATGTCCTCATTGTATTGTATGTTGTACTAAGTGGGGCTATTACTGAATTACTTGAAAATCTCGGAAGGGAAAAATGGAGCGGGCGACCGGACTCGAACCGGCGACGTCCAGCTTGGGAAGCTGACATTCTACCACTGAATTACGCCCGCTCACGGAAAGGCACATTTATATTCCTTCATCATTCGGAAGCAGGTCCCTATCTTAACCAACAAGATCATTTTGTCAAGATCTTTTTGAACGCGGATGAAGTTTCCTTTATTTCATAGGCGCAAACGGACAGATCTTCCATGTCCTTCTAGACCTTCCATTTCGGCGAAATGAGCGGTTGCATTCCCGTACCGTTTTAGCGCTTCTCGTGAAAAAGAGAGTACGCTGGTCCGCTTAACGAAATCGTAAACACCAAGAGGGGACGCGAAACGAGCCGTTCCCCCAGTCGGAAGCACATGGTTGGGTCCCGCCGTGTAGTCGCCCAGTGCCTCCGGAGTATGCATTCCCATAAATATCGCTCCCGCATTCCGGATCTGGGAGAGAAGATCTTCGGGGTTTTGCACCATCAGTTCGAGGTGCTCTGGCGCAAAACGGTTGGCCAGAACAATCGCCTCCGCAAGATCCCTCGTGACCACCAAAGCACCGAAATCCGCAAGCGCTCGCAAGGCGATCTCCTTCCGCTTGAAATTTTCAAGCTGGCGGTCGATCTCAGCGGCGACTTCGCCCGCAAAGAGCTCATCCGGTGTCAGCAGAACGGCTCCAGCCATTTCGTCATGTTCAGCTTGAGCCAAGAGATCAGCCGCGGCATGAGCCGCATCTCCCGTTCCATCGGCAATAATGAGGACCTCGCTGGGTCCGGCGATCATGTCGATGCCGACCTGGCCAAAGACCATTTTCTTGGCCGCCGCCACATACACATTTCCCGGACCGACAATCTTGTCCACGCGGGGGATTGACGCCGTACCGAACGCCAGCGCGGCAATAGCCTGTGCGCCGCCGATCTTGAAGATGCGGTTCACTCCACCCAATTCCGCAGCAGCGGCGATCAACGGATGAAGCCTGCCATCGCGGGAAGGTGTAACAAGGCAGATTTCGCTGACACCGGCTATTCTTGCAGGAATCGAAGTCATCAGCACAGTGGAGGGATAGCAGGCCGTACCTCCTGGGGCATATATACCAACACGTTCGAGCGGAAGGATGCGCTGACCCAATTCCACCCCTTCCTCTTCGGCTGTCGACCATCCTTTTTGCCGCTGATTTTCATGGAAATGGGAGATTCTGCCTGCTGCCAAGCGGAGAATTTCCAGATCTTTCGGCGCAACCAGCTTAACCGCTGCTGTCCGTTCAGCAACTGACGTTTCAACCGTCGCTGCACTCACAACATGTCCGTCCCATCTGGCCGTATACTCAAAAAGAGCTTCGTCGCCCCGCCTGCCGACCTCTTCCACAATCCGGCCGACGGCCGCCCAGAGTTCAGGATCAAAGACCCGACCTCGCTCCCGTATCCTCCGGAAATTGATTTCAAATTCCTCACTGTCTGTTCGAATGATTTTCATGCTTATCCCTCTTGCTCAAACATTCCATGGTCCTATCCGGAAACTCTGCGAATGTCGGCCCCGAGCGCCGATAACTTCTTCTCGATCTGCTGGTAACCCCGGTCTATGTGGTAAACACGGGAAAGGGTCGTCGTCCCTTCTGCTGCAAGCCCGGCCAGAATCAGTGAGGCCGACGCCCGGAGATCCGTCGCCATTACCGGCGCCCCATGAAGCCTCGGAATCCCCCGTACAATCGCGCTCTTCCCCTGGATTACAATATCCGCTCCCATTCTCATCATTTCGCTCACATGCATAAAACGGTTTTCGAACACCGTCTCAGTAATCACACTCAAGCCGTTTGCAATCGACATCATCGCCATGATCTGCGCCTGCAGATCTGTCGGAAAACCCGGATAGGGTAAAGTCTTGATGTCTACACTCCTCACTGTAACGCCGCCTTTCGCCCTGACAGCCTCCCTCTCCAGCTCTATGTCCATACCTGCATCCCTCAGCTTGGCGATAAGCGACTCGATATGAAGGGGATCACAACCAAGAACCCGGATATCCCCACCTGTCATTCCTGCGGCCAGGATGAAGGTACCGGCCTCAATCCGGTCCGGTATTACCGACGCTTCCACAGGATGAAGCGATTCCACTCCGTCTATGACGATCACATCGGTTCCTGCCCCGCGTATCCTTGCCCCCATGCCAATCAGCACGTCTGCCAAATTGACGATCTCCGGCTCACGCGCCGCGTTTTTTAGGATCGTTTGCCCCTTCGCAAGCGTCGCGGCCATCATGATGTTTTCCGTTCCCGTCACAGTGGCAATATCAAAATAGACGGTTGCGCCCTTCAGACGAGAAGCCTTCGCCTCCACATACCCGTCCTTCAGAGTCACCTCCGCCCCAAGATCCCGAAGCGCCTGAATGTGGAGGTTGACGGGTCTCGCCCCGATGGCGCAGCCTCCCGGCAACGAAACCCGCGCCTCCCCCATTCGGGCCACAAGGGGACCGAGGACCAGGATTGAGGCCCGCATTGTCCGAACCAGATCGTAGGAGGCCTCACAAGCGGTCAAACCACCGGCGTTGATCCGGACCGTCTCCCTCCCCTCGATCTTCACGCCGAGACTGTTCAGAAGTTTTCGAATCGTCTTTATGTCCAG
>Ga0247840_10005404_pt1 | contig 19260 bp, 13 predicted proteins | sample LaCruzMarch2015__FD_192404 | JGI IMG/M metagenome (GOLD analysis project Ga0247840, IMG submission 192404) | Freshwater microbial communities from meromictic Lake La Cruz, Castile-La Mancha, Spain - LaCruzMarch2015_17m | ecosystem: Environmental > Aquatic > Freshwater > Lake | place: Spain... | reverse complement strand
TGGTTATTACCCACCCGGGAAAAGTAACTCCTCACACTACTTTCAAAGCTGCTGCTTATATCTTGAAAAAAGAAGAAGGTGGTCGTCATACTCCATTCCACAACCGCTACCGTCCACAGTTCTACATCCGTACATTGGACGTAACTGGTGAAATCACTTTGCCAGAAGGAACTGAAATGGTAATGCCAGGTGACAACTTGGAATTAACAGTAACATTGATTTACCCTGTTGCTTGTAACGTAGGTTTACGTTTTGCTGTTCGCGAAGGTGGACGTACAGTAGGTTCAGGTCAGATTACAGAATTGTTAGACTAATCAGCCCCCTAACCCCCGAAGGGGGGATTAGAGAGCAAACAATATCAACCCTGCTAATCAAAGCCCTCCCTTTTGGGGAGGGTTTGGGTGGGGCTGTTAACACACGGGCGTAGCTCAGTTGGTAGAGCACTGGTCTCCAAAACCAGGTGTCGGGAGTTCGAGCCTCTCTGCCCGTGCTTATTCTATTTTATAAATATGAAGATAATAAACTATATCAAAGAGTCTTATTCAGAACTTGTTCAGAAAGTTTCGTGGCCATCACGTGCCGAACTTACAAATAGTGCTGTGATAGTATTGATAGCTTCCATCATACTTGCACTGTTAGTTTGGGTTATGGACTTAGGTTTTGAAAAAATCATGACAATTATCTACGATTCACTGTCGTAAATTTTTAATAAGGAGGAACAAAAGTGTCAGAGACAACAAATTTTAAATGGTATGTTCTCCGCGCCATTAGTGGCAAGGAAACAAAAGTAAAAGAGTATATTGAGGCAGAAATGAAAAATTCTGATCTTAGTGAATATGTTGCTCAGGTATTAATTCCAACTGAAAAAGTTTATCAGATTCGAAACGGCAAAAAAATTACAAAAGAACGTAGTTGTATGCCGGGATATATCTTGATTGAGGCAAATCTGATTGGTGAAATTCCTCATCGTCTTCGCAGTACACCAAATGTAATCGGCTTTTTGCAAGAAAAAAGTCAAACTCCCATACCTGTTCGCCAATCAGAGGTGAACCGCATATTGGGTAGTGTTGACGAAATGCAGGAGGTTGGTGAAGAAATGCTTACCCCATACATTGTGGGCGAAAGTGTGAAGGTGATTTCAGGTCCGTTCTCGGGCTTGAGCGGAATCATTGAGGAAGTTCATTCAGATAAGAAAAAGCTCAAAGTTATGGTTTTGATATTCGGACGGAAAACACCGCTCGAATTATCGTTTACGCAAGTAGAAAAGGAATAGCAAGGTACGTTACATACCTTTCGTTTTCCACAAAAACAACAAAAAACAGATTATTATGGCTAAAGAAATTGCTGGACTTATTAAATTACAGATTAAAGGAGGGGCAGCAAATCCATCTCCCCCTGTAGGACCTGCATTAGGTTCGAAAGGGATCAATATTATGGAGTTTTGCAAACAATTCAATGCCAGAACCCAGGATAAACCGGGTAAAATTTTGCCTGTTGTTATCACCTATTATACTGATAAATCGTTCGACTTCGTTGTAAAAACACCACCGGTAGCAATTCAATTATTGGAAGCTACAAAATTAAAAAGTGGATCGGCTGAACCAAACCGCAAAAAAGTGGCTGAAATCACTTGGGAACAGGTACAGCAGATAGCAACCGACAAAATGGTCGATTTGAATTGTTTTCAGTTAGAGGGCGCCATGAAAATGGTTGCCGGTACAGCGAGAAGTATGGGTATTACCGTAAAAGGTAGTTTTTCAATTAACAATTAAAACTTCAATTAAAAATGAGTAAACTGACAAAAAAACAAAAGTTGACTGCAGAGAAAATTGAAGCAGGAAAAGCCTATACACTGAAGGAAGCAGCTACATTAGTAAAAGAAATTTCTACTACTAAGTTCGATGCTTCTGTCGATATTGATGTACGATTAGGTGTTGACCCACGTAAAGCCAACCAAATGGTGCGCGGCGTAGTGTCGTTACCAAACGGAACCGGAAAACAAGTAAGGGTTCTTGCATTATGTACTCCCGATCAGGAAGCAGCTGCTAAAGAAGCAGGGGCTGACTACGTAGGACTCGATGAATACATCGAAAAAATAAAAGGAGGCTGGACAGATGTTGATGTTATCATCACTATGCCTGCTATCATGGGTAAATTAGGTGCTTTAGGTCGTGTGCTCGGTCCTCGTGGATTGATGCCAAACCCTAAAAGTGGTACTGTTACTAACGAAGTAGGCAAAGCTGTAAAAGAAGTAAAACAAGGAAAAATCGACTTCAAAGTTGATAAGTATGGTATTGTACACACCTCAGTTGGGAAAGTATCTTTCACTCCTGAAATGTTGATTCAAAATGCCAAGGAATTTGTAAATACTTTGATGAAACTGAAACCAACTTCGGCTAAAGGTACTTATGTTAAGAGCATTTATCTTTCAAGCACAATGAGTGCGGGTGTTAAAATCGACCCAAAATCAATTGAAGAATAAAATTTAAATTTATGAAAAAGGAAGATAAAAGCGCTATTATAAAACAACTTGAGTCAACTATCAATGAGTATGCTCACTTCTATTTGACTGACATAGGCGGATTAAATGCTGCCGAAACAAGTGAATTACGTCGTGTGTGTTACAAACAAGATATTAAACTTTTAGTTGTAAAAAACACATTACTTCAAAAAGCACTTGAAAGCTCATCGGTTGATTTCACTGAAATCTATGGATCGCTTACAGGAGCTACATCATTGTTACTTTCGAATTCGAATAATGCACCTGCTAAACTGATTAAAGATTTCAGCAAGGCAAGCAAAAGCAAAAAACCAGTATTGAAAGCAGCTTATGTAGAAGAAAGCTTCTATATTGGCGAAAACCAACTTGATGTGTTAGTAAGCATAAAGAGCAAAAACGAACTTCTCGGCGAAATTATTGGCTTATTGCAATCGCCAGCGAAGAACGTTGTGTCCGCACTCCAATCAGGAGGAAATACTATCCACGGCGTGTTAAAAACACTGTCCGAGAGATAATTCAAAACAATTTAATTATAAAAAATAAATTTCATAAAATAAAAGTAAAATGGCAGATTTGAAAGCTTTTGCAGAACAATTGGTTAACTTAACAGTTAAAGAAGTAAATGAGTTAGCTCAAATTTTGAAAGACGAATATGGTATTGAACCAGCTGCTGCAGCCGTTGCTGTTGCCGCAGGTCCTGCCTCAGCAGCTGCTGAAGTAGTTGAAGAAAAAACCGCATTCGATGTAATATTGAAAGCAGCAGGTGCTAATAAATTAGCAATCGTTAAAATGGTTAAAGAATTAACAGGTCTTGGCTTGAAAGAAGCTAAAGATTTAGTAGATGCTGCACCTTCAGCTATTAAAGAAGGTGTAACAAAAGACGAAGCTGAAGCCCTCAAAAAAGCATTGACAGAAGGCGGAGCTGAAGTTGAACTTAAATAAAACTACCTGATTTTCAGGCCTTTGGTTTAGATTCCCTCGAATAGAGGGATTCTAAACCTTTTCTTGTCTTTAACAAATTGAGTTCACTGTATCAAAATAACCCTCTTTGAAAATGTCTTCAAAAAACCAATCACAAAGAATCAATTTTGCTTCTATCAAAAATCAGTTGGAATATCCTGATTTTTTAGCAGTTCAATTAAAATCTTTCCAGGACTTTTTTCAGATGGACACATCACCTGAAAAAAGAAAATCAGAAGGTTTGTACAAAGTATTTACCGAAAATTTCCCCATTGCAGATACACGCAATAACTTTATATTAGAGTTTCTAGATTACTATGTTGATCCTCCACGCTATGCTATTGAAGAGTGTGTGGAACGCGGATTGACTTATAGTGTTCCTCTCAAAGCAAAATTGAAACTCTATTGTACCGATCCCGATCACGAAGATTTCGATACCGTTATTCAGGATGTGTATTTGGGACCTATCCCTTATATGACGCCTAAAGGAACATTCGTTATCAACGGTGCCGAACGTGTTATTGTATCGCAATTACACCGTTCTCCGGGAGTGTTTTTCGGCCAAAGTATGCATGCTAATGGTACGAAATTGTACTCGGCACGTATTATTCCTTTCCGTGGTTCATGGATAGAATTTGCTACGGATATCAACAACGTGATGTATGCTTACATCGATCGTAAAAAGAAATTACCCGTAACTACCCTTTTACGCGCCATCGGTTTCGAGAGTGATAAAGACATTCTTGAAATTTTTAACTTGGCCGAAGAAATTAAAGTAAGTAAAGCCAGCCTCAAAAAGGCAATTGGCCAAAAACTTGCTGCCCGTGTTTTGAAGACATGGATTGAGGATTTTGTAGATGAAGATACCGGTGAGGTAGTAAGTATCGAACGTAATGAAGTTATTATAGATCGAGAAACGATTCTTGATAACAGCCATATCGACGATATTATCGAATCGGGTTCTCAAACTATTTTATTGCATAATCCAGAGGCGAATCAAAACGACTTTGCGATTATTTACAATACATTGCAAAAAGACCCGAGTAACTCGGAAAAAGAAGCGGTGTTGTATATCTACCGTCAGTTACGTAATGCTGTACCTGCCGATGATTCAACTGCACGTGAGGTAATTAACAACCTGTTTTTCTCCGAAAAACGTTACGATTTGGGCGATGTCGGTCGTTTCCGTATTAACCGTAAGTTAAATCTTTCGATTGATCCGGGAATTAAAGTTCTTACAAAAGAAGATATCATTGAAATTATCAAATACCTTATTGAGCTTATCAACTCGAAAGCCGATGTGGATGATATTGACCACTTAAGTAACCGTCGTGTACGTACTGTAGGCGAACAGTTATTTAACCAGTTTGGTGTTGGTTTATCACGTATGGCTCGTACTATCCGTGAGCGTATGAACGTTCGCGATAATGAAGTATTTACGCCTATCGATTTGATTAATGCAAAAAGTATTTCGTCGGTAATCAATTCATTCTTTGGAACGAACGCGTTGTCGCAGTTTATGGATCAACAAAATCCATTGGCTGAAATTACGCATAAACGTCGTATGTCGGCTCTCGGACCTGGTGGTCTCTCACGTGAGCGTGCCGGCTTTGAGGTTCGTGACGTACACTATACGCACTACGGTCGTTTGTGTCCGATTGAAACTCCTGAAGGACCAAACATTGGTTTGATTTCGTCGCTTTGTATTTATGCAAAAATAAATAAATTAGGTTTTATCGAAACTCCGTATCGTAAAGTTGAAAATTCGAAAGTAGATACAACTGCTGAAGGAATAGAATATTTTACTGCCGAAGAAGAAGAAAATAAAATTATTGCGCAAGGTAATGCTCCTTTAAATGATGAAGGTGTATTTATACGTGCTAAAGTAAAATCGCGTTTAGGTGCCGATTTCCCTGTGGTTCCACCTTCTGAAGTAAATTTAATGGACGTTTCACCTTCGCAGATTGCATCAATTGCAGCTGCATTGATTCCGTTCCTCGAACATGATGATGCGAACCGTGCGTTAATGGGCTCGAACATGATGCGCCAAGCAGTGCCTTTGTTGCGTTGCGATGCTCCTATTGTTGGTACAGGTATCGAAGGTCAGTTAATACGTGACTCTCGTACTCAAATTTCGGCAGACGGACATGGTGTGGTTGAATATGTAGATGCTGAATGTATTAAAATTCGTTACAATCGCTCGGAAGAGGAAGAATTTGTAAGTTTTGAATCGCCTGTGAAAGAATATAAACTACCTAAGTTTATGAAAACGAACCAGAATACAACAATTGACCTTCGTCCAATGGTACGCAAGGGTGATGTTGTAACCCCGGGAATGATTCTGACTGAAGGTTATTCAACTCAAAATGGCGAATTAGCAATTGGTAAAAACCTGAAAGTGGCATTCATGCCTTGGAAAGGTTACAACTTCGAGGATGCTATCGTAATCAACGAGCGTGTTGTTCGCGAGGATGTATTTACTTCGGTACACGTTGTAGAACAATTACTTGAAGTACGCGAAACAAAACGTGGTGTTGAAGAGTTTACTTCTGATATTCCAAACGTAAGCGAAGAAGCTACAAAAGATTTGGACGAAAACGGTATTATTCGTGTTGGTGCTCGCATCGAACCGGGTGATATTATTATTGGTAAAATTACACCAAAAGGTGAATCAGATCCTTCTCCTGAAGAAAAACTGCTTCGTGCTATTTTTGGAGATAAAGCCGGTGATGTAAAAGATGCATCGTTGAAAGCAACACCATCATTATCGGGTGTGGTTGTAGGAAAACGTTTGTATTCGAAAGCCCAAAAAAATCGCAAATCAAAATTAGCCGACAAAGCTGTTTTACCTCGTTTGGATGAAGAGTTTGAAGCTCAAGCAAGTGTGCTTCGCGAAACATTGATTGAAAAATTAATTGTTTTGCTTGGTGATAAAACATCTGCTGGTGTAAAAGATTTCTTAGGAACAGATTTGATTTCGAGAAACAGTAAATTTACGATAGAACGTTTACGTGAAATAGATTACTCTATAGTTCAAACAAGCAAATGGACTTCAGATTCGCATAAAAACGAATTAATTAGACAATTAATTCTAAATTATTTGCGTAAATATAAAGAACTTGACGCACAAATTAAACGTCAAAAATTCAATATTACTATTGGCGACGAGTTGCCAAATGGTATTGTTCAGATAGCCAAAGTTTATATTGCCAAAAAACGCAAAATACGTGTAGGTGATAAGATGGCTGGTCGTCACGGTAACAAAGGTATTGTATCGCGTATCGTACGTCAGGAAGATATGCCTTTCCTTGCCGATGGAACACCGGTTGATATTGTGCTTAACCCACTTGGTGTACCTTCGCGTATGAACTTAGGACAGATTTTCGAAACTGTACTTGGTTGGGCAGGAAAAGAGTTGGGTGTGCGTTTTGCAACTCCAATTTTCGACGGTGCAAGCCTCGATCAATTGAACGATTGGACTGATAAAGCTGGTGTGCCTCGTTATGGTAAAACATACCTTATTGATGGTGGTACCGGTGAACAATTTGACCAAACAGCAACTGTAGGTGTTATTTATATGCTGAAACTCGGTCACATGGTCGAAGATAAAATGCATGCTCGTTCAATTGGACCATATTCACTTATTACGCAACAGCCACTTGGAGGTAAAGCTCAGTTTGGTGGTCAACGTTTTGGAGAAATGGAAGTTTGGGCACTCGAAGCATTCGGTGCTGCACATATTCTTCAGGAAATTCTGACTGTTAAATCGGATGATGTAATGGGACGTGCCCGCACTTACGAAGCAATCGTAAAAGGTGATCCAATGCCAACGCCTGGTATACCAGAATCGTTGAACGTATTGTTGCACGAACTTCGTGGTTTAGGTTTGAGTATCAGTTTGGATTAAGAAGCTTTTTAAATCCAAGCCTCACCCCTCCCGATAGCCATCGGGACCTCTCTTGAGGCGAGGGTGAAAGAGGGAGATTAAAAAGATTTTTATTCAAAATTGTCAATTGTCAATTTATTAAATTGTAAATCAAAAAAAGTTATGGCTTTTAAAAATGATAATAAGGTAAAGAGTAGTTTTAGTAAAATTTCTATCGGACTTGCATCGCCCGAAGAGATTCTGAAATTATCAAGTGGCGAGGTACTCAAACCCGAAACTATTAACTACCGCACTTACAAACCTGAACGCGATGGTCTTTTCTGCGAACGTATTTTTGGTCCTACAAAGGATTACGAATGCCATTGTGGAAAATACAAACGCATCCGTTATAAAGGAATTGTTTGCGACCGTTGTGGTGTTGAGGTTACCGAGAAAAAAGTTCGTCGCGAGCGTATGGGTCACATCCAATTGGTTGTGCCTGTTGCGCATATTTGGTATTTCCGCTCATTACCAAACAAAATCGGCTACCTACTAGGCATGCCGACTAAAAAAATGGACGCAATTATTTATTACGAAAAATACGTTATTATTCAAGCCGGTGCGGCCGATAATGGCGAAAATATCGTAAATAACGAGTTAATTACAGAAGAAGAATACCTCGATATTATGGATGCGCTTCCACGTGAAAATCACATGCTGGAAGATTCGGATCCAAATAAATTTATTGCCAAAATGGGAGCTGAGGCTGTATACGACTTATTGTCGCGCCTCGACTTGGATGTATTGTCGTATGACTTACGTCACCGTGCCAATACCGACACTTCGCAACAACGCAAAAACGAAGCATTGAAACGTCTGCAAATTGTAGAATCGTTCCGTGCATCAAAACATCGCAACAAACCGGAATGGATGATTGTAAAAATCGTACCTGTAATACCGCCTGAATTGCGTCCGTTGGTGCCACTTGATGGTGGTCGTTTTGCTACATCCGATTTGAACGATTTATACCGTCGTGTTATTATTCGCAACAACCGTTTGAAACGTTTGATTGAAATTAAAGCTCCCGAAGTAATTCTTCGTAACGAAAAGCGTATGCTTCAGGAAGCTGTGGATTCTTTGTTCGACAATTCGCGTAAATCAAGTGCTGTTAAAACCGACGCAAACCGTCCGTTGAAATCGCTTTCAGATTCGTTGAAAGGTAAACAAGGACGTTTCCGTCAGAATTTATTAGGTAAACGTGTGGATTATTCGGCGCGTTCGGTAATCGTCGTTGGTCCTGAATTAAAAATGCACGAATGCGGTTTGCCAAAAGATATGGCTGCCGAATTATATAAACCGTTTGTTATCCGCAAATTAATTGAGCGTGGTATCGTAAAAACGGTAAAATCAGCAAAAAAAATCGTTGATCGCAAAGATCCTGTAATTTGGGATATTTTAGAGTACGTGATGAAAGGACATCCCGTATTACTAAACCGTGCTCCAACACTTCACCGACTTGGTATTCAGGCTTTCCAGCCTAAAATGATAGAAGGTAAAGCTATTCAGTTACACCCGCTTTCGTGTACGGCTTTCAACGCCGACTTCGACGGTGACCAGATGGCAGTTCACTTGCCACTTGGAAATGAGGCTGTTCTTGAAGCACAAATGTTGATGCTTGCATCACACAATATTTTGAACCCTGCAAATGGCGCACCGATTACTGTACCTTCGCAGGACATGGTTCTTGGTTTGTATTATATTACAAAACCACGTACCGGTGCATTAGGAGAAGGTTTGATTTTTTATTCACCGGAAGAGGCTGAAATTGCTTACAACGAGAAAAAAGTAGCGCTTCATGCATGGATAAAAGTGCGTACACGCGACATTGATGAAAAAGGCGAACACGTTATTCGTTTGATTGAAACAACTGTAGGTCGTATTTTATTTAATAAATGTGTACCAACACAAGTAGGTTATATCAACGAACTACTTTCGAAAAAATCATTACGCGATATTATCGGTAACGTAATTGAAATTTGCGGAGTAGCCCGTACAGCGGCTTTCCTTGATGATATCAAAGATTTAGGTTATTCAATGGCCTTCAAAGGTGGATTGTCGTTTAACCTTGGGGACGTAATTATCCCACCAGAAAAAGAAATTTTGGTAAAAGAAGGTAACGCCGAAGTAGAAGAAATCCTGAATAACTACAATATGGGTTTCATTACCTACAACGAACGTTATAATCAGATTATCGATACTTGGACACATATCAACTCAAAGTTGTCGAACATTTTGATGAAACAACTTTCTACTGATAATCAAGGATTCAACTCAGTATATATGATGTTAGATTCGGGCGCTCGTGGTTCGAAAGAACAGATTCGTCAGTTATCAGGTATGCGTGGTTTGATGGCAAAACCTCAAAAATCAGGTGCCGAAGGTGGACAGATTATTGAAAACCCAATTCTTTCGAACTTTAAAGAAGGTTTGTCGGTGTTGGAATACTTTATCTCTACCCACGGTGCTCGTAAAGGTTTGGCGGATACGGCTCTTAAAACTGCCGATGCAGGTTATCTAACCCGTCGTTTGGTTGACGTGTCGCACGACGTGATTATTCACGAAGACGATTGCGGAACATTGCGCGGACTGATTGCCACTGAAATGAAAAACAACGAAGATGTAATTTCATCATTGTACGAACGAATTCTTGGTCGTGTTTCGGTACACGATATATATCATCCTCTTAGCGGTGAATTAATAGTAAGTTCTGGTGAACAGATTACAGAATCGCTTGCTAAAAAAATTCAAGAATCTCCTATCGAACGAGTAGAAATTCGTTCGGTGTTGACTTGCGAATCGAAAAAAGGTGTTTGTGCTAAATGTTATGGTCGTAACCTCGCAACCAACAAAATGGTACATATCGGTGAGGCTGTGGGCGTTATTGCAGCACAATCTATTGGTGAGCCCGGTACTCAGCTTACTTTGCGTACTTTCCACGTAGGTGGGGTGGCATCGAACGTTGGTGCCGAAAACAAGATTGCATTACGCTACGACGGATTAATTGAATTTGATGAACTTCGAACAGTAGATGTAAAAGATGCTGCCACTGATTATCAGATAGTTGTAAGCCGTTTAACCGAAATGCGCGTAATTGATACCAATACTGGCATTATTCTAACTACCCAAAATATTCCTTATGGTTCGAAATTAATGGCGAAACATGGCGAAATGGGTAAAAAGGGACAAGTAATTTGTGAATGGGATCCATTTAACGCGGTTATTATTTCTGAAACTGAAGGTAAAATTGAGTTTGAAGATGTAGTTGAGAACGTTACATTTAAAACTGATACTGATGATGCAACTGGTTTGAGTGAGAAAATTATTATCGAAGCTAAAGATCGTAACCGTGTACCAAGTGCACATATTATGGGTAAAGATGGCGTGGTAATTCGTACTTACAACTTGCCTGTGGGCGCTCACCTTGTAGTAGAGGATGGCGAACAAATTAAAGCAGGTCAAATGTTAGTGAAAATTCCTCGTGCCGTTGGTAAAGCCGGCGATATCACGGGGGGGCTTCCACGCGTTACCGAGTTGTTCGAAGCACGTAACCCGTCAAACCCAGCAGTTGTTGCCGAAATTGATGGCGAAGTAAATTTCGGAAAAATCAAACGTGGTAATCGTGAATTAAGTGTAACTTCAAAAACAGGTGAAGTTAAGAAATATATGATTGCGCTTTCGAAACAAATATTGGTTCAGGAAAATGACTTTGTGCGTGCTGGAACTCCACTTTCGGATGGTGCAACTACGCCTTCGGACATTCTTATGATTAAAGGTCCAACTGCCGTTCAGGATTATATTGTGAACGAAGTACAGGATGTTTACCGCTTACAGGGTGTAAAAATCAACGACAAACATTTCGAAGTAATTGTTCGTCAGATGATGCGTAAAGTTGAAATCATTGAACAGGGTGATACGCGTTTCCTCGAAAAACAAATTGTGGACAAACACGATTTTATGGAAGAGAACGATCGTATTTGGGGTAAAAAAGTAATTCTTGAATCTGGTGATTCAGATTCATTAAAAGCGGGTCAAATTATTACAGCCCGTAAACTTCGAGACGAAAACAGTGCGCTCAAACGCCGCGATATGCAATTGGTGGAAACTCGTGATGCCATACCAGCAACTTCAAATCAGATTTTGCAAGGTATAACACGTGCAGCACTTCAAACCCAGAGCTTTATGTCGGCTGCTTCGTTCCAGGAAACTACAAAGGTACTGAACGACGCTGCTATAAATGGCAAAGTAGATCGATTGGAAGGTATGAAAGAAAACGTTATTTGCGGACATCTTATCCCTGCCGGTACTGGTCAGCGCGACTTCGATAAAATTGTAGTTTACTCGCGTGACGAGTACAACAAAAAAGAAGATGCACGCCGGAATGTAACTGACATTGAGGATGGTGGTTCGGAAGAATAAAACATAAATTAAAAAAAATCCCTGCAAATAATTATTTGCAGGGATTTTTTTTATACTTAATTGACTAATATCAATTACCAATTTCCGAAAGAAATTTAACGCGAACTAAACGAACTTCTACTTCGCTAAAGTCATCCTCTCCTAATTCTTTCAAAGCAGGTTCTATCTTATCCGTTTCAGCAGAATTAAAATAATCAAAAATTTCGTCGACATGATCTGGTTCCATTACTTCATCAAGAAAATAATCGATATTTATTTTAGTACCCGAATAAACAATTGCTTCAATTTCGTCTAACAATTCTCCAATTTCAAGTCCCTTGGCCATGGCAATATCATCTAATGCAATTTTACGGTCAATAGATTGAATAATAGACACTTTCAATTTGGATTTGTTTGCTACAGTTCGTACCCGTAAATCTTCTGGACGAACAATTTCATTCTCCTTCACGTGTTCCCGGATAACTTTTAAAAAGTCTTCACCATATCGTTTTGCTTTTCCAGCACCCACTCCGGGCATGTTTTGCAACTCATCTATCGAAATAGGATAAGTTGTGGCCATGGCTTCGAGCGAAGGGTCTTGAAAAATTACAAAAGGAGGAACTTCCAATTTTTTGGACATTTTTTTGCGAAGATCCTTCAGTATTGAGAACAACACATCGTCGGCAGCGCAAGTGCCACCTGTCGATTTTGCAGCAGCATCTTCCTCGTCTTCGTCAAACTCAGTATCCTTAACAATAGGAAATGGAGTAGGCTTTTTCATATATGCTTTACCAGCGGCAGTAACTTTTAGAAGCCCGTAGTTTTCAATTTCTTTCGAAACCAAGCCACCAATAAGTGCCTGACGAATAACAGCATGCAGTGTTTTTTCATCCTCATCCGATGCAGCACCATAGTTTTCCAACTCATCGTGCTGATAGGTTTTGATTTCTGAGTTTTCGTTTCCTTTCAGAATATCAACAATGTGTTCGGCTTTAAATTTTTCGCGAACAACAATAATAGTTTCTAAAGTCAGCAATAATAATTCCTGACCTTCAATAAATTTACGTGGTTTCATACAATTATCGCAACAACCGCAGTCGTTTTCTAATTCCTCTCCAAAATAGTGTAACAATAATTTACGCCTGCACACCGATGATTCGGCATACGCTTGCGTTTCTAATAATAACTGATTTCCGATCTCCTGTTCGGCAACCGGTTTTCCCTGCATAAACTTACGCAGTTTATCTAAGTCCTTGTATGCATAAAATGCAACACACTGACCTTCACCACCATCTCGTCCTCCTCTACCCGTTTCTTGATAGTAACCTTCGAGACTTTTAGGCATATCATAGTGAATTACAAACCTTACATCAGGCTTATCAATACCCATTCCGAATGCAATAGTAGCAACAATCACCTGCACTTTTTCCATCAGAAACTTATCCTGATTTTCAGTACGTATCTGCGATTCCATACCAGCATGGTAAGGTAAACAAGATACTCCATTCACAGTAAGAGTTTGAGCAAGCTCTTCTACTTTTCTACGGCTTAGACAATAAATAATACCCGATTTACCCTCCTGCGAACGAATGTATTTAATAATATCCTTATCAACTTCATTCGTTTTTGTACGAACCTGATAATACAGGTTGGGGCGGTTAAACGAGGATTTGAATACTTTTGCACCCAACATGCCCAAATTCTTCTGAATATCGTGCTGCACTTTTGGTGTAGCTGTGGCTGTAAGTGCAATAAGTGGTGCTATTCCAATTTCATTAATCAAAGGACGAATACGGCGATATTCAGGCCGGAAATCATGTCCCCATTCGGAAATACAGTGAGCTTCGTCGACCGCATAAAATGAAATTTTAATTGATCTTAGAAATTCAATATTTTCTTCTTTTGTAAGCGACTCAGGTGCTACATAGAGTAATTTTGTTTTCCCCGACAATAGGTCCGCTTTTACGGCTTCGATAGCTGGTCGTGAAAGGGTAGAATTGATAAAATGTGCAATTCCATCCTCTTCACTAAAATTACGCATAGCATCTACCTGATTCTTCATCAAAGCTATTAGAGGCGAAATTACTATTGCAGTTCCCTCCATAAGTATGGATGGTAGTTGGTAGCAAAGTGATTTACCTCCGCCAGTAGGCATGAGAACAAAAGTATCGTTACCACTCATCACATTTTGTATTATAGCCTCCTGATTGCCTTTAAAGCCATCGAAGCCAAAAATACTTTTCAAATGAGCAAGCAACTCTGTATGTGTAAACATGTATTATTTTTTAATGCTGAATTCTTTAACAAAATTATAAACAGATTTCAAATATACAAACCTTTTTCGAAAAAAAACAGAGCATTAACTATAAAATAATACCAATGTCTCTAATTTAAATGTAAGAAGCTTAAAATCAGGCAATTTTCAACCTGTTAATATTTGCCTTTTCTATTTTCGTTTTTGCATAATCGAGTGTAATTTTTAATTTATCTTGGTGAGCCGATGGCATTTCGTACATCTTATCCATAATAATGGTTTCGGTAATCGAACGTAAACCACGAGCACCAAGCTTAAATTCTATTGCTTTATCAACAATATAATCCAGTACCTCATCAGTAAAAAACAGGTCTATCTTATCCATTCCAAATAATTTAGTATACTGTTTAATAATCGAGTTTTTAGGTTCGGTAAGAATACGACGCAATGCTGTACGGTCTAATGGCTCAAGATAGGTAAGAATTGGCAAACGTCCAATAATTTCTGGAATTAGCCCAAACGACTTTAAATCCTGTGGTGCAATATATTGCAACATATTATTTTTATCAATTTGATCGCTTTCGAGTGTTGCTCCGTAACCTACCACGCGTGTATTTAATCGCGAAGCAATTTTCTTTTCGATACCATCGAAAGCTCCTCCACATACAAATAAAATATTTTGAGTATTTACGGCAATCATTTTTTGGTCGGGGTGTTTACGTCCACCTTGAGGAGGCACATTGACAACGGCTCCTTCTAACAATTTAAGTAAACCTTGCTGTACACCTTCGCCACTTACGTCGCGGGTAATACTTGGATTATCGCCTTTACGGGCAATTTTATCAATTTCGTCGATAAATACAATGCCCCGCTCAGCTGCTTTCACATCGTAATCGGCAACTTGAAGCAGGCGTGTAAGGATACTTTCGATATCTTCGCCCACATAACCAGCTTCGGTCAATACGGTAGCATCAACAATGGTAAAAGGAACATGCAGCTTTTTAGCAATTGTACGGGCTAATAAAGTTTTACCAGTTCCAGTGTAACCAACCATAATTATGTTCGATTTTTCAATTTCCACATCATCATTGGTTCGCTCTTGCATCAAACGTTTATAGTGATTATAAACCGCTACTGAAAGAAATTTTTTGGCTTCATCCTGTCCAATAACGTATTGATCGAGGTACTTCTTAATCTCTACAGGTTTAGGCACATCATCCTTTTTAAGCGTTGGAATTTTGGTTTGCGAAGTAGAATTTTCCTTCACAATTTCGGCTGCTTGTACGGCACATTCATTACAAATCTGAGCACCGCCTTGACCCATAATGAAAAATTCAACCTGCGATTCGGGTCGTCCGCAGAAACTGCAATTTTTTACAACTTTGGCCATTATTTCTTTTTCTCGTTAATCAAGATTTTGTCTATCATACCATATTCGAGTGCCTCAGATGAGTTCATCCAATAGTCGCGATCCGAATCTTTTTCGATACGCTCGAATGGATTGTTTGAATGATCGGCAATAATAGTATACAATTCTTTATTGAGTTTTTGTATTTCGCGGGCAGTAATTTCGATATCCGAAGCCTGTCCTTGTGCGCCACCCATTGGCTGATGAATCATTACGCGTGAGTGTTTAAGAGCCGAACGTTTACCGTTTGCACCGGCTACCAAAAGCACAGCGCCCATAGAAGCTGCCATTCCGGTACAGATAGTAGCTACATCGGAGCCAATAAACTGCATGGTATCGTAAATACCCAATCCGGCATAAACTGAACCTCCTGGTGTGTTGAGGTAGATAGAAATATCTTTGCCAGGGTCTGATGAGTCCAAAAATAATAGCTGAGCCTGAATTACATTAGCAGTATATTCATCTACTTGTGTTCCAAGAAAAATGATACGATCCATCATTAAACGTGAAAAAACATCCATTTGCGTTACGTTAAGCTGACGTTCTTCGAGAATTGATGGTGAAATATAATTGCTGGTAATGTCAGCATATTTATCAAGTGCCAAACCATTCATTCCCAAATGTCTGGTGGCGTATTTACGAAATTCGTTGTTCATAATCTATATGAGTTTGTAAAGTTTATAAAGTTCATAATCCGCGATAGCTATCGGGATTATAAGGTTGAAAAGTCTGGTTTGTAAAAATCGAAAAAGGCTTTTCCTTATTTTTAAAATCAAACAAAGGTATAAAAAATTTGTCTAATTCAAAATGGAAAAAGCCTTTTCGGTAAGAATTTTTATTCTGTTAAATATTTCTGCAATTAATTCTCGAACATTTTATTGAACTCTTCTATGGTAACTTCTTTTGTATCAAGCTTAACGCTATCTTTCACAATGTCAAATACTTTATTTTCGGACACGCGTTCTACAATTCCTTTAACAGTATCTTCTTTTTTCAACATGTCTTTCGCATAATTATCGAGTATATCATCACCCATTCCCACCATTCCATATTGAGCAAACTGCGCGCGGGCAATTTTACGGGCATAAGCGTTTACATCTTCAATCTCTACTTTTATATCATTTGCTTTAGTCAATTTGTCTTTAATCAACTGCCATTTAAGGTCGGCAATCATTTTTGGGAAATCCTCTTCAAGGGTTTCTTTTGTCAAATTATCGTTTGTAGCCAACAACCAACGTTTTAAGAAAGCATCAGGGAAGGTTAAATGGTCGAATTTTGCAACCAGCATTTCACGGGCATCCTGTCCGAATTTATAATCGCTATCGCCCGAGAGTGATTCCAAAATACTTTCTTTGATTTTTGCGCGGAATTCTTCTTCATTATTTACAATTCCTTCGCCATACACTTTATCGAAAAGTTCCTGATTAATTTCGGCATCGTAATATCGGGTAATTCCTTCAATTTTGATTTGGAAATCCGAAGTGATGTTTTTGGCTTCGTCTTTTGAGATTTTCAGTAAGGACGAAATTTCAGCTTCGTTTTCGAAAGCTGTTTGTGGATTAAACACAATAACATCGCCTTTTGCTGCGCCAATAAATTTAGCTTTCTGAGCTTCGTCTTTGATATAAGAAGCAGTGAGAACTGCATCTGATATTTTATGTCCGTTTTCGTTTACTTTTCCATCAATAAGTTCGAGCAATTCGCCTTTCACCATATCTTTTTCAGCAACATTATCTTCCTGAACATATTTTCCATAACGGCTTGTGTATGAACTCACCTGATTATTAATCATTTCGTCGCTCACAGCAATTGCAAAAGCTTGAATTTTATCTTTTTTGCTCAACTCAACATCAAATTCGGGAGCTACTCCTAAATCGAAAATAAATTCAAAATCTTCGCTGTTATCAAAATCGATAGGCTGTTGCTCTGTTTCGTTTGGAAGTGGCTCACCCAACATATTAATTTTGTTTTCGCGAATATAAGCGTAAAGTTCTTCCGAAACAATTTTGTTAATTTCTTCGGCCGTAACTGCTTTTCCGTACATTTTTTTAATCAAACCTACTGGCACCATTCCGGGACGGAAACCAGGAATGTTAGCTTTTTTGCGATAATCGCGTAGCATTTTTTCTACCTTCTCGGCATAATCCGATTTTACAATGCTTAGCGTAAGTGTAGCGTTGTTCTGATCGATGTCTTTTTTGACGATGTTCATAATTATTATTTGTTATTTACGTATTTCAAAACAAGACGATATAAATTTCAACGTTTGGTTGATAGGCAATTAGCCTTTTTACGGTGCAATTTATTTCGGGCTGCAAAGGTACGAATTTTTCAGTTAAAAAACGAAGGCATTTGTTCGAAAATAACATTTATTATTCAACTTGACGCTACACTACAGTTACTCAGTACAGAATTATTTTGAAAATCAAAATATTAATTGTAATTTTGCAGCCGGTTTTCAAAAAACAAATTAGTTTAAAATGCTATATTTCAGTAATTTATTTTATTTGTTTAAATCTCTCTCATACGCTCAACTAAATAATTTATATAAAAACTTGCTTTATGATGAATGCTCAAGACATCAAAAACGGAACATGTATCCGCATGGATGGTAAACTGTATTTTGTAGTAGAATTTTTACACGTTAAACCCGGCAAAGGAAATACTTTTATGCGTACAACACTCAAAGACGTTGTTGATGGTCGTGTAATTGAACGACGTTTTAATATTGGTGAAAAATTGGAAGATGTTCGCGTTGAGCGTCGTCCTTATCAATTTGTATACAAAGAAGGTGATGATTTTATTTTTATGAATCAGGAAACGTACGATCAACATCCAATTTCAAAATCGCTTATAAATGGTGTTGATTTTCTACTCGAAGGAATGACAGTAGAAGTTGTCGCTGACTCGTCTTCGGATACAGTGCTTTATGCCGATATGCCTGTAAAAGTACAAATGAAAGTTACGTACGCTGAGCCGGGAATGAAGGGCGACACTGCAACCAACACTTTGAAACCTGCAACAGTAGAATCGGGTGCCACAGTGCGTGTTCCACTATTTATTACCGAGGGCGAAATTATTGAAATTGACACGCGTGACGGTTCATATTTAGGGCGCGTAAAAGCTTAATTCATTTACGATTAGACAATTTACTATTTACTATTTATAAATAATCCGACTTACACAGTGTTGTTTGTCGGATTTTTTTTTAATTTTGTTGCAAAATAAAACATAATGAAAAAGCGAATTCGGAGTTTTGGTTACGCACTGAAAGGCATAAAAGTCGTTTTTGGTAAAGAAGCAAATATGAATATCCATTTAATAATGACTGTGTTGGTCATTATTTGTGGAATTCTATTTTCGATAAGCATTACCGAATGGATGCTTTGCATTATTTGTTTTGGCGTAGTTATTAGCCTCGAAATGATAAATTCGGCCATCGAAAATTTGGTAGATTTGGTTTCGCCCGAGAATAACAAATTAGCCGGAAAAGCTAAAGATATTGCTGCCGGTGCGGTTTTGGTTGCAGCTATTTGCTCTGCCATTGTGGGTTTGATAATCTTTGTACCAAAAGGCTGGAGTTTCTTATGAAAGAACTAATTACTTGACAAATAATATTAATTGTAAATGTTTAATATTTAACCACATAAGGCACATAAGAAGATATTCAGAAATGTATTTTTTTTGTGAGCCGTAAATTCAATTAGTAAATGCAACTTTGTAGACAAAATATAAAAGTTTATTTTTACAGAGCAAGGAGGATTAACTCCCTCTTGCTCTGATGGAAAAAATCACTTATATTGTCTACCTACCAAAGT
>Ga0247840_10005401_pt1 | contig 19266 bp, 14 predicted proteins | sample LaCruzMarch2015__FD_192404 | JGI IMG/M metagenome (GOLD analysis project Ga0247840, IMG submission 192404) | Freshwater microbial communities from meromictic Lake La Cruz, Castile-La Mancha, Spain - LaCruzMarch2015_17m | ecosystem: Environmental > Aquatic > Freshwater > Lake | place: Spain... | reverse complement strand
TGAGAGCGGCGGCAATGAAGGCCAGATTGGTGGGGCAGATGTCCGGGCACCAGGTGTAGCCGAAATAGATCAGCACCACCTGGCCGCGCAGGTCTTTCAGATCCAGGGTCTCGCCGCCGGCCGTGAGCCGGAAGTCGCCGCCGGTGGGCGGGGCGGCCAGTGCCGGGGGGCGATGTTGGTCGCCGGGCGCGGGGAGCGGCTCCCAGAACCACAGGAGCCAGGCGAGGCCCGCCGCGAGGGCGAGGACGGCCAGGGTGAGCAGGGTGCGTTTCATGGTTTGCGGATCATACCCGCGCGGGCCATGCCGTGTGATTGCGTATTCTTCGCGTCTTAGGGTCCCGCTGAGGACGGAGGCTTGCATGGGTATTTTGACCGGCTGGTGGCGCTCGCGCATCCTGGCGCGGCAGCGGCGGCGCTATGCCTCGGCCGAGCGGGCGGCGGCCTGGGCGGCGCTCCCGCTGCTGGCCGGGCTGCCCCCGGAGCAGGCCGCCCGGTTGGCCGAACTGGCGCTGCTGTTTCTGCGCGACAAGACCTTCGAGCCGGTGCAAGGGCTGGTCCTGACCGCGCGGATGCGCCTGATCATCGCCCTGCAGGCCTGTCTGCCGATCCTGGAGTTGGGGCTCGACTGGTACCGCGGCTGGTATGCGGTGATCGTCTATCCGGAGCAGTTCGCGTCCGGTCAAGAGTACATGGACGCCGACGGGCTGGTCTGGGTGGACGATCAGGTCAAGAGCGGGGAGGCCTGGGAGCGGGGGCCGGTGATCCTGTCCTGGGCGGACGTGGCGGCGGGCCTGGAACTGGACGGCTATAACGTTGTGGTGCATGAGATGGCCCATAAGCTCGACCTGCGCGACGGGGTCGCCAATGGCCGCCCGCCGCTGCACCCCGACATGGCGGGCGGGGCCTGGTCGCAGGCCCTGTCCGCCGCCTTCGCGGACCTGGGGCGGCGCCTGGACGCGGGGCAGGATACCCCGCTCGACCCCTACGGCGCCGAGTCGCCGGGCGAGTTTTTTGCGGTCGCCAGCGAGGCCTTTTTCGAGACCCCGGCCCTGTTGGACGGGCAGTACCCGGCGGTCTACGCCCAACTGCGCGCCTTCTATCGGCAGGACCCGCTGGTGCGGCTGAGGCCGGGCGGCGCGCACCAGTGAACCAAAAGGACGAACCAAAAGGATGAACCGAAGCGCCCACTGTGGCAAAATACCGGACTCAGATTAGGGCCGACGGCCCGCAACCCCGGTCGTCGCGGCCGGACGCCCCATGACCCTAGAACAAGCAGTTCTCACACAGAGACACAAAGATCACAAAGATTTTCAACGCGATATGTAGGTCGCGGAGGTCACCCGCGCGGTGATCGGCGCAACGCCTTCTAATGATCTGTTTTTCTTTGTGTTCTTTGTGTCTTTGTGTGAGTAATTCCCGGATTTGGGATGACCGACCAGTCCGCCATCCGATATGAATCCAAGCTGCTGCGGCGTCTGAGCCTGTCCGAAGTCAGACGGCTGCGCGTCCTGACCGCGGGGGGCCAGCAGTCGCATCTGTTGGCGGTGCTGCGCGAGCGTCCCGCCTGTGCCCGCTGCTTTCTCGCCTGGGAGGGCGAAGTGATCGTCGCCTGGAGCCTGGCGCGTTGGTTTGCGCCCTTTGCGCAGGCGCCGCGCAATGCCCATATCAGTGTCTTTGTGGACCCGGATTGGCGGCGCCGTGGGCTCGGCCGGCGGCTGCTGGGTCAGGCGGTCGAGTTCGCTGCCGCCCATCGGCTGCGGCCCTGGGTCTATGCGGGCCAGGCGGAGCAGTCGGCCTTTTTTCGGGCCTGCGACCAGCGGGCGGACGTGGTGTCCACCCCCTTCCCGGTGCGCTAGGCGGCCGCGCCGCGCCGGTGCGAAGGACCGTTAGGCGGATTTACACTGACGGCATATTGAAATTCCGGCTTTGTTGACTACTTTACTCAGAGTCGCGTCCGCCCTCGCCGCGACCCCTGGGCTTAACCCACACTTGACAGGTACGCAACGATGAGACTTTCGACGAAAGGTAGATACGCGGTGACCGCCATGCTCGACCTGGCGCTGCACTCCGGCAACGGCCCGGTGACCCTGGCGGATATTTCGGTCAATCAAGGGATCTCCCTGTCCTACCTCGAGCAACTGTTTGCCGCCTTGCGCGCGAAACAGTTGGTGCGCGGGGTCCGCGGTCCCGGCGGCGGCTACTACCTCGGGCGACCCGCCACCGAGGTGTCCATCGCCGACATCATCTGTGCCGTCGATGAGTGGGTGGAGTTCACCCGCTGCGGCGGCCGTGAGAACTGCCGGGCGGGGCAGCCGTGCCTGACCCACCAGTTATGGGACCAGCTCAGCGATGAGATCTTCCACTTTCTGAGTGGTATCACCCTGGCGGACCTGGTCGAGCGGGGACGGATCGAGCGCGCCAAGGCGGCGCGCCCCGAAGTGGCCGAGGCGCCCCCCGGGAAGCGTCGCGCCGCCTGAGTGGTCGCGCCGCGGGGGGGATTGCGCCCGGCCCCGAGTTAGCGCCTCCCGCACCGCCCGGCCAAAGGGCGGGTGCGATCAGAACTGATGTGGTGACCGAGATCGCGGGTTCGTTGTCGTTGTCGTTGTCGCAATCGAATAATCCGACCACGATTACGACAACGACAACGACAACGATGCCCGATCGGTGAGAACGTCCGGTCGCTGTACCCTACGACATGTGCGTTGACACATCAGTTCTGATCGCACCCCGCACCTGCAGCCGAGCGGGTGCCAAACGCGCCGCGGTGATATGCTTGACGGCTTCCCGCGGGCGTCGCGGGACCGGCCAGCCAGCCGGGTAACCGCACCTACCGGGAAGCGCATCGCGATGGCCGAACAGCCTGACGGGTTGATTACGATCCAAGACTATATCCGCTGGGGGGCGACCCGGTTCAACCGGGCCGGGCTCTGGTTCGGCCACGGGACGGACAATGCCCTGGACGAGGCGGCGCAACTGGTCTTGAGTTGCCTGGAGCTGGAACCCGGGCTGCCGCCGGCCTTTCGGGAGTGCCGTCTGACCCCGGCCGAGCGCGTGAGCGTGGCGGATCTGATCGAGCGGCGGATCACCGAGCGGGTGCCGGCCGCCTATCTCACCGGGCGCGCCTGGTTCGCCGGGCTGGCGTTCGAGGTCAACGACCAGGTGCTGGTGCCCCGTTCCCCGATCGCCGAACTGGTCGAGGCCGGCTTCGATCCCTGGATCGACTCCGCACGGGTGGGGCGGGTGCTGGATCTGTGTGCCGGCAGCGGTTGTATCGGGATCGCCGCGGCGCTCTTTCTGCCGGATGCGGACGTCGATCTGGTCGATATCTCGCCCGCGGCCCTGGAGGTCGCCCGCCGCAACGTGGCGCGCCACGGGGTGGGGGATCGGGTGCGGGTCCTGGAGTCGAACCTGTTCGACGCGCTGGCGGGTCAGCGCTATGACGTCATCGTCTCCAATCCGCCCTATGTCGCGCGCGCGGAACTCGCGGCGCTCCCCCCCGAATACCACCGCGAGCCGGCACTGGGCCTGCTGGGGGGGGAGGACGGACTGGACCTGGTGCTGCTGATCCTGCTGGAGGCCAGCCGCCACTTGAGCGAGGGGGGCATCCTGATCCTGGAAGTCGGCAACGCGGCGCAGGAACTGGAGCGGCGCCTGCCGCGGGTGCCCTGGACCTGGCTCGAGTTCGAGCGCGGCGGGGAGGGCGTGTTATTGTTGACCCGTGAGCAACTCACCCTGCACCAGAGTGCGTTCGAGGAGGCTTGAGTCCAAGCCTTGAGTCCACGAAGGGCCCCCGGGGACGCCGTGGCCAGGCCGCAGTCCGCCACCATTGCACCACAGCCTGATCATGCACAGCAGCGTGGTCACTTCAGTGCCCTGGCCGATCGGTGCGATCCGGCGGTCCCGGGCCCCGCCGCCGCGTCCGCTCGATCCGCGGGCTTCGCAACCATTTCAGACACTTGAGGGTAGAATCGATGGAACAGGGTATCTCCTTTGACCTGGGCCTGATCCGCCGCTATGACCAGAGCGGCCCCCGTTACACCTCCTACCCGACGGCGGTGGAGTTCGACGAGCGCTTCGACGAAGCCGCCTATAAGGCTGCCTGTGCGCGCAGCAACCTGAGCGGGCGGCCCTTGTCGCTGTATTTTCACCTGCCGTTTTGCGATACGGTCTGTTTTTACTGTGCCTGCAACAAGATCGCCACCAAGGACCGCAGCCTGGCCCCGCCCTATCTGGAGCGCTTGCACAAGGAGATCGCGATGCAGTCGGCGCTCTTCGACCGCCACCGGGTCGTCGAGCAACTCCACTGGGGCGGCGGCACCCCGACCTTCCTGAGCCACGACCAGATGCAGGGGCTGATGGATCAGACCCGCCGCCACTTCACCCTGGCGGACGATGCCGTCGGCGAATTCTCCATCGAGATCGACCCGCGCGAGGCGGATGCCGCGACCGTCGCCCTGTTGCGGCGCATCGGCTTCAATCGCATGAGCCTGGGGGTGCAGGACTTCGACCCGCGCGTCCAGGCGGCGGTCAATCGCATCCAGACCGAGGCCGAGACGCTCGAGGTCCTGGATGCGGCGCGCGCCCAGGGCTTCCGCTCCATCAGCCTCGACCTGATCTACGGCCTGCCGCTGCAGACCGCGGCGAGCTTCCTCAGCACCCTGGACCGCATCATCGAGCTGACCCCGGACCGCATCTCGGTCTTCAACTACGCCCACCTGCCGACGCGCTTCAAGGCCCAGCGCCGCATCAACGAGACCGACCTGCCGGCCCCGGAGGTGAAGCTTGAGATCCTGCAGAGCACCATCGCGCGCCTGGGCGAGGCCGGCTATGTCTATATCGGCATGGACCACTTCGCCCGTCCGGACGACGAGTTGGCCCAGGCTCAGCGCGCCGGTACCCTCTATCGCAACTTCCAGGGCTACTCCACCCATGCCGACTGCGACCTGATCGGGCTCGGGGTCACCTCCATCGGCAAGGTGGACAACACCTACGGGCAGAACCGGCGCGAGCTCGACGAGTATTACGCCGATCTGGACGCCGACCGCCTGCCGGTCTTCCGCGGACTGACGCTCAATCGCGACGACCTGATCCGCCGCGATGTCATCACCCGGCTGATCTGCAACTTCCAGCTCTCCATGCCGGCCGTGGAGACCGCCTGGGACATCGTGTTTGCGGACTATTTCGCGGATGCCTTGAAACGCCTGGAGGTCATGGTCGGCGATGGACTGCTCCAGATCGAGGACGGGACCATCCGCATCCTGCCGCGCGGACGCCTCCTGGTGCGCAATATCTGTATGGCCTTCGACGCCTATCTTGCGAACAAATCCGGTCCTATCGGGTTCTCCAAGGTCATCTAGACGTTTTGGCACAGCGGGTGCTAGCAGAATTGATGTGGTAACCGAGATCCCGCGTACACTGTCGTTGTCGTTGTCGTAAATCGAATAATCCGAACACGATTACGACAACGACAACGACAACGACAACGACGCCCGCTACGTGACAACGTCCGGTAGCTGTAGCGTACCCGGCTGCGGCGGTCGTGGCAGCTTGGCGGGTACCCTACGACATGTGCGTTAACACATCAGTTCCGCTCGCACCCTGGCACAGCAGGGAACTTGGACCCCGGGCGCGCGCCGGGCTATACTGCCGGGCTTTTGAAGCCGGTCGGTCAGCCGCCCGTATGGCCCACGGTGCGTGGGACAGGCGCTGGGTTCCAGCCGGTTTTGCCGACGATGGCCGTGACGGTAGGAGACGAGACGTATGCAAGTAACGGTGGAGACGGGAGAGGGTCTGGAGCGGCGGATGCGCGTCGACCTGCCAAGCGAAGCGATTCAGGAACAGGTCGAAAAGCGGCTTCATGAACTCGTCCGCAGCGTTCGTCTTCCGGGATTCCGCCCGGGCAAGGTGCCGCTGAAGCTGCTGCGCCAACGGTTTGCGAACCAGGTGGAGCGCGAGGTCTTCGGTGACCTGGTGCAGTCGAGCTTCGCCTCGGCGGTCGCGGAGCGCTCGCTGCGCCTCGCCGGAGCGCCCCGCATCGAGCCCGAGGTGCATCCGGCCGTGCAGCGCTACGGATTCACCGCGACCTTCGAGGTCCTGCCCCAGGTTGAACTCGTGCCCCTGACGGGTCAGGTCGTCAAGCGGCCGGTGGCCGAGATTACCGACGCGGACCTGGAGGCGATGATCGAGCGGCTGCGCGTGCAGCGCAAGACCTGGGTCCCGGTCGAGCGTCCGGCGCAGACCGGGGACCGGCTGACCGTCTCCTTTACCGGCATCCTGGAGGGTGAGTCCGAGCCCTTTGCGGGCGGTACGGCCGCCGCGGTGCCGGTGGAGATCGGCTCCGCGCGTATGCTCCCCGGCTTTGAGGACGGGCTCATCGGGGCCGGAACGGGTGAGATCCGCACCCTTGATCTGCGTTTTCCGGACGGCTACCAGCGTGCCGATCTGTCCGGGCGGGCGGTGCGCTTTGAAGTCACCGTCGATGCCGTCGCCGCGCCGGAACTGCCCGCGGTGGACGAGACCTTCGCCCGCGCCTTCGGGGTGGCGGATGGCGATGTGGAGCGGTTTCGTGCCGATGTGCGCGCGAACATGACGCGCGAGTTGAAGAGCCGCATCCAGGCCCACTCCAAAGAGGCGGTCATGAACCTGCTGGTGGCGTCTCACCAGGTGGAGATCCCCAAGGTTCTGTTGGCGGAGGAAGTCCGCGGCCTCAAGGGGCAGATGCGAGAGAGCATCGGCGCGCCGACGATGGACCTGCCCGATAGTCTGTTCGAGGAGCCGGCGCGGCGCCGGGTCGTCCTGGGGCTGCTCGTCGGCGAATTGATCAGGCACAACGGGATCAAGGCCGAGCCGAGCCGGGTCCGGGCCGCGATCGAGGAGTTGGCGTCCACCTACGAAGACCCCAAGGAGGTGGTGGACTATTACTATGCCGATCGCAAGCGCCTGGCTCCCGTGGAGTCCCTGGTCCTGGAGGATCAGGTGGTGGAGTGGGTGCTGAGTCAGGTGACGGTCGAAGACGAAGAAATGAGCTTCGCGCAACTGACCGACCCGGCGTCGGTCGGCACCGCGGAGACCTAGAGCCCGCTCCCCGCGGCGGCGTGGACGATCCTCGTCCAAACGCCGCGTAGACGGATCGATTGCGTAGATGAGAGACGAGTAGACAGCATGATCAAGCCCGTGAGTCGCACGCAGTGGAGGCCGGAAGGTCTGGGGCTGGTGCCGATCGTCATCGAGCAGACGGCGCGCGGCGAGCGTTCGTTCGACATCTATTCGCGACTGCTGAAGGAGCGGGTGATCTTCCTGGTCGGGCCGGTGGAGGATTACATGGCCAACCTGGTGGTCGCCCAGATGCTCTTTCTGGAGTCCGAGAATCCGGACAAGGACATCCATATCTATATCAACTCCCCCGGCGGTTCGGTGACCGCGGGACTGGCCATCTACGACACCATGTGTTTCGTCCGCCCGGACGTCAGCACCCTGTGTGTCGGTCAGGCGGCGAGCATGGGCGCGCTCCTGTTGGCCGGCGGGGCCGCGGGCAAACGCTACTGCCTGCCCAACTCACGGATGATGATCCATCAGCCGCTGGGCGGTTTCCAGGGCCAGGCGACCGACATCGACATCCATGCCCGCGAGATCCTCCTGCTGCGCGATCGGCTCAACGGCATCCTGGCCCACCACACCGGCCAGCCGATCGAGAAGATCGCCGACGACACGGAGCGCGACCGTTTCCTGGGCGGCGACGAGGCGCAGGCCTATGGGCTGATCGACAAGGTATTGACCGAGCGGGGTCCGTCGCTCGGCAAGCTCTGAGCACGTCGGCTTGCCTGCCCGGCGCGCGGGGGGGGGCGCGGGCCGCTTGCGCGGTTTTGCCAACCCGACCGCAATTCCGGTCTCACTAGCGTCTTGCCATACGGACTCAAAGCGTTATGATTGACGCAGCATCGATTGGCCCCCCCGGGGTCCGATCGCCAACCGACTGACGGAGTGTCATCCCCGATGAGTGGAAGCAACCACGGTAAGAGCGACGAGGGCAAACTCCTCTACTGTTCGTTCTGCGGCAAGAGTCAGCACGAAGTTCGTAAGCTCATCGCCGGCCCCTCCGTGTTCATCTGCGACGAATGTGTCGAGCTGTGCAACGACATCATCCGCGAGGAGATGCAGGAGGGGGTCGGGGACGCCACCAGCAAACTGCCCAAGCCGCGCGAAATCAAGGAGAGCCTGGACGAGTTCGTCATCGGCCAGGAGTATGCCAAGCGGGTGCTCTCGGTCGCCGTCTACAACCATTACAAGCGCTTAGAGGTCTCCGAGGCCAAGGAAGAGATCGAGATCGCCAAGAGCAACATCCTGCTGATCGGTCCCACGGGTTCGGGCAAGACCCTTCTGGCGGAGACCCTGGCGCGGCTGCTCAATGTCCCCTTCACGATCGCCGACGCGACCACGCTGACCGAGGCCGGGTACGTGGGGGAGGACGTCGAGAACATCATCCAGAAGCTGCTCCAGAAGTGCGACTACGACGTCGAGAAGGCCCAGACCGGTATCGTCTATATCGACGAGATCGACAAGATCTCGCGCAAGTCCGACAACCCGTCGATTACCCGCGATGTCTCCGGTGAGGGTGTCCAGCAGGCCCTGCTCAAGCTGATCGAGGGGACCGTCGCCTCGGTGCCGCCCCAAGGCGGTCGCAAGCACCCGCAGCAGGAGTTCCTCCAGGTCGACACCTCCAACATCCTGTTCATCGTCGGCGGGGCCTTCGCGGGTCTGGATAAGGTCATACAGCAACGCTCCCGCAAGGGCGGTATCGGCTTCAATGCGGACGTCCACAGCAAGGATGACAAGCGCCAGATCGGTGAACTGCTGGCCGCGGTGGAGCCTGAGGACCTGATCCGCTACGGGCTGATCCCGGAGTTCGTCGGCCGTCTGCCGGTCATGGCGACCCTGGAGGAACTCGACGAGGCGGCCCTGATGCGCATCCTCACCGAGCCCAAGAACGCCCTGGTCAAGCAGTATGCGCGTCTGTTCGAGATGGAAGGGGTGGAACTGGAACTGCGCGACGATGCCATGCGCTGCATCGCCAAGAAGGCCATGGACCGCAAGACCGGCGCCCGGGGCCTGCGGACCATCATGGAGCAGGTGCTGCTCGACACCATGTATGACCTGCCGTCGATGAAAAGCGTGTGCAAGGTGGTCCTGGACGGCTCGGTCATCATGGGCGAGAACAAGCCCTATCTGATCTATGAAGGCCTGGTTGAAAAGCAGGCCGCTTCCGGAGATTGATCCTTAGTGCCCGCCAGTCGCGGGCGGGGCCTGCCGCTCCCGCTGACCAAGGTCGCGGAGCGGGGCGCCCCGACTCCTTTGACGCCACCGTGTTGAACTGGGCCCGGTTTGCCCTGATTCTTTAACCATCACGTCATAAGTCGGTCGCACCGGCGGCGCCTCGCTCCGGACCTCATCGCTGGTCCGGTTTCAGGCCGCCGCACTGGTCAGCCGCCGTCCCACGAGCGCATCAGCACCGAGAGTGTCAATGGCACAGCAAGAATCTTCGCGATCCCCCTCCATCGCCTCCCCGGAGGTACCGGTCCTGCCGTTGCGCGATGTCGTGGTCTATCCGCACATGGTCATCCCTTTGTTCGTCGGCCGCGACAAGTCGATTCGGGCGCTCGACGGGGCCATGGCCAACGACAAGCAGATCCTGCTGGTCGCCCAGAAGAGCGCGGACGTCGATGACCCGGGGCCCAATGACCTCCAGCAAATCGGCACCCTGGCCAATATCCTGCAGCTCCTGAAGCTTCCGGATGGTACGGTCAAGGTCTTGGTGGAGGGTAACCGGCGGGCGCGCATCACGCGTTTTCTGACCACCGACAAGTCCTTCTCGGCCCTGTTCGAGCCCTTGCCGGAGACCCTGGAGGCCGACGAGCGCGAACAGGAGGTGCTGATCCGTTCCGCGGTCGCGCTGTTCGACCAGTACGTGAAGCTCAACAAGAAGGTCCCGCCCGAGGTCTTGACCTCGCTCGCCGGCATCGACGAGGCCGGCCGCCTGGCCGACACCATGGCGGCGCACATGTCGCTGAAGCTCGACGAGAAGCAGCGGGTCCTGGAGATGACCGATATCCAGGCGCGGATCGAGCACCTGATGGGCCTCATGGAGGCGGAGAACGACGTCCTGCAGATGGAGAAGCTCATCCGCGGCCGGGTCAAGCGCCAGATGGAGAAGAACCAGCGCGAGTATTATCTCAACGAACAGATGAAGGCGATCCAGAAGGAACTGGGGGAGCTCGACGAGGCGCCCAACGAGATCGAGGAGTTGGCCAAGCGGATCGAGAACGCCGGGATGCCGAAGGAGGTCAAGACCAAGGCGTTGGCGGAACTCGCGAAGTTGAAGCTGATGTCGCCCATGTCGGCCGAGGCGACGGTGGTGCGCAACTATGTCGACACCCTGGTCAGCGTGCCCTGGAAGGCGCGCACGCGCATCCGCAACGATATCCGGGTCGCCGAGCAGGTGCTCGACAAGGACCACTACGGGTTGGAGCGGGTGAAGGAACGGATCCTGGAATACCTGGCCGTGCAGCAGCGGGTGCGTAAGCTCAAGGGGCCCATCCTGTGTCTGGTCGGCCCGCCGGGCGTGGGCAAGACCTCGCTCGGGCAATCCATCGCGCGCGCCACCAACCGCAAGTTCGTGCGCATGTCCCTGGGTGGGGTGCGCGACGAGGCCGAGATCCGCGGGCACCGCCGTACCTACATCGGCGCGCTGCCGGGCAAGATCATTCAGAACCTCTCCAAGGTCGCGTCGCGCAACGCCTTCTTCCTGCTCGATGAGATCGACAAGATGGCGATGGACTTCCGGGGTGATCCGGCCTCGGCCCTGTTGGAGGTGCTGGACCCGGAACAGAACCACACCTTCAACGATCACTACCTGGAGGTGGACTTCGACCTCTCCGAGGTGATGTTCGTCGCGACCGCCAACACCCTCAATATTCCTCCCGCGCTCCTGGACCGAATGGAGGTGATCCGTCTCTCCGGCTATACGGAGGACGAGAAGATCGCCATCGCCGAGCGTTACCTGATCCCCAAGCAAACCAGGCACAACGGGCTGAAGTCCGGGGAGTTGGTCATTCGGGAGTCGGCCGTGCGCGACATCGTCCGCTACTACACGCGCGAGGCCGGGGTCCGCAATCTGGAGCGCGAACTGTCCAAGATCTGCCGCAAGGTGGTCAAAGAGGTCCTGCTGAAAAAGCGCGACACGGCGACCGTCGTCACGGCCAAGTCGCTGGAAAAGTACCTGGGCGTGCAGCGCTTCCGGTTCGGCCGCGCGGACGAGTTCGACCAGGTCGGGCAGGTGACCGGGCTCGCCTGGACCGAGGTGGGCGGGGAACTCCTGCGCATCGAGTCCGCCCTGGTCCCCGGCAAGGGCAAGTTCACCTACACCGGGCAGCTCGGTGACGTGATGCAGGAGTCCATCCAGGCCGCCATGACCGTCGTGCGGGCGCGCGCCGACGCCCTGGGTATCGCCCCCGATTTCCACAACGTCTTCGATGTGCATATCCACGTGCCGGAGGGGGCGACACCCAAGGATGGTCCCAGCGCCGGCGTTGCCATGTGCACGGCCCTGGTGTCGGCCCTGACCAAGATCCCGGTCCGGTCCAATGTTGCCATGACCGGTGAGATTACCCTGCGTGGCGAGGTGTTGCCGATCGGGGGGCTCAAGGAAAAGTTGCTGGCGGCCCACCGGGGCGGCATCGATACGGTTATCATCCCGCGGGAGAACGAGCGGGACCTCACCGAGATCCCGAAAAACATCCAGCAGCATCTGGACATTCGTCCGGTGCGTTGGATCGACGAGGTCCTGGACATCGCCCTGACCCGCAGGCCTGAGCTGATCGATGTTGCCGCGGAGGGCGGCGAGGGTGCCAGTCCCAAGGACGAGCCCGCGGAGAAGGTGTCCGATGCGGCCCGCGAGCAACCGGTGCGTACGCGTCATTGAGGGTTTTTTGCGCATTTTCGCTGCTGTCGGTCAAAACCCGGTTGCTCCGCCACGGACTTCCGCCTTAGCATTCGGGGGTGGGCACAGCGCCCCCGGTTGGGGTCACCGGAGCGTCCCGGCAGGGACCGGGGTAACGGACAGCAACCGTGGGCAATGTGTAATTGCGGAACAGTAGCCAGGAGATTGGGGGAAAAATGAATAAGTCGGATCTGATCGAGAAGATGGCTGAGGCGGGCGATATCCCGAAGGCGGCCGCCGGCCGGGCCTTGGATGCCTTGACTGAAGAAATTGCGCTGGCCCTGAAGAACGGAGACACGGTGTCCCTGATCGGTTTCGGCACCTTCTCCGTCAAGGAGCGGGCGGCGCGCACGGGGCGCAATCCCCAGACCGGCGCCTCCATCGAGATCGCGGCCTCCAAGACCCCAGGTTTCAAGGCTGGAAAGGCCCTCAAGGATGCGATACAATAGTTTTCCGTTGTTGAGGTGCCCCACCAGGTAGCTCTCACCAGGTCACTCTCAGGGTACCCATGCGGGGTGCTTAGCTCAGCTGGGAGAGCATCGCCCTTACAAGGCGAGGGTCGCAGGTTCGATCCCTGCAGCACCCACCAAGCCCTGCGTCACCCAAGCGGGGGGCGTCGTGTGGCGGATAGTTTTGGAGCGGTAGTTCAGTTGGTTAGAATACCGGCCTGTCACGCCGGGGGTCGCGGGTTCGAGCCCCGTCCGCTCCGCCAACCCGAAAAAAGCGGGGTATCCGTCAAGGATACCCCGTTTTCATTTGTGCCCAAGTCGTCCCTTCCGGGCCCCGTTCGAGTATCGAGACATGCTGCAGCAAATCCATGATCGCGCCAAGGGCTGGTTCGCCTGGGTCATCATCATCCTGATCAGTATTCCGTTCGCCCTCTGGGGTATTCAATCCTATGTGGGCGGGGGGGCCGAGCCGGTGGCGGCCCTGGTCAACGGGCAGGAAATCACCGAGCGGGACCTGGATCAGCGCGTCCAGAACGCACGCATCCAACTGCGCGAACGCCTGGGGGCCGCCTATGACCCGGCCCAGTTCGATGACAAGCGCCTGCGCCTGGAGGTCCTGGACGAGATGATTCGTGAGACCTTGCTCACCGATGTGGCCGCGCGCATGGGTCTGCGGGTCTCGGACCAGGAACTGCGCGGGCGCATCATGGCCGAACCGGCGTTCCAGCGCGACGGGCGATTCGACGCCGCGTCCTATGAGCAGGTTCTTAAATATCAAGGGCTTTCGCCTGCGATGTTTGAGGCGCAACAGCGCCGGGAGATCGTCGGCACGCAACTCATACGGGCCGTCGCCGGCAGCGAGCTGGTGACCCAGGCGGAGCGCGAACAGTATCAGCGCCTCGTCGGGCAACAACGCGAGCTGGCCTGGCTGCGGGTCCCGGTCAGCCGCTTTCTGACCGATGAGCCCATCGACGATCAGGCGATCAGCGCCTACTATGATGCCAACGCCGCGCGCTTCGAGGTCCCGGAACAGGTCAAGCTCGACTATCTCGTCCTTGACGTCGCCGCCCTCGCGGGCAGGACCACTGTCGCCGAAGAGGACATCCGTCGGGTCTACGACGCCAATCAGGCCCGGTTCGGTCAGCCCGAGCGGCGCCGCGTCAGGCACATCCTGCTCACGGTGCCCCCGGACGCCGATGCGGCGGCCGCCGCGGCGGTGCTGGCGGAGATTGAGGGGGTGCGCAAGCGACTCGCGGACGGGGAGGCCTTCGACGTGGTCGCCAAGGCCGTCTCCAAGGACCCGGGGAGCGCGAGCCAGGGTGGGTCCCTGGGCGAGAACGAAAAGGGCATCATGGACCCCGCCTTCGAGCAGTCCGCCTTTGCCCTGCCGGTCGGTGAGGTCAGCGAACCGGTGCGCTCGCGCTTCGGCTACCACCTGATCGAGGTGGAATCCATCACACCGGCGGCAATCAAACCCTTCGCCGAGGTCCAGGAGCAACTGCGCGGCGAAGTGGCAAAGCAGAAGGCCGAGGCTCTCTTCTACGACCTGGGGGAGCGCCTGCCGAATCTGGTCTATGAGGCGTCCGACAGCCTGGCGCCGGCCGCCAAGGAACTGGGTCTGGAGGTTCAGCAGAGCGACTGGGTGGGGCGCAAGGGTGGCGAGGGTATCCTCGGACACCCCAAGGTGACCGCCGCCGCCTTCAGCGAAGAGGTTCTGACCGAACACCGCAACAGCGACCTGATCGAGCCCGAAAAGGAGGTCTTGCAGACGGTGGTATTGCGGGTGGTCGACCACCGCGAGGCGTCCGCCCGCCCGCTGGCCGAGGTGCGCGACGAGATCGCGGCCGAATTGCGCAAGGAGCGTGCGAAAAAGGCCGCGGCGGCAGAGGCGGCCACCGGAGCGGAGAAATTGCGTGGCGGCGCGGACTGGGCGGCGGTGGCGGGCGATACCAAGGTGGAGGAGGGCGGGCTGATCGGCCGGACCGACCCCAAGGTCCCGGCCCCGGTGCGCACCCTCGCCTTCACACTTCCGGTCCCGCCCGCGGGCGGGGCCAGCGTCGGGACCGCCACCCTGGAGGACGGCGACGCCGCCATCGTGCGGGTTGCCAAGGTCGAAGATGGCAAGGTCGAGCCCGCCCCCAAGCCCGGCGCCCCCGACCCGGCCGCCATGCTCAGCCAGTTGATGGGCCGCCAGGCCTACGACGCCGTGCTCAAGGATATGCTGCAGCGGGCCAAGATCGAGCGCAAGACGGTCAAGGCGCGCGAGGGTTGATCCTTATCCGGCGTGCGCGCCGACCGCAGTGGTGCGATCGAGATTCGTGCACGCGCACGCCGGATTAGTGTTGTTCCTTGCTCAGGGGCCTGTGAGGCCTAATGCCTAATCCTAGAAAGAGCAGTTCTCACACAGAGACACAAAGATCACAAAGATTTTCAACGCGATATGTAGATCGAGCAGGTCACCCGCGCGGTGATCGGCCCAACGCCTTCAATGATTTGTTTTTCTTTGTGTTCTTTGTGTCTTTGTGTGAGCAATTCCCGGATTTAGGATAATGGTTCAAAGGCCGTGGCTATCACAAGAGTATTTCGCGTTCGCATCGATGCAAATCTCCGCCGAGAATTCGAGGAAAAATTTTCGTCGATTTCCGTTCACGCGGTTGATACTGCTCCGGGCTTTATTTCGGTCGCTATTCTTAAGCCATCGAAATGGACGCCCGATGAGTATGCAATGATTTCTCAGTGGGAGGACGAGGCGGCATTGATTGCATTTGCCGGCGCACACTGGAACCAGCCCGTGATCCCTCCTGGTATGGAGAGATTCGTTGTCGAATGTTGGGTCCATCACTTCCAGTCTTGGGGTCAGGCCCGAATGGCACTGACTTAAGCTGCGGCACTGACGAATCAGCCAGTTACAGGAGGATCGACAAGCAGTCAGTTTCGATCTTGCCCGAACGACGATTCCGGGCCGCCCGGAGGGCCTGCGGCGTGGTGGCCAGCGGGTGTCTTTATACTTGATTTGTTAAGCTATTGTTACGGAGAGAAACGAATTTTTCCGGGTGGGTTGACGGGTTGGGGGGCGTGCGCTAGGCTCTTGGGGACTGAGACGGGGGGCGGAGAGGGGCCGGGCTCGGGGAGGCTGGGAGATCTTGCGCTGGACAGAATCTGTCTGGCACGCCCAACACCGCCATCCGTCTAAGAAAAGCAGTTAGGCATTCCGGGGAACGCGCGTGGTCGAGTTATTTATAGGAATGTTCGTGACGGTCGCTGGCGGCATTCTCCTGTACTATTTGCAAAGCCTGATTGCTGAGCGAATCTCCGTAAAGCGGATCAAGTCGTCTACTCATGAGCACGTTGAGGGATTGCTTGAACTCTATAGCACCTTTTTCCTAACAGATGATGGCGTTCACTATAGCCTTGAGGAAATTGTAGAGTTACTAAACGCAAACTATGAAGTGGCGCGCCATGTGGAAGTCGAAAATATTGCCCTTGTTGCCGTTTTACGAGCCGAAGTGGTAGGCTTTATTTTCTGTCATCTTTATCCTCAGAGGCGGAAAGCGATTATCAGTTATTTCGCAATAAAGAAGGAAACTCCTAAAGCACGCTTGAAAGCGGCTCATCAACTCCTCGTTAAGCTAAAAGATATTCTCGCCAAAGGTCGCGTCTGTGACGTTCTTTTTTATGACTTACAAGGCTTTGATGCCGCTACCTCAAGGCATGACCGCATAGAGCGACAAGCACGACGGGTCTTGTTCAAACAGAGTGCGAAGTCTCTTGGCTTGGAAGCTCGTGAGTTTCAGTTTGAATATCAGTGCCCGAAGGTTTCAATGGCCGAATCGGCACACGAGTATCCTTTTGCGCTGTACTGTATCGGAATTCGCACTCAAATTTCAGACCGCGTCCCGAAACAGTTGATGTTAGACTATTTGAGATTCATCTATCTTGATTGCTATGGCGATGTCTATCCGGTTTCCGACCCAAGATTTCAAGAGCACCATGCTCATCTTAAGAGTATTGTAGATCGCTATGAAGCTGTCTTACCTGAATTGGTGGTTGCAAAATGACAAATCCTATAATCAAGAATTACAGAATTACAGAGGGAAAAGGGGTCAGTACCGAATAGCACTGACTTAAGGCGGAACTCTCCGAAAAAGAGAGAAAAAACAGGGGGCCGACCGCCGCGGGTGGTAGGCTGTAGGCTGCGATCGGAATTACGGCGACAGTTTACTAAATGCATTCTTTACCTGAATCCGTGAACTAGTACGGTGCCCTACTCCGATAAACGGCTACCAAAGGGGTTGGAGTCGAGATTCGCGGCGTAACAGTGGGCCAGCGGTCGCGAGAGGGTCGCCGCTGCGTCAATTTTGAGTTGGAGTGACGCATGCCGGGGATCGACCGCATACGCCAACCAATAGGGTGAGTCCACCGCGCGCATCGCACGGGGGAAAAGGGGTCGGGGAAAAGGGGTCAGTACCGAATGGCACTGACTTAAGCCGCCGCATCTATAAATCAGCGACTTACAGGCGGATCGAGGAGTAGTTACTCGAGTGGACGTAACATTTTCCGCGGAGTTTCCTGGCACTGGCCCAGTCCGCGGCCGTTTTTCGCTGGCATCCCTTCATCGCAACCGATTGTTTCCGCTATGCTGGCTCCTTAAGTCAGTGCCATTCGGGTCAGTACCCTATACAGGGGAAAAGGGGTCCAGGGGAAAAGGGGTCAGTACCCTATACAGTGAAAGTCGATGAAAAGACGCCTGACTTTCGGCCAAAGTGGGTACGTCCGGTTAGCGTAGCGTAACCCGACGCACCCAGGAAACCACACTGGCCATGAACTTTGAATGGGACGAGACGAAGGCGCGCAAGAACGCGCGAAGGCACCAAGTCTCATTTGATGAAGCCGCAGAAGTGTTCGGTGATGATCATTCTTCGTGTGCCTCTGACCCGGATCACTCGGAGGATGAAGAAAGGTTCTTGCTTTTTGGCGTTTCCCGAAAAGGGAGATTCCTCGTTATCTCGTTCACCGAGACAGAAGACGCAATCCGAATAATTTCGGCCCGCCACATGACGCCTCCAGAGCGCAAAGCCTATGAACAATGATGACACGTTGCGACCAGAATACCCCGCTGATCTGATCAAGTCGGGTGAACGCGGAAAATATGCTGCTCGGTATCGTGAAGGGACGAATGTAGCTCTGATAGAGCCCGAGTTGCATAGACTGTTTCCAGACGCTGAGTCGGTGAATAATGCGCTTCGGAGATATGCCAACGAGCATCAAATAGGAGCCTAACTCAAAAGCGAGGCGCGCCACGAGCGGTTTCTCCGGCCTGCAAGTCCGGAGTAGGCGCGCCCACTTTAGGCGGATCGTTAGCCGGGAACATAGAAGCGTGGGTCCGTGAACATACGATTTTTCATCGATCCGAGAACAGATGTTCCGCACATCTACGAGCACCGTGTTAGTGAGGACGAAGTCGAAGAAGTTTTGATCAATCCGGCTGAAGATCGGCCGGGTGAAGAAGGTTCAAGAGTGGCCCTCGGGCGGACATTTGCAGGACGATTCTTGCGGGTAATATATGTCCCCGATCCAGTCCCAGACAGTGTCTTCGTCGTCACAGCCTATGAACTCAACGGGAAGCCGTTGGCAGCATTCCGGAGAAGACACCGGAGAAAGCCGAAATGAAAATGAATGTTTTTCCTCCAGGTTGGGACAATGAACGGGTAGCCAAAGTGCTAGCGCATTACGAAAGCCAAACGGAAGATGAAGCGCTTGCTGAAGATGAAGCGGCATTTTCGACCAATGGCCAAACGTTCATGGAGGTTGGCTCTTCAGGATTTCGCGGGGTCAGAAATACTGTATAATCAGAGATATATGCGCAGTTTCGCGCCAGGCTTCAATTTGGTCCAAGTTATTAATATGATCAGTAACGAACAATTCAAGATTTTATTGGGTCTGCCAGATATTGAAATTGAGCGTATTGAATTCGAGGGCAAAAAGACGGTCAATGTTTTTGTTGTCAGCACCAAAGACGGCGGTTACTGTCATTGTTGCGGGAAGCCGATTGATCATTTCCATGGATTCGGCCAAGAGATCCGCTTACGTCATCTGCCGATTGTTGGCTATAAGGTCTATGTTGTGATGGCTCTCCCGGATTTCCTGGAGTAAAGGCCGTATATAAATCATGATGTTAAGTCTATCAGCACAAAAAATTTCATTTGAGCGGAGTTATTTATGTGATTGATAAAGAAGAACTGACGGCCCTGCTGGCCTTGCAGGATATATAAATCAAACTGTTATCTCTTGGCGTTCAGGTCATTTTCGGTCCGATGTGTACATAAAAATTCGGCATAACTCTATGATTATAAAGTAATTGCTGCACTCCAGGAAATCCGGGAGAGCCGTTGTGATACGGCCAAAGCGCTACCAATGCCAGACCTGCGATCAGAAGCCAACCACAACCCAACAACTTGATTGGTATACGCCGAAGAGTCCTTCCACGAAGGCATTTGAACAGGAGGTCATGCGCTCGCTGATTAACAGCACGATTCAAGATGTCAGTCTTAAGCTGGATCTCGGACCCGACGCGATTGAGGGAATCCTTGATCGACGGGTTGATGCCAAGATAGATTGGGAAAAGATAAAATCGATTAAAACCATTGGGATTGACGAAGTTGCAATGAAAAAAGGACATCGTGATTTTGTAACAATTATTAGTAGCTATGTTGACGACGAGTTAATCGTTTTAGGTATCCTAGCCAATCGTACAAAAGCAATTGTCGAAAAGTTTTTTCGCAGCATTCCCAGGCGGTTACGAGAAACAGTAAAATTCGTGTGTTC
>Ga0247840_10005399_pt1 | contig 19276 bp, 9 predicted proteins | sample LaCruzMarch2015__FD_192404 | JGI IMG/M metagenome (GOLD analysis project Ga0247840, IMG submission 192404) | Freshwater microbial communities from meromictic Lake La Cruz, Castile-La Mancha, Spain - LaCruzMarch2015_17m | ecosystem: Environmental > Aquatic > Freshwater > Lake | place: Spain... | reverse complement strand
GAAGGCTAATGCAAGCAAATGGTATAATGCAGAAATCTTTTATAGCTGCTTTCGAAGAAGTTGAAGGCTATAATAGGGATTCTTTAATGGTTAAACTAGCCGCTGAGTATATAAGGCAGGGAAGAATAGAAGAAGCCTTAATTTGTGTCTACGAAATTTATGACAAAATGAAAAAGTTTGGTATTTATGTCGAAATAACTAACGAACTAGTAAATCAAGGAAAAATTGAGCATTTATTTAAGTTATGGTATGAATCTTTTAATTCTATTTTCGAAGATTATAATGTTAAAGATCTTCTTTTGGTTCAAATTATCACTGAATATATAAATCAAGGAAAATTAGATGAGGCCTTGTTTGTTTGTCTAAAAATTATAAATAATGAGACTAAGGATAATTCTTGGAATGAACTTTCAATTAAATTTTTAGGCCAGGAAAATATTAAACAGGAAAATATTAATAAAGCGTTGATTTGTGCCTTTAAAATAAGTGATAACTGTTTTAAAATTAAAGTCTTGTTGATGATCTACACTGAACTTATTAAAATGAGGAAGTTAGAAATTACTGCTGAAATAATTCAAGAAATATTAGAGATTACAAATAATTTCGACGACGAATTAGACGAATTATCGAAAATTCGTACTTTGGGAGAAATTAGCATGGTACTTTTTAAACATGGGGACACAAAACAAGCTGACAAAATCGTTGAAGATGCTTTGGCACTTGCTAAGAATAGCGATTGTGATTTAACTAAAATTCTTGCTATATCAGAAATAGGTATATTAATTTTTAAATATGTTAATAATAAGCAAGCAACAGAGGTGATTGAAGAAGCTTTGCTCTATGCTAGAAATATCAGTAATAATAAATTAAGGGAAATAGTAAAAATACCTAGTATGCTTATTAAAGGTGGGGCTATTAAACAGGGCACTAAAATGCTTGATGATGTCTTGATTTGTATTAATTATATAACAGATAACAAACAACAAAATATTTTATTTCACTTGATATCCATAGAATATGCAATTCAAATGAATTTTGATAAAGCCTTAAACTGTGTTCTTAGGATAAATGACGATTATATTAAACATGTAACATTTAGAGATATATGCATCGAATTACTTAAGAACAGATTGTCAGATGATGTATTTTTGTGCACTAGAATTATGACTGACGATTACTGGAGAAGTGAAATCTTTGTTCAACTAGCTGGCTATTTTTCAAACCAAGGTATGTTTGATGAGAAAAATACAATGATTCAGAAAGCTAAAGACTGTGCGCTTATTATTAATCATGACTATTTTAAGCGTGAAGCATTTATTAAAATTTGCATAGTGTTGGCTGAACAAGGGGAATTTAAAGAGGCTGAAAAAATATTGGGCTATATCTTAGCTATTGAAAGTCCGACAAATATAAGAGAAGATTCTATATGTCATTCGCTAGTGGAAATTATCACTGAATTCGCTAAAAGGCATAACTGGCAATTAGCTGAGAAAGTTTCCCTAGAAATTTCTGAAATCGCATTAAGGCATAGTTCTTGGCAGGATATTGCTGCAGAAATAAGCAAACAAGAAGGTTGGCAAAACGCACTACTTCACGTCAATAAGCTGCAAAAGGAGGAAGCGCGCTTTTTCTATCTAAAAGGACTGGTTAAAAATTTAACTATAATTGAATCCAATTCAGAATGTTTAGAACTGGTCTTACCCTATTTGACTAATGATACGGAAAGCATAGAAAAGCTAATGCAAAATTATGCACTGTTTGAATTATTCTTTGGTGACTCAGATCAAAACAAAATTCAAAGACTTAACCAATCTCTTAACATCAAATGGGCTATGGATATTAAGAAAGAGTTTCCTGATGTTGCTCTTTCTTCAAGAGAATATGCCAATATCAAAGAATGGTTACATGACATTTATGATGAAGACATAAAAGATCAAATCGAATTATGGTCCAGACAAGTTTCTAAAGGAAAAATATCGGAGGATCAATTTAATGCTAAGGTAGAATCATTTGTCAAATTAGATTCTTACTGGTTTAGCCCCCAATAACACTTGTGTTTATTCAGGTATCAAATTTAAGATATGAATTTTACGACTTATGCGGGAAGATTAATGACTTTTGATCATAAAAAATGATTCAATATATTAATAAGGGTTATGAGTGCTACATTCAAGTCATAAATGCTTCTTTGATTTAAAATGATTTACTTGATTTTTGGGATATATCAAAAACTAAATTTTTCATTTACATAGGTTCAATTCAGTTTATATTTTTATTTATTAACAACTTGCTTAGGGGTTATGTATTGGGGTTATTTATTTTACATTGTGATAAAGTGTTAAGGTATGAGTTTTTCTTGTAAAAATATTGATTGTTCCGCTCCAGATAATAAAAAAGATAAAATTTATCCAGTAACCATGGAATGTCCATTCTGTGATATTCCGCTTACAGAGGTTTCTACAATTTCTGAAGCTCATATTGAATTGATTAAAGGATTACCATATTTAATTGCTTACCCACTTAAACGTACCTTTCTTGAAAAAGACCCTTTAAGAAAGATTCATTTCTTTAAAGATACATTTCTGAATTATCTCAAATACCTTGGTCTTATAGTTGGTTCAGAGTTTTTTAACAATTCTATCAAATCCAGGAAAATGGTAGACTTGTTCTACAATACCTTAACTGAAACAACTTTTGGGAATTGGAATAGGTTTATTCGAGAAACTCTTTCGTTTCTAAATGAGAGACAATATCCTTACTTCTGTCCCGATTTAAACGAATATTATTATTCAATTCAAATTGATAAGAAATGTAAATTATACAAAATTGAAATTGAAACAGAAGATGCAAATGGAGAAACTAAAATCAGTTATAAAAAACTTACTGGAATTGACAGTCTGATTAATTTCCGTAATAGGTATCTGGGGCACCAACAAACGTTAGACAACTCAACCTACGAGGAATTATGGGAACAATATTTCCCTATATTTGAAGACTTACTTAAGGGCATGACCTTTTGTTCCAATTATTTAATGATCAAAACGGAGCACGGTGAAACTTATAGTTTACATTCAGATGAAATTAAAACGATAGAAACTTCTGGTTTATTGGATGCTAATGTTTGTATACAAGATAGACAAGGTAATAAACTAGATCTCATTCCTTTTATTGTGGTTCCAGGTCAATTAGCAATCGAAAAAGAAGATAAGGAACAAATGATGGTTTATGAATCTTATACTGGTAAAACTGTAAAATTCTTCAGCCCTGAAGGTACAGAAAAACTAACGTCAGGTAAGATTTTAGAACGGTTAAATCTGTTGTTACGTGACAAACAAAATGAAAAGCTCTATAATCCTGAAACCTTCACTAAAGAAATTTTTGTTGATAGGATTGAAGATGAGAATAAGAGAATCTTAACAACCTTAGAATCTGAAAAAAAAGTGATTCCTGGCGTTTATGTTCATAGGCAGGATATTGAAATAAAATTAAGAGAATGGATAGGCTCAAGGTCAAGTATATTCATTATTGCAGCAGAAGCAGGTAGTGGAAAAACAAACCTGATGGTGGAAATGCAAAAACAATATGAAGAAAGAAATCTAAACACCCTGTTTATCCGAGCCGGTAGAATGGAAAAAACACAATTGGTTGAACAGATTTCTTATCAATTGAATTTGGAAATTGCATCGGGAATTGAGTCTTACTCGTCCTTATCCGGAACCCAATCTAACCCTACTTTTTTCCTAATTGACGGCATAAATGAATCATCAAATGCTGAAAGTCTATGGCTGGAAATATTTAATTTGAGTCGACTTTTTGTCCCGGGAAGTATCAAATTTGTTGTAACAATCCGTGCTAACTCAATGGTAGATATTACGAGATATACCATTTCAGATGAAGATTTGAAATTAGTATATAAGGATAATAATGAATTTGAAAATGGGGTACATTCATACATTTTTTGGCTTAGGAATTTAAACATGGTTGAAATGAAACTTCTTTGGGATAATTATTCCAAAAAGAAGGATTCTATTTATATTCCTCGTTTTTCATTTGAAGATATTGCTTATTTTGATAGAAAAATTTATGATCAAATCAGTAATCCTTTGGTCATGCGCATTTTTTTGGAGGTTTATAATAAAAAAAACCTGTTAAAAAAAGGAAGCCGTCATGTGAATCTATGGGAAGATTGGTATAATACCTTTTCAAATGAAGAGAAAACCTTTCTTGAATTACTGGCCCGGAAAGTTTGGAATATTGGGAAAAATGAGCTTTTATTGGACGACTTATTAAAAAGCGAAGAGTTAAAATATTACCTTTCTTCTGACAGTATAAAAGCTCCGTATCAAAGACTTAAAAATTTAGGATGGGTGAGCCGATATATAAAAGACATGAGTATAAGTATCGGTTTTACTGTAGAGGGAATGTTGTTATATATCATTGGAAATCAACTTCAAAAACATACGCCTAAAATTGATACAGTTTACATTAATGAGGAATTAAAAAAAGGAAATAAGTTAAAAATTAGTTGTTTAGAAGCCTTTCTTAAAGTACAGGCGGTTAATGCTGATATGAGTCTCATTACAGCTTTAATTGATGAGGGTGAAGATGACTTAGATATTTCTATAGCTCCTCTTTTCCAATTTATGAAAATATATGGGGTAGATAAAACGCTGCAATTACTACTTGAAAAAGTAACAGATAATGACTGGAAGGCGTTAATAAAATTGAATGATTTATTAGATAAATTGCAAGAACAAATATTAAGAAAAGAGTTCTTGAATAAGATTATTAGATATACTCCATTTCAGAATCAATATGATACAGAGCTTGGGCTTGAAGCTATTAAAGTAATTGATAATCAGTCGGCTAGATTATACTTTGATAAAATTAATTATACTCTTGAATTCTTACATAATGATTCTGAATTATTAAGTATTATAGGAGATTCTTGTTATCGATTTGCTGAATACGACAAAGCGCTGGAGTTTTACCAGAAAAGTTTGGGAATTGAACTAAAAACCATTGGGGAGGAACATCCTTCCTTAGCTGATTCACATAATAGAATTGGTTCAATATGGTATAGAAAAGGTGAATATGATAAGGCATTAGAATATTATCTTAAAAGTTTGAATAAACGATTAAAAACCTTTGGAGATGAACATCGTAGCGTAGCCTCTTCCTACAGTAGAATTGGTTCAATATGGGAGTTAAAAGGTGAATATGATAAGGCATTAGAATATTATCTTAAAAGTTTGAATATACGATTAAAAACCTTTGGAGATGAACATTCTAGCGTAGCCACTTCCTACAATGAAATTGGTTCAATATGGGAGTTAAAAGGTGAATATGATAAGGCATTAGAATATTTAACTAAATGTTTGGTAATTGAATTGAAAACCTTTGGGGAGGAACATCCTAGCTTAGCCAAAACCTATAATAATATTGGGAAAGTCTGTGATAACAAATGTGAATACGAAAAGGCGTTAGAATATTATCAGAAAAGTTTGAGGATAGGAATAAAAGCCACTGGGGAGGAACATGATGACACTGCTGCAACTTATGGTAATATTGGATTATCTTATGCAAATAAAGGTGAATATGAAAAAGGGACGAAGTATTTACAAAAAGGATTAGAAATACGATTAAAAACCTATGGGGATGAACATCCTAGCTTAGCCACATCCTATAATAATATTGGTTTAGTCTTTAATAACAAATGTGAATACGAAAAGGCGTTAGAATATTATCAGAAAAGTTTGAAGATAGGAATAAAAGCCATTGGTGAGGAACATGATGAAACTGTTGCAACTTATGGGAATATTGGATTATCACATGCAAATAAAGGTGATTATGAGAAAGGGATGGAGTATTTACAAAAAGGATTAGAAATACGTTTAAAAATTTTAGATGTAAACCATCCAAAGGTTGGAATTTTATATAGAAAAATAGGAAAAGTTTTTGAATTAAAAGGTGAATATGAAAATGCGGTGGAGCAGCACCAAAAATGCTTAGAAATCAGGATAAATAATTTTGGGATTGATAATATTTTAACAAAAGAATCTATTTCAGATATTAAATCAATTTATAAGCTTTTGGGAAAAGAACATGACCTACAAACCTGGTTAGAAAAATTAATTGAAAAAAAGTAACCAGAATATGAGATTCTCCTCTAACTTAAGAGTTTTTTTATCAGAAGCTTAAGTTATTATTTTACGAAACATAAGTTTCGGAGTTAATGAAAATATGATAATCAGATAAATAAGTTTATAAAAAATAGATATTTTTGTTAATGTCATACTTGTTTTTACTAAGTTGAGTGTATTTTAAATTCATTCAAAAATGAAATAGTAGAAACTTATTAAAAATATTTCTAAGGAAGGTATTTGCGGTCATTCCTTTCAAATATTTTAATAAAAATCTCTACAAAAAATTAGTGAGTTAAAAATCCAACAACGTCATAATTTTGCTGAATTTTATACTCATTGGTAAGTATTTGAGATCAAACGGACAGTAAATGATATAAACATTAAAAAAAAATGGTTAAAATTCACATATAATTACCTTTAAACTATTTTTTACCCTGGTTAAATTCACCGGATTACATATTTTGTGATCAAAACATATTCTTGCAAAATGGTCTGAAAATTTGCTCAGAAACTTTCGATATCTGGCGTGCGTCCTGCAATTTTATTAATGATTTGAATATTCATAATGTCTCACTTAGATCCTACATATCTTCGATATATTTTTGACAGTCTTGAAAAAGGAACTATTCATGCAGAGAATGCATCTGAATTACCAGATGGCTTAATTGGTCTATACGAAGAGACTTTCGATGATCACCTGCCGGTATTAGAGCGTCAATATATCTTTAGACTTTTTACCTTATTTTCCCTGCTCAAAAAAGAAGTGAGCATTTCCTTTGTAGCTGAGGTTTTAGAGGATAGCGATGATAATATTACAGATTTTATCAGTACATATTCCTCCTGGTTTAACAGTCCTGAGAGTGGAAAATACCAAATTTATCATGAGCGATTGAAGGTTTATGTTTTACAGAAATTATCTGAAAGAGAAATAGATAAGACTCATGAAAAACTAATTTCAAGATTGGAAAAGGCCATTGAGGAAAAGAAGGAAGATGAATTTGAAAAATATGCTTTGGAGTTTATTAGCGCTCATTTTTTATTAAATGCTTATTCAAAACAAAATAATTCAAACAGTAAAATAGAACTCTTAGCGCATAATACAGCATTTTTACAACGTCAAATTCACATAAGTGATCATTACATATGGAGTCAAGCTTGTATACAAAACGCAATTGAGTTTATTACATTTGTAAATCAAAAAGATAAAATAAACAATACTAAAAATATTGTTAAATTAGGGTTAGCTTCAGCTGAAATTTATTTTCAAGAGCAAAACGCTGGCGAAAGGATCATTCGCTTATTAAGAGATTCTAAATATGAAAAAGTCCTCTTTCGATTTGAATATTTTGGTGGAGAGTCAGAAAAAGATAAAAACAGGCTTTTTGTTCTATTTGTACTCTGTCTGATTCATATTTTTCATGAAAACATTAAAGTCAACATCGATTTTATTAAAAAATTGTGTAATCTTATAAACAGGCGAATAGAGTTATTAAATAGCTTTAGGTTAATTCCACACGAATTCCTTTTTGAGTTGGCATGCAGTTTGGAAAAAATAGGTATAAGCCATGTTTTTTTAACCAGTAAGATTAAAAATTGGGATTTTAGTTGGTTAAAAAATATAAATCCCATTGGTACATTTGAAAATAATATTATTACTGAAATAATCAAAAATGAAATACAATTAGATAATTTGAACTTAGGTTTTTCTTTGTATTCAAAAAGATTGTGTGAGTTAAATCAATTTGAAGAAGTTGAGAAAATTATTGAATTTATAAAAAATATTCCTAAAGATAACGAAATCATTTTTTCTAAAAATTCAAATATCAAAGAAAAAACGCTTAGAGAAATAATTAAAATTCTAGTAGGAAAGGCTGAATTTTTTAAGGCTGAATATTTTCTGAAAAAAATAGAAGATTATGAAATAAGGCTTTCTGCATTTGAAATTATTTTTAAAGGCTTAATGTTTTTGCGTAAATTCGACGAAGCTGATATTTTGATAAGAAATAATCATAAAGATTATGAGTTGGCGCATTATCTTTTAAAGTTTATAAAAATTCAAATTAAAAATTTTGAAATCATCAATAGTTCAAAGCTTGATGACATTATTTCATTAATTCAAAAACTGGATAATAAAGAGAGTAAAGTTGGTTTGTATTCTATTTTATCTGAAATTTCATTCTATGCTGGGAATTTTGATTTTTCTGATCATTATATTAAGTTAGCTTACGATCTTTGGGTAGAGCTTAGTATGGGGATATCAGATCTCGAGCCTATTATTTCAAGTTTGGAAGCACAAAATAAATCAGAAAGAGCAAGGGAAATATTAGGAGAAATATATGAAATTATAAATGATACTCTTTCGGATGACATAGCAAGGGCAAACTGTTTTCATGAACTAAGGGAACTTGAACATGGTGTTGAAGAGATTGAATATTATGAAGATTCAGTATTGCACGATATTATTGAAAAGGGTGATGAATATGGAGCTGAAGATGTTGATGTTAATGAATTTATCAAAACTCCAGTTGAAGAGGCAGATGTTAGTAACATTGATTCATCTAAAACAGTTGGAGATAATTTAAGTGATAATCATTTAATCTTATTCGAGGATATTCGTCAAATTAAAGAGAGTGCTCTAAAATTTATTAATAAATCTTTTGAATCTGATATGATTGAAAGGTTAGAATTTAAAAATTATTTTGAAGGAAAGAAAAAAGGAATTATATGTAATAAAGCTATTGATATAATTACCTCTTATCGAACACTAAATCCAGGCGAATTAAATCAAGAGCTCAAAGCTTTACGAACACGTTTAAGATCGTTTTATTCAAAAAACATAATTCGAACCCTAAATCCAGACGAATTAAATCTAGAGCTCCAAGCTTTACGAACACGTTTAAGTCCGGTTTATAAAAAAAACATGATTGATGATTTATTAAAATACTGTGTCTTATCTACTATTTTTTTCGATATTGAAAACCTAAAATTATCAGATTCCATTTTAAAACATGCAAGAAGTATTGCAGAAAACTCTATAGATCAGTATCATGAGTCTACAATGAATTTTTCTGATGGACCCAAATATGAATGCCTGTATATTGTTTGTTTTCATTATCTTATTCAAAATAGAATAAAAGAGGCTAGTGAAATAATGGTTATTAGTAAAACTTTTGTCCCAGATATCTTTACTCTTAGTGAGGAAATTTTGTCCTGGTTTTCATCCACAAATCAAAAACATTATGATTCATTACTTTTATTGTTTAACAAATTAAATGAAGAATTAAATGAAAGTTGGAGTTATTCAGTGAGTGTTGAGCGCATTCAAAATGTTATTAATTTATTAAAAACTTTTGACTTTGATTCAAATAGAGGTTTTGTAGTTACAGAGCTAAATAGGCTCATTGATAATATATCTTCTAAAAATATAAGTGCAGATACAAAAGAAGATTGCATGATATTGCTTATTGATACATTACTTTATTGTCATGAGGAAGAAAATGCACTCTTGAAAATAAATAGTTATGATTTCTCAAATAAATCAAAAATAGTATTAGCTGAAAAAATTGCAATTTTCTATCTTAAGAAGGACCAAAATCTTAGTTCTGTTATCACTCAATTAGATAAATTGAAAATAGATTTCAGCTCCTTAAATCTTGATCGGATACTAAATATTGAAGTTTTGTCAGAAATAGAGCAACCATATTTTGTCTCAATGATCTCCTATTTTTTCAGGAAGCCTGAAATCTTAGTTAAAATATTGCAAAAATTCACTTTGTGTCATTTATTTTTTGGGGAAAATGCCAGTTTAAAAGAAGTAGATAATTTATATCAAACCCTTAACCTCCAATGGGCAATTGACTTAAAGGATTAATTGGATATGAACTAACTAACTAATTAAACCATCCAAACTCATGCAATTTAAAAAAATTCAAAACCTGCCTGAACGCCTTCAAATCAAAATTGATGCAATAATAGGCGAAAATGACGAATATGCAGCCGATGAATTGGTTGAGATGGGCGAAGAAATCCTATCGCAGCTTGCAGCTATGGGGCTAGCTGTCTATTTGGGACAGGCGGAGCAAAAAGATGTGTTTAATGACTTTATCATTACACTTTTTTTGTCGAAGGGGCAGGACTACAATGCTGGTCCGGTCTATCGTTGGGTGGCCAACATGCTCAAAGAAGCTCAGGGCGAGGATGCAATTTTGCTCAGACCCTACTTTTGGCAAAAAGACGAACATGGTAAAGAACAGATTAATCTCCAGATTCATCATTTTGCGAACCTAAGGAACGATGTCATGCATGGATTTTTTGTATTGCCGCCCGATAAAAACAGGGAGGAGGCACAGAAAATGGAAAATATCCTGACCGAACTTAAATTTGCAGGTCTCTTTGACAAGTCATACGGAGATTATCATTTTTATAGGGATTCAGCTTTTAGCGGTCGCTGGAATATCTTGGAAGAAGAGGAATGGCTCTCGCTACAAAAGGGACATAAATTTGCAAAGCTTGCCGACCGAATCTCCTACGAATATGGCGATGATTTTCTGCGTAAAGAAAAGGAATTCAGTCAAAAAGAATTTCTTTCTCAGGAAGTGATTTCTAAAAATGTGGAGACATTTCTGAAAAGGGGCAATGGCGCTATGTTATGTTGGTATTCGCCCAATTCAGAAAATGGAATCAATGCCTATTTGAACCTGATACAGAGTATTGACCTCAATACGCATTATCCGATTTATTATGTTTTACAGGATCAGGGGGCAACTTTTACCCGGGCATTTTTGGAAAAGTTATTGATAAAGGCTTTGAATGAATTGAACATCGAAAAAAAAATTAAAGAAGATCCATTAAAATTTATAAAATCCGGTAAACTGACTAGAAAGCCCGTTTTGATTTTGCATAATGTTCATATTGGACTATTCAACCAAGGGCATATTACAAAATTATTCAACGACTGTTACAACGCTTCTTTGCCTATTTTGGCTACATCCTGGTATTATCCCTACCTGAATAGGTTTTTAAATGTAGAATTGAATCTGCTGGAGGAAAATTTGACTTCCGATGATGAATTAATTAACTATTCTCTGTTAAATTATATTCGATTTAAAGGCCTTTCAGACGTAAAAAATCAAGTTGGTGAGGCAGTATTTATAGATCAGCTCAAAAAAATTGTTAATCAACTTGTAGCGGAATTAAAAAACGGAAAAGAGCTGTATGCACGCCGTTTTGCCGACGAAAACGAATATCCTGTTGAATTTGTGCATGAAGCTTTTAGTATTCTAACGCCTTTTTTTCAATTGAGAAGAGATGAATTTATCAGAGATGAAGTGGATGAGTTGTATGGATTTCCGAAAAGTATTGAAGAGAGTTCGCGCATTTTTCTCTCTTTAGGCAGACGTGATTTAAAATTAGAGTACAAACATAAAGTTTTAATCTCAAAATAAAATACATTGAATCCGATAGATAAATACCTGAATCGATACCGGGAACTAGTACATAGTAAAAATATAGAAGCAACAGAGAAGGGACTTTTGGAGAAGCTTCGTGACGACCCATCGGGACTAAACAACTATTTTATGGCGGCATTGGGAATGAGTACCCTAATTTTAAGACTAGGTGCTGTTATTCAGCTTTGCAGAAAATTTGAAAGCCTGAATGAAGAGCGCGATTTGTTGTTCTCAAAAAAATTGCTGGATAATTTGTGCGAAACTCTGCCTTCTGATACAAATTGGAAAAATATATGGGTTGCAAGTGCCATAGATGAAAATTGGAAAAGACCTGCTGAGAATGAAGATCAATCATTGCTATCGCGGTTTGTAACATTCAGAAATCATTTTGTTCACCAAAAAATACAACTTAGAGAAAATCAGGCCGCTAAATTAATTAGTGGCATTGAGATTTTTAAAAAGATGGAAGTGTTGGTAGCCCTCTTTGAAAATGGTAGGCTGGAATTGAGGAATGGTCAATATTTTTGGATTCAAGATGGAAAGGAAACGCTCTTACATCCTTATTTACAGGCTTATGAAACTCCGGATCAGCCCTATATTTTTCAAGGTTTGTACAATAATGAAAAGGTGTATTTACTTAATACACAGTTGGGGAATAAAATGGACCAAAACCCAGACGATCATATCAATCCATTGTTCGAAAGCCACAAACAATCGCTACGATACGGTGCCGGACAGATTTTTTCTCATGTTGAGCGAATTGCCAGATACCAATCTGCGTTTTTTGGGCGTGATACTGAAAGGAAATTGTTGCTAGACTTTTGCCAATCGAATGAAGCGCATAATATCCTATGTGTTAAATCTCCAGCCGGAATGGGAAAAGGAGCCCTGATGGCCGATTTGATAGGACAATTGAAGGAAATAAATATTCAAACACTATACCATTTTTGCGGTACGGGTTTACAAAATAGCTTACAGGCAGTTTTGTACCATTATATTTTACATGCTAAACATTCAAGCTGGTGGAACGATGAAAATGCTGATGTAAATCAAAGCCTACAGCGATTACCCAGCAAGTATATTGATGTAATTGCACTGTTTCAAAAACTATTAGACAATCATTTGAAAATTGTTCGTAATAATACTTCTCGCAACTTAGTCATCATACTCGATGCTCTAGATGAGGCTTTTGTGGCTTCTTCACAGTTGAAGATATCAGATTGGTTTACGACTTACAACGAAGCGGAAGAGCCAATTGCAGACTGGCGAAGCAAACTCAATATTCGCTGGATTTTCAGCTACCGCTGTGCTGAGGATGGAACCGAAAACTTTTATAAATTCCCTCTTATCAAAGAAACTGCGACCATCAAAGAGCTACAACCCTTACAGGGACTAAATCCTGACATAGTAAGCAAGGTTTTTAAAGATAAATTTAATGTTTCTGATGATTTTTTGAATGCTTTAATTAAAAAAGCAGAGGTATAAAACTTGAGTAGCTGCCGAACGATTGGACAAAATGCAAGACCATGAGCTGAGTATTGACAGAGCCCTGGAACAATATGTAAAACTCGGCTATACAGAAAGTTGGATTAACCAACGGCTAAAAAGTATTGAAATAAGTATTGAAATACGTAAGGAACTAACGGACGAGTGGAACCTGATTCACAGACCATGAGCGATATAATCATCTATCAAACCGAGGATGGCTGCACTGAAATACAGGTGTAACTCAATGAAAATAACGTTGTCAAGGAATACTTGTATAAATGAATCCTTATGAATTAAATAGTATATCTTTATTTAGAAATAAAACGAAACGATCCTTCGCTAATACATAGCAAAATGAGTGGCTAGACGAAAGATAGTTTGGTGTATAAGCGAGTTATGGGTAATTTAAAGTGACATTTTGATTCAATTCAGACTATACAACTATTAATTACAGTTAAAATATTTGGTCAGGTAATCTTTAGGTCTCTTTAATGAAAAAAATCGAACAAAATCTAAAGCACAATAAAAATGACAAAAAAAGAACTTGAAAGCTGTTTAAAATGGATATCTGATAATAAAGAAAAAAATCCAATTTTAAAATATAAAGTTTACGGAAAAAAATTTCCTAAAAATGAAAAAGCCCCCAAAATGGGATTAAAGTTATATGAAATATATGGCAAAGGAGATTTATCTTTATGGACGGATGCTATTCTATTTGTTTCGCAACCACCTAAAGGTTGGAAAAAGACACTAGTTAGTCGAGCAACCAATTATTTGCTGCATGAAACAACTGAAGGAATAGGTGATGCGATTTTAGAGTTTTCAAGTTCACTTATTGGTAATTCTAAAGATGAATTTATTGAAAACCTATCAAATGAGTACTCCTTGTTTATACCAATTAAAAACATAGATAACATCGACGGGGGTAAAGGCTTATTTAGCCTATTTTTGGGTAATTCTCTTGATATTTACTTCAAAGATTTAGATGACAATGAAGTGCACTCATATTTTTTTGGGAACAAAGAAATGCGATTTCCATCGTTTTCATTCAGAAAAGAAATTGATAAAATAAAATAATTCAACCAAAAAAAGTCATTTTACTGAAAATCTATTTCATGATTTGTCAAATTTATTTTAAAACAACCCATAACAGTGTGTAAGCAATATTTCCTTGCCCCCGCACATGCTGGGCAACACAAGGCAACATCGCCTACACACAAACCGTTATTGGGCATTTTAAAAAGAAAATAAATGACAGGAGATTTGATTATAAATAAACTTATTGATCGTATTAAAACTGCGATTACATTTCGTGGTAACCCAAATCAAATTTGTGTTGAATCTAGAATTAGTTGCGAAGCAATTTTAAAACTAACATATAAGAGAGAATACGGTCAAGTACCTCCATCAATAACGTTCGAAAAATTAAAAGATGGTGTTGTCAAAAAAGGAATATTACCAAATCATATTGTTTCTTTGTTTGAAGCAATTCAGCGACTTGGCAATAAAACAGCGCATATCGATGAACATTTAACAGATAGAACGGCCTCTGAAGCTTTAGTGGTAGAAAACAGTTTGGGTAATATCTGTAATTGGTTTTTTAATGAATACCTCAAAATCGAATTGTCCTTGGACGATTTGTATGCTAATTTAAATGAGAGTCAAAATTCAATTTTAATTAACTATGAGCATTTAATAAGATCGGCATTGTCAGATAAAAAGTTAGAAATAGATGAATACGAGGAAATACTAAAAGCTAGAGATGATTTAAAAATTGATTTAAAGGATTCAATCAATATTGATCGTAAAATTTGTTTGGAGTTGCTCCAGGTTAATATAAATGATATCAGTGAAATACTAAGTGGCACTGATTTAAAAGCATTTCGGAAATTTGATAAATCGCATGGTACTAAACCTGATTGGGTATTGAAAATTCTCCAAAATGAAACTTCAATAGACATTTCTATTAAAACATATCTCTCGTTTTATTTTGAAGAGATAACGGAATTAAACGATTTAGAACAAAACCAATTATTATCAATTTTAGGTTGTTGGCAAGGTTGGTATTTTCAAAATTCATCGAAAACTTATTTTGATCTTTTCTTCCTTGCCAAAGGCGATAATGACTTTATTGGCCTTTCAATAGAGCCCATAAATCCTCATTGGATGAATAAAGAATATCAGGATCCTTATTTACTTGCATGGATTGAAGGCTCATTGGAAGATGAAATTCTTTTTTCCTATACAAAAAAATACTTATTGGAAAGATCATGGTCTATTCAATATGTTGGTGTACTAATGGAAATGGGTCACGTTTTTGAAGGTGAATGGACAATAAATGACCTAAATGGCACATTTAATGCAATCAGATCTAAATCATTGTTACCTATTAGAATTTTTGATACTGATAATCTATTGCCAATCATTCCATCTACTTATTTAAATCGCAGGAAAGATTTAACATCATCTTGGTTGATACAGATAATAGGCAAAAAAATAATCGTTGGAATAATGCACATTATAGAATTACAAGGTTCAGTTTATGCAAATATGGTAATTCCTGACAACGATTCTATAATTATATCATACATTGAAGGAGAATATGAAGAAAATTCTAAAGTATCTTTAAGCGAGATAAATACAGTTTTGGGTAATTGCAATAATCTCAAATTTAATTTTAGTATAGATTGGTCGCTCCATACTTTCAATGGAATTATAAAGGATGATATAAATAAAATGAGAGTTATAAAAGGATATAAAATATGAGAATATTAGTAACTTCTTTCGGGCCTTTTAATAATTTTAAAGCCAATCCTAGTAATCAAATTATGGAAAGGCTAAAACAAAGAATTAATCTTTCTTCTCACCACTTTACATATTATGAATTTGAAACCATAGAAGTATCATGGAGCGGTGTGTCAAAATTTATAGAAACTAAAAAAAATGAAAAATTTGATTTTATAATTCATTTAGGAGTTGCCTCAAATGAAAGCAAAATAAGAATTGAAACTTGCGGAAAAAATATCCAATCTGGAAAAGACATAGAAAACATTAGTCCTAATGGACATGAAATCATAAAAAATCAATCAAATTTAAATACTAATATTTCAATTGAAATTCTAAATAATTTTGTTTTACAAAACGAATCTATATCAATGTCCACTGATGCAGGCTCTTATTTATGTAATTACTTATATTATAAATCTCTTTATTTTCTTGGAAAAAAAAGTTTAGTTTTATTTATTCATACAGCAGATACACAAAATCAACCTACAGCTCCGAACATAGATTATCAATCCGAAATAATCTTTAAACTTATTGATATTCTTACAAACAAAACGCCCTATGACACCGTGTAAGCAATATTGCCTTGCCGCAGGCGAAACACAAGGCAACATCGCCTACATGCAAACCGTTATGTGTAAACTATCCGACCCTATAAGTACATGTTTTTTGTTAAAAAAGGTCTTTTTAGCTTTGAGGCAAAAAGATGAGACAAGTTTATACAGAAAGTCAGAAGCGAAAGTTTGTCCAGGCTTATGAAGAATCCTCTTTAACGATTCGAGATTATTGTAGGTCAGTTATTATATCTCCATCCTTGTTTTACCGCGCGCGGAGGTTGTTACTTGAGGAAGAATCCTTGAGTTAGAAGGTTTCCTTTTCTCCTCTTTTGCATCAAATAGTTAAGTCAATGATGGGGTCTGGTATTTCACTAACACTTCCCAATGGAATAAAGATTGGTCTGGAGGGCATGAGTATGGAAGACTTGAGCCGTTTGTTGGTTAGCATGGGGCGTTATGCTTAATTTTTCTACCCATCAACGATACTTCCTTTTCAGCAAAGCAGCGGATATGCAAAAGGGCTTCAACGGACTTTCTGGTCTGGTGAGGAAACAGGTACCCCATGACTTGATGAGTGGGGATGTTTTAATTTTATTAATAAACGGATGGCTAAAATCAAGCTGCTCATGTGGGACAGTAAAAGTTTTGCCATATGGTACAAATGACTGGAGAAGGGTACTTTTGGAGGGGTGGAATCGGGTAAAAACACTTCGGTGGAATTGGTCTGGTCTGACTGGATATTCCGTGTTAAAGTGAGCCAGTGATTCCGGCTACGGAACAGTTACTAAACGAAATAAATGGCATTGGTAGATAAATTATTAACCTTTATTCCATAAGAAACAAATAGCTCTAACCAGAATATCGCTCTTCCAACTCCATAATATGCTGGCCAACGCTCAAATGATTAACTTAATATTTTTTAAAGCATTAAAATATCCAATATCTATTTACGTTATACAATTCAATAACAAAAAATGAAAAATAATTTAATTGTATTTGTATTATTAATGACGGTTTCTTCGCTATTTTCCCAAGCCATTTCTCCCGATGTCTTCAAAATAAGCCCAAGTCGATTCTCCATATACGAATCACCCAATAGTAGTACTACCTATTGTTTATCAATGCTTAGTAGTGCTTATGTAGAGTATAAAAGACCTTTTTTTGATTTGATTGTTCCAGAGACTTTGCCTGAAAATAATCTTATACCCTACGAGGAATTACTTTTTTCAAGTATTCATAGTTTACTCTATGAATACAAGAATTATGATGGACAATTTAATTTGACAGCCTATTCTATTTTTGCTTTAGGAAACTACAATCGATTAGGAAGGGTAACATTGGAGATATTAAATGAATCCATTCTCCCTAATAAAAACTATCTGGAAATGATTTATCAGTGGGCTAAACCTTATCTTGTTAAAACTTTCAATTCGCTCACCTATAAAGAACAAAAAAGATTACTTGTAAAACTTAGTATGGCAGAGAGGTATGTTTTGAATGTGATGAAAGATAAAAATACGGCCAAATACAATCAGTGGTTGAAGGCAAATGGATATGAATATGAATATGAAGATGAAGATAAATTAGTAGGTTTTTTAAATCGACGAATAGATAAAAAACAATGGAAAATCGAAGATTGCGAATATTGGATAAATGTATTAAAAACCCAATTTATCTCGTTGCTTAAAGATAAAAACCAATTAAAATCTCATTATCAAGTAACGGATATTATTAACGATAAATATATGATTGCATGTGATCACATCGCATATTATTATATTTTAGATAAACAATATAACAAGGTATTCAAGGATAAATTTCGGTTGATTCAATTCAATGGCCCTGAGGAATTACTTGCTTATCCAGAACTGGATTATGATAAAATCCAAAAATTCAACATCAATGCACAAGGTGAAATAAAAATGGGCATAACTGTTAATTAGAGTCATTTTCTGATAGTAATGTATGAACGAAAATATAAGCTTTTAAAAAGGGGCTTTATAATACCATAAACATAATAATCATATAAATATTATGGATTTTACTACTAATTCCGGAAGATCAATGACTTTTGATCATGAAAAATGGGTTATTTCTGAAAGTAGATTCTGTAATGTCATAGGAGAAGAAGATACCCACTATCTACTTGAAAATAAATACAAACAAGTAATTAAAATTCTTGTTTCGCTTATCCATGCCAATAATTTAAAAATTATTGATAATCAAATTGAATTAAGTGAAAGCTTGTATAAGATTTATTTTTTAGATCAAATCCGAAATGATGCAAATAAGCGAATGAATGATTTATTTAACGAAAATAAGGAACTTATCTTTTCTAATAGACAGATTGTTCTTAGCAGGGCTGAATATTACCTCCTGAGACCAACCTTATTAACAAGTGGTGGAGCACATATTGGTGGTTCTATTTACACCTTAGGGGCATTATTTGAGGCTATTGAAAATGGAACACATATTTATTTTGAACTATTGGAAGGCTTTAAAAAGTTACACCTGATTAGCATAACTGGCTCACCATTAAGTGGTAGTATTAGTGCTCTATTTTGGTCAGATGAAACCCATAAATTTGTTCATTCAAGGGAAATTAATGATAACCCCGCTGTTAATTTTTCATTGCTTTCTGAATTTCGAAAATTACGCAATATTCCTTACAACATTGATTTTGCCGATATGGCTATGGAGCAGTTACTTAACGAAATAAAAGGTATAAGTTGATAAATTTATTAACCCGGTCTTTAGGCTTTGTATTTAGGAATGTTAAGTCTGCTAATAAAATAGGTGTGGAATTTATTAAATCATAGATAAAGAAATTGCCTTTGAAAAATTTAGAACTTCA
>Ga0247840_10005397_pt1 | contig 19285 bp, 18 predicted proteins | sample LaCruzMarch2015__FD_192404 | JGI IMG/M metagenome (GOLD analysis project Ga0247840, IMG submission 192404) | Freshwater microbial communities from meromictic Lake La Cruz, Castile-La Mancha, Spain - LaCruzMarch2015_17m | ecosystem: Environmental > Aquatic > Freshwater > Lake | place: Spain... | reverse complement strand
TCATTCCTTGCGTCAACTGGCATGACTATAATAATTGATGCCAAATGTAGCGTTTTATACTTACCCCCATATTCGCCGGAATTAAATCCAATCGAGAAATTTTGGGCGAATTTAAAGAGATTTGTTGCGCGAATAATGGTGAATTTCGAAAAATTGAGCGAGGCTGTGGACTGCGCTTTCCGCTCGCTATCCCAACTGGCATGACTATATCCCCCTTCCTTGCTCCTTCTGCGCCTTCGTCTGCTTCTGTCTCTCTACCCAAGGCTTATATTGACTCTCTTGTCCAGCAGCTTTTAGTACATTATAAAGAAGTTTTTCTGTTTCTCTGTGATTTCGGGAATAGTTCCCCGAGATTTTTTTGATCCATACTAAAATTTTATTCAGAATCCACGCACGCTCCTTATGGGTAAATGACTCATCTAATATCTTTGTAGCATCCTCCTTCGGATTTTTGTCTATCTTTTTCGACAGATGCTCGCATAGTGCTTCGATTCCGCCTTCTACGCCATTCCACCGCAGAGTCTTATTTGCAAATTCCTGGATTTCTTGTCCTATCTGTTTTTTGTTCCCAGATAATGCTTTTTTCACTTGAGAAACAAATAAATTGACCGTGTATTGTGGGTCTTTTTTTCGGAGCTTTTCTGTGAATCCATCAATAGTGTTCTTGGCCATCAGGTCTATTATCTCTTGGAATGCCCCGCCTAAGCCTAGGCCTGAGAATAGTCCTACCTTATCTGTCCAGAACTTTGTCATGAAGGCTTTTTGTTTGATGTTGCTAGAGGCTTCAAAGTCAAAACTTTTCTGCGTCAGATAAAATTCCCGCAAGTTCGTTGCCATCCAGCTGTTGCTAGCTAACGCTTTTTTAACGTCCTGTTTCGCTTCCACCATTAACTCTTTCTTCTGTGCCTTCGTTGTCTTGTTATCCGAATCTATCTGATAAATCTTCTCGCGGTATATAGACACTTCATTCGTAAGCTGCTCCTGCTCCTCCTCCTGTTTCTCGTCCGTCACCTTCAACTTGCAACCAGAATCCATCCATGCCTCCAAAGCGCTCTCGGCTAACTGTTGGAGTGTGTCTTGTGATAGTAGTTGTTTTTTGTCCTGCATATACTTATACCCTCTTATTTGATAGTAGTTGTTTTTTGTCCTGCATATACTTACACCTTATGTCAATTGGAATGATTATATACCCTCTTATTTGATAGTGGTTGTTTTTTGTCCTGCATATACTTATACCCTCTTATTAATTACTCGCGTGTAAACAGCTCTAGACCTTAGATCGTAACCACCGCACTCATACTTTATACCCTCCCTTTTTTTAACCCCCAGTAGCTTTAGTAGCCGCCGCACTGTCAACTTTAGCCCCTTTATTTATAGCTGACGATCCTCCCGAATCATCCTTCATAAGAAAGGCGACCGCCTGAGATAGAGGCATTCCGTTCTGACCACAAATTTCCCCTATGTGCACAAGAACTTCAATAACCTTGCCAGAGATAGCGATCCCCCTTTCGGTTAAGATGGCCAATTGCCATCTCACAGGATTTTTCTCATCTTTTTTTGGCTCCCCTATGTATAGAGTAACTTTCGTCTGATTCCCATTCGCATTGGCTGGGACAGAAAGTTCGTATGGGGGCTTCCTATCTACTTTCTCGTATTTATGCCATTCAATGACAGGTTTCTCGGACCCTTGTGCATTTACCAAAGTCAAGGCAGATGATGAGGTAAACATATAGAACTACTCCTTATAGTGTTAGTTAAGTACATGCCCCCGTCGATACCTCAGGGTATTGGAAATTCATTTATCCTAGAGAGCTAAACCTATACCAAATTGTGGCTCGGATGTAGAGCTCTGTTGTAGGACTGTCTTAAATCTTCCCCACAAGATTAATAGTTTTTCATGTACTCTCTTTGTGGTTTTACGGATCCCCGCTTAGCTTTCGGGCTGACTGTATCCTTAGAACAAGTTTTGGCGCCTTTCTCGCCGCACTTTTTTATATGCACTTTAGAGCATCTTAGAGGTTTATCCGTCATTTTATGGTCACTTTTTTTCAATCCCAGGGATTTCTTAAAATGATCAAATTCCTTGCGAGTAATAAAATCAAATTTCTTTAAGATGCTCTCCATGTGTTGTCTCACAAAGCGCATCAAACTAGTTTTTACATCAACCGCGGTACCGTAAGCTGTCTGAGCAGCTTGCTGCATGTCTTTCATAAATTTACCGCCATTAAGATTTAAAGGCATAACTACACCCCTTCATGTATATATTAAATCAGGCTTTTCGGCCTTATATCTAAGTATAGGAAGAATTTTTGCGTTGTGTCAAGACGTCATCTTTATTTTGACGATCTTAACTCTGTCAATTCTGAATTTGTCCATTTTGAGGATTTTAAACTCCCATCCAGAAGCAACAAAAAGATCACCCGCCTTTGGGATTGTACCCAGTTGTTTTAGAATAAAGCTAGCAAGGGTTCGGTACTCTTCTATATCATCTCCTGGCAAAGAGCTCAGCTCTAGTTGCTCCATTATTTCATCAATTAATACATTTCCACTCACTATATATACGTCTTCTTGTTTCTTAAAAATATCTGGGCGGCGCCCTTCTACCAGCCGAGAGATATCCCCGAGAAAGGTTTTCAGTATATCTGTAAATGTAACTATTCCCTCTACATCGCCATACTCATCTAGTACAACTGCTATCTTCGTTTGTTTGGCACAAAAGATTTCCATCAATTTACTAACTTTCGCTATTTCTGGAATGTATGTAATCGGGGAAGGCTGAGTTGCGTTAAGCAGGGAATCATTATCGATAGACGATCTATTAAGTAGCTTTTTAACATACACAATACCTCGCAACTTATTAATTTCTCCGTCTATTAGCGGAAAGCAACTGAATGTATGCTTGTGTAGGGTCTCCAAATTTTGTTCGGAGTTTCGCGTTAAATCAAGCGCGATTATTTTATTCCTGGGCGTCATTATAGCCCCCACCCTCATGCTGCTTAAATTTATTAATCTGCATATCATATCTCGCTCGGTAGTATCTATCGTACCAGAAGTGCCAGCCTGATTAATGATATATTTAATCTCTTCAGGCGATATTCGTTCTCTCTTCTCTTTAATCCGAAAAACATGCATAAACCCCTTGATAGAAATGGTGATGATCATAACAAAGGGATATAATATCTTGATGAAGACTTGCATAATCCACGCAGTAAGTGCCGCGGCTTTTTCGGAATGCATGAGAGCGATCCTTTTCGGGATCACTTCGCCTAGTACCGTGAGATACGTTATGAGAAGCAATGAGACAGCATATCCAGCTATATAGCTATATTTCGAAATATATGGAGCGTGTTCTAATAGAGCGGCTATGTGTTCAGTAATTGAAATGCCTCCAAATAATCCAAGCAGAAGATTCATCAAGGTGATTCCAACCTGCGTTGTGGAAAGGAGGATGTCAGGTTTCTTTGTTAATTCTACAGCTCGTTTTGCCCCAACATTACCTTTTTGGATCATGTGATGTAACTTTGGGCGTGAGGAAGTCAATATAGCGATCTCTGCAACGACAAAGAAAGCCGTCACAGCTATAATAGCGACAACCGCAAAAAAATCTAATAGCAACGAGTATTCATCGCTCATCTTTACCCTATATTGACGCCGTACTACGGGCTGGTCTTAACTGCTTATCGACCCCTATACGATCATCGAACAGGTACAACAAACCATCCCATAAATTTTCCTCGATCCTGTCTTTCATATCCTCAAAATACTTTAATACCCCGCCTTTGAGATGGTATACGTTGCTAAACCCCATAGATTTAACATAGGCAGTAGATTTTTCGCATCTAATGCCTCCTGTGCAGTACATGGCTATCTTAGAATCCTTAGGGCGCGTCGCAAGCTTATCGTGTAGCCATGAAATCACTTCGGAAAAACAGCGAGTTTCTGGATTTATTGCGTTTTTAAAGGAACCGAAACTTATTTCATAATAGTTTCGTGTGTCCACAACGAATACGTTCGGTTCTGTAATGAGCTCGTTCCATTCGTGAGCGTTGAGGTAAATTCCTGGGTCTGTGGGGTCAAGACCGCTTGCCTTAAGTCTAACGATCTCTCCTTTTAATCGTACTTTCATTTTTGAGAAAGGAACGAAGTCCGATTCCGTGATTTGGAAAAGAATGTCCGCAAAATGAGGAATGCTTGTTAAATATCGATGAAACTCAGATACGTTCTCTGGCCTCCCAGAAATAGTAGCATTAATTCCTTCATCGGCTAAAAGTATAGTTCCTTTTATCTCAAGCCGCTTACATTCAATAAGAAGCGTAGGTTGAATCTCACGATAATCAGGCAGGTTGACGAATTTGTAAAATGTCGCAACGGCATATTGTATCATATCTAAAAATCCTCATCTTATAGGTGTCACATAATAGCGGTGAGAGATAGAGACGGCAGACAATCTCTTTTTTAAGCCTGGTTTCCTTCATCACAGACTTCAGTTGATACATCCAGATCCTTCAGCTCCCCACCTTTTTTCGATTTCTTTACTTCCCCACCGTCCACTTCTCCAGTTTCTCGACATGCGCGTATAGAAACTTGAAATAGCCGTTTGGTATTATCGAAAGATAGTATCTTAACATCCACCACTGAGCCAATCGGGAAATTAGCGGGTACCTGAGCATCTATCTCGTTTGAAAGCTCTGTTTTGGGGATAAATGCATGAAGGCCTTTGGCCAATTCTACCTCTATGGTTTCGGTATAGACATTCTTAACCACCGCTGGTACGATTGATTTTTCCATTAACTCTGCAACAACGGGCCCCATGGGATCTGGTACAAGCTGCCTTACGCTAGCGCTGATTCTGCTTCTTCCCAGATCTATAGTGTTGATTACGCAATCTAAAACATCACCCCTGCTATATTTTGCAAGAATTGCATCTGGGTTTTCAGTCCAGCTTAATTCGCTCACAGGAACTAAAAGTGTGATTGCAAACTCTTTATCTTTATCTTCTTCTAATACAGCAAATAAACCGAAATCAGCTACGCTACGAACACTTACGCGTATTTTTGTACCTATTGGATATTTTTCTGCAAAATCCTCCCAAGGATTTGAATGGCACCGCTTCATACTCAAGCTGATCCTATGTTTTGCTATGTCCACGTCTAGCACTACAGCCTCTACCTTGTCCCCAACTTCCAGCAGCTTACGTGGATGCACGTTCCTCGCCAACCAATTAATTTCTGTAAGGTAGACAAGACCCTCGACATTTGGCTCAAGCAGCACAAAAGCCCCATAGTCTGCAATCAAGCTTACCGTCCCCATCACTTTGGTCCCAATAGCATACTTTTCCTGCAGGTCTTCCCACGGGTTTTTTGTGAGCTGCTTCAATCCCAAAGAGATTCTTTGAGATTCTGGATTATATTTTATGACCATCACCTTCAACACTTGACCGACGCTCAATACTTCGGAGGGGTGTAGGATCTTAGACCACGACATGTCTGTGATGTGCAAGAGGCCGTCAGTATGCTTAAGATCAATGAACGCTCCGTAATCAGTAATGTTCTTGACAACACCCTCTAATATCGTGCCTTCATTGATCTGTGACAGTAATTCGTCACGCGCACCTCTCCGCTGCTCCTCTATGATCGCGCGACGCGAAATAACGATATTTCCTTGGGTACGATCTATCTTCAAGATCTTAAAATTTTGGGACGCGTTTGTGAGGAACGTTATGTCCTTGATTGGACGTAAGTCCACCTGACTGCCAGGCAAAAACGCAATTACTCCGTTATGGTTGGTCAATCGGGTCGCGAAACCTCCCTTAACCCGACCAATAACTATGCCCTCTACCTCCATTCCTTCTGTATACGTTTCGGCAAAAATCTGCCATTCTCGATCTTTGACTGCTTTTTCATAGCTCAGAACTACCTCCCCACCATGTCCTTCAAGGCGTTCTATGTAAACATCCACTGTGTCTCCTAAATGAACCCCCGGCAATTTGCCATCTAAAGCGAACTGACTGATAGCGATCCGGCCTTCACTTTTGAGGCCTGCGTCAACCATTACATAGCCATTCTCAACTTTTACAATGGTTCCTTGAACCACCTGCTTCTCGCTCTTCTCATCAGTTATGTGCTCTGCCAATAACTGAGCAAAATCTTCGTCAATCCGTATTTTTCCTTCTACATTTTTACCAGAGGACATTGGAATCTTATTTTAAACACAAATTGTTAAAAATCAGTCCTTTTTTACAGAGCTCCGTGAAATTTTTATGAATTTCATGGCTTCATGTAGAACGGCTTCTTTGCTCATATCTGTCGTGTCAATAACGAAGGCATCCCCAGCGATCCTTAAAGGAGATGCTTCCCTAGTGGTATCAGATAGATCTCGTCGCTCTAGACTGTCATATACTTCCTGATATATAACCTGTTTATCGACGGTTTGCAACTGCTTATATCTTCGATCAGCTCTAACTTGGAGCGAGGCATCTATGTATATCTTGCAAATAGCTGATGGAAAGATTGTCGTCCCAGCATCTCTTCCATCTACAACGTAATCTTCAATACCAACGAATTCACGTTGTAATCGTACCATTTCCGCTCGAATCTCCGGGATGACTGAGATTTTTGAGGCATCCTGCCCAAGCATTTGAGTTTCTAATAAAGTCGGTTCGAAAAGAGGCTTTACATTCGATAACTCCAACTTACGAGCTAAGCTTACTATAAGGTTAGTGTCTTCTCTATTGATTGAGCGCTCTCTAAGGATGTATGCTAGAGCTCTATAAGCGTATCCTGTGCTGAAATATTTAAACCCTAGTTTGCGAGCAATTTCTCTTGCTAGCGTTCCTTTGCCACAGGCAGCAGGTCCATCTATGGTAATAATCATATTAAAAGTGTTGAGCCATATAACGGATTCGTATACAATTAATGGGTATAGACTTATTGTGATCTTGGGAGCAAGTTATACTCTAAATTCCCATTATTCAAATATAAAAAAGTGTAAATTTATGCCACGGGATGATGAAAGTGATTTGGCCACAACAATCGTTAACAACAAGGAGTATCTTGTGATCTATGCATTAGTGCCGGACATAACTGATCTAGAGCGATGGATTCAGGAAAAGAAAATTACAAGAACAAAGTGGGCCAGAGAATCAGAGAATTTGGACGAGTCAGATTACGGCGATCTAAAAACACGGTTCATTCAATGTTCGGCGAATCTTCAGGATATCAACAATGATGGAGAAGTGGTTATAGGGTTGATGATTCCCAAAGAGCAAATAGTCCTTTATAAGGATTTCGATACCTATAAAGAAGAATCTGAGCGCCAGGGGAGTGATAACAAGAAATTTCCACTGGTTATGGAAGGCTCTTTCCAGTCTGATGCTTGGGTTTATGAAAATACCCCCATTGGATACGTATGCGCAATAGACAAATACAAGCAGATACAAATTGATGAATTTGTCAAAAAGCATGACCCATCATGGAAAGAGAAGGGGGCAAAAGAAGGTAGGCACTTTCACATATTTCCAGATGGACAAAAAACGCAGGAATAATCCGTATGGTGATAGTGGGGTCCTTATAAACAATGCAATGACAGCAAGATGTATTCGCTTAATCAGGATGTCTTGCAACGATTTTATTGGATGTTGAAATTTCGTTTGAGTTGGTAGGGGCGTATGAATATATATGAATATCAGGCTAAGGAGATATTAACTCAATATGGCGTGCTAATACTGCCAGGTCGGTATGTTACTTCAATGGAAGAAGTGGTAAAAGCATCTAATGGCATGAAGAAGCCAGTTCTTGTTAAAGCTCAGGTATGCTCTGGTGGACGCGCAAAAGCCGGTGGCGTCGTGAGGGCTGATGACCCAGCGCAGCTAGTCTCTATAGCAAGCAATTTGCTTGGGAAAGAGATAACAACGATTCAATCTGGCACGATCAAGATTCGGGGAATTTATATCGAGGATGCCTTAGATGAGATTGAAGAATCTTTGTACATTTCTCTTCTTCTGAACCGTAACAATGCGTCAATTTTACTTCTAGCATCAAAGTCCGGTGGCATTGACATTGAGGATGTTGCAAAACTTAATCCATCTCAAATTGTCAAAATTAATATTGATTTGTTAACCGGGATAATGCCTTTCCATATAAGGAAACTACATCACTCTCTTGGCCTCCAAGAAAGGGATCATGACGCCTTCAGCAATATAGTAAAAACTTTATATACTATATTGCTTGAAAAAGATGCCCTACAAATTGAGATCAATCCACTGGCAATAAAAAGAGGGGCAGACAAAGCAGAAAGTGCCAATTTTATTCCATTAGATGCAAAATTCACTTTTGATGATTTCGCCATCTTCAGACATCCGGATTTAGCAAAAATACGCGATATTTCCTCTGATAATCCGATCGAACTTATTGCGGCTCAAAAAGGGTTAAATTATGTCGATTTAGAGACCCAAGGACTTGGTTGTGTAGCTAATGGTTCTGGATTAATCATGTCTTTGATTGATATAGTGCAAAGTCATGGGGTATCCGTTGCGGGGTTTGTGGACATAGGGGGGACAGCATCGGATGACAAGATTCGCGAAGCAATTCGACTCCTTTTGATGGATCCTAAGGTCAGTTGTCTCCTCATTAATATTTTGGGATACGTTATTCCATGTGATATCATCGCCGAAGATGTTATAAGCGCGCTTCGTGATGTAAATAGTAAGATCCCCCTCATAATAAGGTTGTACGGCCCAAAAGTTGACGATGGGATAGCAATAATACAAAAAGCCGATCTTGATATATTGGTTGAGCCAACGATTGATGGAGCGATAAAAAAGACATTACAAAAAATGGCTGAACTTTCTTTGGATAGCTCGCGCTAGATAGCTAGCTGCAAACAATCTTTACTCGAGTCTGCAGAATATGGCGCCACAATATAAATCCCATGGCTACCTTTATCCATAGTTTGGATTCAGAAGATCGTTGCTAAAGCCCCATCCTGCTCAGCAAATAGAAACGCTTCCTGATCCCAATACGAGAAATAAGGCGAGCACCTCCTTGATGCTGGCGGAAGGAAAGGGATTCGAACCCTTGTTACCCAAAAGAGTAAACACGCTTTCCAAGCGTGCGCCTTCAGCCTCTCGGCCACCCTTCCGACCACGGGCCTCAGTATACATCCTTTGTAGAAAAATTCAACATAAAAGACTCCCTCTATTAATCGCCCTTCATCAGATTAACCCAAGCTAGGGATAAGCGGGCTCGAAGAGCTTTGAGTGGCTAAATTTTAAAGAATAGCTTACCATAGGGAGGCCAATTAGAGCTACCTCTCCATCTCCCCCTTGCATATTGCTTGTTTCTAGTCTACTTTTCCTGAAAGAATCGTTACTAAATTTGATCAATGTCCCAAAAGAGTCTAACGCCCAGAGAAATCGTAACTGCCTTAGATCATTTTGTTGTTGGGCAACAAGAGGCTAAACGAGCAGTGGCGAATGCCCTACGCAATCGCTGGAGAAGAAAGTTTGTCCCCGAAGATATTCGCGACGAGATTATTCCTCACAACATATTAATGGTCGGCCCTACAGGAGTTGGAAAAACAGAAATAGCAAGACGACTCGCTAAATTGACAGATTCCCCCTTCATTAAAGTGGAGGTAACTAAGTTTACCGAGATAGGTTACGTTGGACGTGACGTAGATTCCATAATCAGAGATCTTCTGGACAAAGCTATCAGTAAAGCGCGCGAAGTCATGGAAAAAAACGTAGTAGGAAAAGCCGCCGACGCAGCCCAAGACCGAATTGTAAACACTTTAGTCGGAGAGAGCGCGACCCAAGAAACGAAAGATAAGTTCCTTCAAAAGCTTAAAAACGGGACATTGGACGATAAAGAAATCTCGATTGAACTGATGAACACGAAAGTTAGCGGACAAAGTGGACACACATTCGATGTGCCTGGTGGGCAGTTAGGCGTCATTAACATTGGTGAAATGCTGAGTAAAGCCATGGAGACGAAAAAGGCAAAATTGGTAAAGACAAGCGTCCGAAATGCTTACATCGCGATATTAAGAGAAGAGAGTGACAAGTTAATAGATGAAGCATTGTTAATACAAAATGCAATCAAGTCTACCGAGGAAGACGGAATTGTATTTTTGGATGAAATAGACAAAATTGCAAGCAGACAGGGTGCATCCAGTGGCCGTGGAGAGGTCAGCAGAGAAGGCGTACAAAGAGATTTACTCCCGCTGATTGAGGGCACGGTTGTGACGACTAAGCACGGCCCTGTCCGCACAAATCACATACTGTTCATTTCGTCTGGAGCTTTCCATACATCCAAGCCATCAGATTTATTGCCAGAACTCCAGGGAAGGTTGCCGGTCAGGGTTGAGCTAAAGGCTTTAAACAAAGATGATCTAGTCAGAATACTGAAGGATCCAAAATACAACCTACCAAAACAATACAAGGCATTGATGGAAGTTGAGAAGATAGAGTTAAGCTTTACGGATTCCGGAATCAGAGAAATTGCACAAACCGCAATCGAAATGAATGAACTTGTTGAAAATATAGGGGCACGAAGACTTCATACGATTTTGGAAAAATTACTAGAAGAGATAAGTTTTGAAGCAGACTCTAGATCTGGCTCTAAAGTCACAATTGACGAGGAATATGTGAAGAATAGATTGTCGACGATTTTAAAAAACAAAACCGATTCCTCAAAGTTCATCTTATAAAGAGATTGAACATCAGAACTTTATCTGGCGTAGACTTTTATTGCTAACTACCCTCCACGTATTATACACTCTAAGCATGTCTTGTTTTCAGATAAGCGATTACTACATTTAATTGAGGAACATAGTATGCATTACACAAAACCAAAGATCGCCATCATTGGGGCGGGTAACATTGGTGGAACGATAGCCTCGCTATTAGCCAGGAAAAAAGTTCCGGCCGATACCGTTTTATTCGACATAAAGGATGGTCAGGCTAAAGGAAAGGCGTTAGACATCGGAACCAGCTCCACAATCAATTCCTGTAGTAACTTTGATATCGTCGGAACTTCTGATTATGCCGATATTGCTGGAGCGGACGTCGTGATCATCACAGCTGGCGTGCCTCGAACGCAGGGAGTTAACTCAAGAGAGGAGTTACTGGCCACAAATTTACCAATAATAAAAACTGTTGGGGACAATGTAGCTAAGTACGCGCCTGACGCCTTTGTAATTATGGTTACTAACCCACTTGATACCCTAACGCATGCATTTCAAAAATATAGCGGCTTGGAAACTAAGAAGGTCGTGGGCATGGCTGGAGTGCTTGATTGCGCCCGCTTTAGATACCATCTATCCAAGATCATTGGTATAACATCAAAGGATATTCATTCTGTAATTATTGGCGCTCATAATGATACTATGCTTCCATTACTAGGGTGCACATCAGTAGGCGGCATTCCTTTGGCGCATTTTCTCAGGAGCGGACAGCTCTCAGAAGATCTTTTAGCAACTGCCATCGAGGATACTCGCAAAGGCGGGGCAACCGTTTTCAACTTACTGGGAACTGCCTCAGCATATTATGCGCCAGCAGTTGCAGCAATCAAGATGATGAAGGCATACCTTTATAATCAAAATAGGATCCTACCATGCTCAGTATACATGAACGGAGAATACGGCATTTCTAATATATATGTGGGAGCGCCAGCTATTATCGGGAAGAATGGCGTAGAGAAGGTCATTAATATCGAGCTAAATGCCGAAGAAAAATTAGCCCTAGCAAAATCTGTAGATTCCATTCGTAATTTGCAAAAATTGGCTGAACTGTAGAGAGTCTATGACATGCGAATATGATAAATCACATATAGAATTCGCACAATTGGCAAGGGCAGCCTATCACAACTGCGAACTCGACCCAAACCAGCAACTGCACTGGAAACTCCTGAGCATCTCTGAGAGGTCACTCGATGGATATAGGGGGTGCGCTTTTAGCAATACCACGATACAAGTCATCGCTCATCGTGGCACATCCAATATAGATGGATTATTCGACGATCTCCAGATATATTTCGACGCCATTCCGAATCAATTTCGATCTGCAATGAAATTTACTCAATTAGTAATCAATCAATCCAGCGTTGTACATTTCCATATCGGGCACTCTCTTGGTGGGGTTTTAGCGCAGCTGATAGCAACAAAGACTCGGGCGGAAGGGGTGGTTTTCGATTCTCCTGGGGCAAAAACTTTAATTACGAAGCTTATTAACCGCAATTTGAGCATTACAATCACAGAGTATCTGTCCTACCCTAACATTATCAACTCCTACGGAACACATATAGGCGTAATATGTCAGGTCCCAGTCGAGACACCCACACAAAAAGATATTAATATCCAAAGCTATATAAAATACAGCTTGCAGCAGCACCAAATCACCACCCTTGCCTACACAATGCAGGAAAACCTAGCAATCCCCGTAGATACCTGGCCCACCGGAATTATTGATGGATATCGCGCTTTTCTCACATATACAGTAAATCAAAATTATTGGGATCGTTTCTTAGTAACGGCATGGGAAAAACTCCTCAATACAAAGAGGCACGGCATCTTTAATGTTAATACCCTAATAATTAATGGTGATGAGTTGCTTAAAGAAGGCTTTCTGGATTTCTGGCATTTTAAGACACTTATTGTTACGAAGTATCTTACTGGAAAAATCTCTTTCCCAACAGAGACCTCAGAGTCCGACGCCTTCCCCAAGATCACTCAGGTTCTGGAATTCTTTGATGGAGCCGTAAAAAAATTGGATCAATTGAATGATCAAATAGATGAAAAAGCCAATTATCTATTTGAGGAAACAAATAAAATAGTACACTCTATATTTTCAGATGACGACCTATAAACTCGCCATATGCAAGAATTCTTCTACAGAAACCTCCTCTGCCCTGACATTTCTTTGCTTTGAGAGATATTCAGATAATTGAGGGCTATTCTGTAAGAATGGAGCTAAAGCGTTATGTAACGTTTTACGCCTCTTTGCAAAGCCGTTCGTACAGATTGCCATTAATCGTTCTTTGGTACATATGGTTGGTGCCTCTTTCCTTGGGATCAAGGACAATACGCCAGACATAATTTTAGGTCTTGGAAAGAATGACTCTGGAGGGACCAAAAACAACTCATCTACTTCACACAGCCATTGAGCCAAAACGCTAAGCCAACAATAATTTTTGCTCTTAGGCTTAGCCAGAACACGCTCTATTAACTCATGTTGCAGCATTACTGTGACGCCCATTATTTGGAGATTTTCCACAAAACCTTTCTTTCCATGTTGCGCATAAAGTCTCTGTTGATAAATAAGATCTAGCCACTTCATTAAAAGAATCGTCCCGATGTTATAGGGCAAATTAGCAATCACAACCACCTTAGCGATCCGATCCTTACAGGCCTTTAACTCACTATCAAAGATAGTCATATCTAGTGCATCGCCATATTTTACGGTAAGCCTCCCCCCGTATTGCTCTTCTAGCTGGGCCAGGATAGCCCTATGCTTCTCATCTTTCTCTATACAAATTACATTTTGCGAGTTTGTAAGCTTTAAAATCGCCCTCGTGAGTACACCAGTCCCTGGCCCGATTTCCAACACAGTTACATTATACAAATCACCGACATTTTTCACCATTGTATGAGCTATCCTCTCATCTACCAAATAATGTTGGGCGAGAGCTTTATTTGGCTTAGATAATCCATCCATATACATCGTTATAATCTATGCCCCCAATAAGGTCTGACGCGCTTTGATAATTTTATCCGCAATATACTTTGATCCTCCCTTGTCCGGATGGTTAATGAGCATGAGCTTCTTAAAAGCCTGATTAATTTCCTCTTTAGAAGCATGTCTAGTTACCCCAAGAATTTCGCACGCCTCCTCCTTAGGCATACCATATCTAGAGAGATCTTCGTGTTTCTGTCTATAATGTTCATTATTGGACTGGTTAGTCGCCCCCCATTTTTCTCGAAGCAGGCTGTTGAAAAGCTCATGTAAATTTGCTGAAGAATACATGAATCCACTTCTTGAGGTAAAATTTCTAAATAACATACGCACGACATACTTCACCAATCTGAAACAAAGCAGGAACAAGAAGAGATCGACAACAAAAGAAAGCACAAAGAGACCAGAGTGAAACTAGGATTTGCTCAATAAACTAATCTATGGCCCAAAAATGGACGCAAGACTGGTGCGGCTGAAAAGACTCGAACTTTCAATCCCTTACAGGAACAACGACCTCAACGTTGCGTGTCTACCAAATTCCACCACAGCCGCAAACTTTTACAACACCCCCCTATGTCGACTATTAGACATTAAAGGCATGCCATTAGATTCAGTATCATAAATTCATAATGAAGTCAAAGGCGTATAAAGGAATAGGAAACACCAAAGAAACTTCGTCGTTGACTTCTAGTAACAAATCTGGCCTAATGAGCTCAGTTATGGATGGATGAGTTGTTTATACAGTTATCAGCGAGTAGATATGGCGAGTTTGAATAAGGCAACGTTGATTGGGAATGTCGGTAAAGACCCAGAGATACGAATGACCAAAGATGGACGGGAAATCGCATCTTTTTCCTTAGCAACTTCAGATGTCTGGAAGGACAAAAGTACCGGAGAGAAGCGAGAAAAAACTGAATGGCATAAGATAGTTGTTTTTTCGCCACCACTCATAGAGCTCATAAAAAAATACGTCAAAAAAGGTCGTAAACTCTACGTAGAAGGGAGTATCCAGACCAGAAAATGGATGGACCAGAATAATGCTGAACGGTATACAACAGAAATCGCTTTACAAGGATTCAACAGTGTTTTGATTTTGCTTGATGAGTCCGGTACAAACCGTCAGTTCGGAGAAGATGCAGCAGAAAATTCTGGAGAAAAACACTTCGAGGTTGAGGACGACATCAATGACAACATCCCCTTTTAGGGTGATGTAGAGGTCATTTAGTGAAAGTTTGTTGTTAGTATTGTGTTAGTATTATGTCGGTAGCGATGCGCTGTTCCGCCTATTGCGTAGGCGAAAGATATAATCTGAATGAAATATCTAAGTACTACAGAAATGACTTTATCTGTAAGATATTTGGAAATGAGGTAATGCATGTTTTACAGCGCGCACCCGGGAATGACAGGAGTCTAGACAAGAATATTTTTATCTATAGCTATGGGTGCTTAGTTTTTTGGGGTTTCGGTGTAGACGAAGAAGAAAAGATATTGACTGATCTACGCGAACACGGGCTACTCAAATCTCCATTGTCGAGAACCAAACGTGTAGTTGATAGATGTAACTACGTTTGCGCTCTGGAAGAGGATGAATCATACATTAATGCCGAACAAGACGAAATCAGCCTAAATAACGACGATCATATAGTGAAATTAGCTTTCTCTTATGGATTATCTCAATCGGTCAAACTTAGCGTCTTCGAAGATTCCGTAGAAAAGACTATTGAAGACAATAAACTAATCCCCCACAATTTGGTGAGAACCGGAAAGATCGCGTTATCGAGAAAGCAGCTAGCAAAAAAAATAGGCGAATTATTTGAAGAAAGGAACTTAGTGAACTTAAGCAGCAATGTCTTGGATACTCCGGATTTTTTTTGGAAACGCCCAAAATACGAGCCGTATTATGAGATGGCCGTGAAATTCATGGACATAAAACAAAGAATTGAAATATTAAACGGAAGGCTAGACATTATACACGAATTATATGAAATGATAGCGACGGAATTGCAGCACTCTCATTCAACCAGATTGGAATTAATCGTTATTTTTTTGATTTTTATAGAAATCGTCATTGCTTTTTCTAGAGATATATTACATTGGATTACATAATTCTGTAATTAACGAAATCAAAAAGCTGAGAACATTAAAAAGCATCCTTCCAAACATTCTAATGATCTACAGGTCCCACTTTAAGTTAGACTTGTGCTCGCAAGATCCAGCTATCAATTCTATGAACAAAGATCGCGGCGTAAGGTAACGGTCACTACAAACTGATGACTTGACAGCAAGATTTGGTGCTTTGGAAAATTTTCGAATTTTTATGCTACAAACAACGCTCTCAATGCCGAATAAGAACGATTGCACCAAGATCTTTATGGGGGAGGCGCGTCTAAAAACGTTGCATTTCGGCGACTTTAATAAAGTTTTAATACATTGGTTTGCAAAATAATATATTAATTATGCTGAATTAGTTATATGTAAACATATATTACAATGAGAGGCTGATTGACTTTAAGGCATATGGATGCACATAATATAAAACCCTTAAAACTTTAGTTATTATCAATAATGCATTTTGTATATAGACGCCATGACATCTAAAAAAGCAGCTATTTTAAAAACCGCACAAGATTCGACTGATTTCCAACAACCCGTATCTGCTAACGACAATGACGGAAGCGGTGGTAGTAACGATAACTACGTGTTGAATCAGGAAGCCAGGATCCATGACACCCTTTTTGACCCAGAGAAAATTCGTTCGATGTGCTGCGAGTCCCTTTCTTCACTTGAGGCAGATAAAAGATTGTTGGGTGCGTCAATCAAGGTTTTCTCTGCGAGAATCCGGGCGTGCGTCAAGAGGTCAATTATTCCCGAAGTACAGGGAAAGAAAATCCAAAACTCCTTAATCAGAGTAAACAAGGAAATAATTGCAGGAAATGTTGGATTTGCTACAGAACACGGAGTCAAAAATCTTTATGACGCCATTAGGTTTATGGTCCACCAAGAAATTGGAGCTCTGGCGCAAGGCCTGGACGTCGCCTATTCCAGAACTGAACATGAGGTTACTGTCCTTCGGCTTTGGCTTCGCGACGCTCTAGAGACGGTAGATCGTTCGATACGGGACTTACAGCAATCTTTACTCGCAAAAGCAGAGGTCAACTTGAAGGTAATAATGCCTAGCTATTTGCACGGACAAACCGCTCAACCAGTCTCGCTCGCACACTATATGGTCGCGTACGCAGAATCTCTTGCGAGAGATAGAGCTAGACTGGAAAATGTGAAGAGCAGGACAAATAAATCCCCAATTGGGGCTTGCTTTGGCGCCGGCAGTAGCTTCGAAATTAGCAGAAAGATGCTAGCTCGGACCCTGGGATTCGATGGCGTAATGATCAATGCACTAGACGCTATCCATGATAGGGATTTCATAGCAGAGTTTATGTCTTTCGCTGCACTCTGCGCGACCCATATCTCAAAAATTGTAATAGATTTCATCGGGTGGCAGCATCCTCAAGCAAACTTCATTAATATCGCTTCACAGTTTTTGACGTCAGACCCTATCACGCAAGAGTCAAGGTACCCAGAGATACTGGAACATATACTGATGCAAAGTAACATATTACAAGGTAACATAAGCACCACATTTAATGTACTCCAGAATCGGCCTTCTCTGCAAGATCTACAAACATTAGCGCGACTCACAGTAACAACGTATGACAGCTTGATTCGTTGCCTGAAACTTCTTACCGCTATTGTAGGAAGCTTTACAATAAACAAAAAATCTATGAAGAAGCACGCCCAATCTCCTTATGGTTTGGCACCAGATATACAGCATTGGTTGTTGCAGAACACGTCGCTCACACATGATGCAGCGAATCGGGTTACCAGAGAAATTGTGGCCTTAGCCGTTAAACGAAATAAGAAACTTTCTCTATTGGAACTCGGAGATTTAGAAAAAATATGCCCAGAGATAAGTTCCGATATATACAGCTCACTAGTCACCACAAGGGCAATCATTAGTAGAAGGACGGATGGAGCCACCAGCCCAGTCAGAGCTCGTAAAAGAAGCTCTGAATTGCGTAGACAGAATTTTTCCTAAATCTCTTTGGAAAAAAAAGAAGCGTGGCGATTGTTTTGGAGACTAAAAGCACCGCCCAGAATAGCGCCAATTCGAACGCTTCTTAATCACCTATCCGCAACTTGAGCTATTTTGAATAACTAGTAGGCTTGATCTGTGAATTATGCACTTACGAAAAGAGAAGCGTGACAAAAGTCCTTATAATAGACGGCCTTTCTTGTGCTAGCAAAACAACAATAGCTAAGGAAATATGCATACAATCTAACAATCAATTTGTGCATTTGTAAATTGGTAAAGCTGGCGAATTTTATGGAACAAATTCTCCTAAAAGATTTCAGTTTGTAGCAAATGAGATCGGTACATCACATCATCATCCTGAACTAAAAGGACTCTTTAGCATGCCGAAAGGTGGCACCTCTGTATCGCTCGCAACAGCAAAAGAATTACTAAAATCAAGATTTTGGCATTGTGATATATACAGCTTTAGACGAACCTGATGCTGCCGAATTAGCAGAGCTTTATCTCTTATTAAAAAGAATACGAGATAAAGTTTATGGGGTTAAAAAGGCTAAAGACCAGGACTGATAATCTGGATTTATTCTATGCTATTTCCACCCAATACCTCATACCTATATAAACTACCCCATCTCTCTTCAAGATACTTCCTTAAAGATGCCGTTTTGCTATTTCCATAATTCCCACCTCACCCAATATCCATCTTCGCCATCGTTACCCACTCCGGATTTTGGCTAGGAAAAATTTGGCTGATCAAGATTTTGACGCAAGAATCCAGCAGAACTTTGTAAGATTTTATGTCAGGCTTCCCCCACTTCATCTCAAATTGTATTGCTGCGTTTTACTCTTGATTTCCAATGCTTGATTCCGTTATTGTAGATATTGTCCTCAAACATAGCATTAAGAAGTCGTCGATAAGGTTACGGGGCAAGTTGATAAGATTGCTTCATCCTCTTTGATTATCGCTACGCTCGTGACGTTCTTCTGATCTACATTATCATCGTGCCTTACATCACACTTTTGAAAGCAAGAATGCCACATGAACCGACAAAATTTAGCCGAGACTTGCTCTGTTTCTAAAGACCTCTGCGTAATTGAAGGATTGCTAGAAGAGTGATATAAGAGAAGTCTTTTATGTGGAATGACTAATTGGTTTTGAGGATGAGTTTTTTATTGTGTGAAGCTAATTGTCGTGTGCAGGATAGTCAATTGCTGAAGATTGATCATCTAATTGATTGGAATGCTATAACAAAGCTATTGGGAAACTTGGGCCGATCTGGATATGGACCGAACGGCTATAGCCCAAGACAACTGCTGAAGGGGCTGATGTTGCAGAGTTGGAATAACTTGAGTGGCCCTGGTCTAGAAGAGGCTATAAGGCTGCGTTTGGACTTCATGATATTTACTGGATTTGAGGAGAACGTTCCAGATGAGACAACATTTTGCAAGTTTCGTAACAAATTGATAGA
>Ga0247840_10005389_pt1 | contig 19308 bp, 33 predicted proteins | sample LaCruzMarch2015__FD_192404 | JGI IMG/M metagenome (GOLD analysis project Ga0247840, IMG submission 192404) | Freshwater microbial communities from meromictic Lake La Cruz, Castile-La Mancha, Spain - LaCruzMarch2015_17m | ecosystem: Environmental > Aquatic > Freshwater > Lake | place: Spain... | reverse complement strand
TTTTCCATTTTTAAAATGGTTAAAAGGTAGGTGTCAAATTCATCAAACTACACTAAAGATGTAGTTGTTTTCTTTGACGGACTCTATAAATTTTAAAAATGAGCATTCCCATTATAAAGAATTTTAACCTGAGGAGTGGCACGAACCTGGCTATCGCTCGAATATATTGTAGGATAAACTGAATTCATCAACCATACGGGGTCGGCATCAAAACCGATTTGGTTCTTAACATAGTTTCTTGCAACTTCACGGTTTTCAGCCGCAACTACAATCACGAAATGTGATTGCCCTATTATACCATTTTCTCCCTTATATTCAGAAACGTAAATTTTATTTGGATACTCCATTGTGTGTGTTAACTCAATTTCATCTTTCTTATATGTTTCAATAAATGTTTCTCCATCAACTGATACCTCAACTACATATGCACCACGTTCATATACGTAAACGATTGTGCCTGTCGTTCCTTTTGGAATGTGATGTGAATTTACTTTAGTTATTATTGTGTCGTGCTCTTCCATAAAACAAAGATAAGTAAAATTTAAATGAGCCCGACAGTCGCCATCAAATTTATATTGTTTCCAAATAAGGATTTGCGGATTCCCGAAGACTGGATTGGCTGTCTTCGGAAAGTTATTCGGCAACATATCTGCCGAAAAACTTCTGACCGAGAAAGAAGAGGACCTATAGTATGATGATTCCTTAACGCATAAAAAAACCCGTTATCGCTAACGGGTTTTTCTGTTTAGTGGTCGCCTGCATCACCCACATCGAAGGGGTGTGTATCATCATCCACATCTACATCGTACACAGGATTGTTAAATTCATCGAAGGCAACACCACCAATGACTTTATAACCCTCGCTCGTGTAGTGTGTAATCCTCTCTGGATTCTGCAACCACCTACGGCTTGCGGGTGATATCCTTGAAGTGTTATTCCTCTTGGTAGGTATTACTGTGTTCCAATATTTGTCTTTACAGACAGTTCCTCCCTTTGTTTTACAAAACGCCTGCTGTTTATGGATCTTGATGAAAATAGTTCCGCAACTTGGACAAATGCATTGCTCACCAACCTTGGCTTTTTTTGCAGATTCATACTTGACTTTCAACTTTCCCATTGCCTTACTGAATATATTCTCGTAAACCTATTGTCATCAGGTGTGCAAGGTACTTGAAATTGTGTGTCTCATAAATGTATCGCACCGCTTCGTAACCCTTGAATAATGTATTACCAACCTTGCCGTGGCCGACATATTTGTACATCGGTAACTTATTATTCCATTCCTTGCTTATAAGGTAATTGAAATCTTTATCGTTCCGACAAAAGATAAAACAGGGAACTGTTACCTCTTGCAAATCATTGTCTTTGAAACAACCGAAATGCTCTGTGCCCTTTATCCGTGAAACTATACAGGAATAATGATAGAGGATGAAATAACCGTCTACATCCTTAATGGCGTCATCTACTGTTAGTATCATTGTTTCTTTGTTTTAAAGTTCTTTCTATATTCACTATTCCAGTTCATTGCGAACCACATAAACATAATTAACATAAAATGGCTACCTGCTGGAAAGTTCTCAACCCCTTTGGTACTAAAGAATATACCTTTGGGTAAGTTCATCCAGTAGCCAATGATTGCATCAAGCTCCATAAAGATACAGAAAACTGTGATAGCGATGGCCACGATAATGTAAATCTTTTTAAACATAGTCTGTGTGCGTTTAGGATTAACAATACAAAGATATGTAAAAAATCAATACGCACAACAGTCCCCAGTAAATTTATAATCATTCTAAACAAGAAGACGGGATGGATGCGCCGGGATCCTCCTGCAGCGACCTGATGTTTTTCGGCAGATGCCATAAAAGTTCCTTCGTCCGGATGGATTCTGGCCTCACCCATCTGGTCTTCCTATTGCCGAAAAACTTTCCCGATCCGCGATCTGGCTGGGGTTGATTCTAACAGGTGTCGTGTTCGCATAAAAACCTTTACTTTTATGTGAATATTATCTATTTATTAATATGATTTATAGTGATGAAGATTTAAGGAATATTGCGTTGCAATACCAAACACGGTTATAATTTCAAAAAGGGAATAATTCAGCTTACGCAGCTTCCTGCAGAAGAGGGCCGTTTGTTGATAAAGAAGGAAATGTTGTGAAATATAAACCAATAATGGGAAGTAAAAAATTATTAGGAATTACCAACACATTTGAGTTTCATAATGATATCTGTAAACATATGGAGCCACAGGGTAATTTATTTAAACGAGTTGTTTATGCTTATATGTTTTATGATGATAATGGAAATAATCATTCGGTTTATGTGGGGTTGACCTGTAATATTAATAAAAGAAATTATGAGCACATTAAATCTAAATTATATTCATCTGTTCGTAATTTTATTAATGAGCATCCAAATTTTAAATATGAACATAAAATATTGACAAATGGGTTCGTTCCAGTTGATATCGCAGCAAAACTTGAAGGTGATTACATACAAAAATTTAAGGACGAAGGTTGGAATATACTCAATGTAGCAAAATCGGGTGCATTGGGTAGAACTGTAACAATAACAAATGATGTTTTAAAAGAAATAATATCCAAGTATACATATATGGCTGATTTTATGAAAAACGAAAAAAGCTCTTATATGATGTTACTCAATCGAGGTATTGTTGATGAACTTACTAAAAATTTAAAAAGAAAAAAACATACGGACGATGATTTGATTAGAACCGCCATAGAGTGCGGCTCATTATCTAACTTTTTAAAGAAATATAAAAATACGAAATATCCATCAGCATATAGAAAACGGTTAATACCAAAAATCCGTGAAATGTTTAATGTAGTACAGAATTAAAATAACAAGAGCCGTGAGTTGTTATATGCTGCTACAGGATTCACTTCACCCAATACCCCGTATTCTCGTATTACTGACTTGTGCAGGGTCTTTATACTTGAATTGATGTGTGACCCCACAATAGATGCAAAAGCGTCGTTAGACTCTTCTACCATACCTCTTTTTACTCCCTTAACCCCCTCATACGAACATTCAGAATATTCAGAACAAAACATTGATGATGTAAATGCGTTTAACTTATGCCGTTCAATGAACTGATTTGCGTGACACCAGATTGTTATCAATTTTTTTCCTCTTAATACTTCAACCATAGTTTCGTCAATGACATAACCCCTTGTATCGGGGCCAAACTGGCCAACTGAAAATAAACCGTTAGGGGAGCCGTGCCCCATTAGCATAATTCTTGAACTTTCTTTGATAAGATTTCTAATCTCATCCTTAGAAGCTCCTTGGGTTATAAGTTGTTTATTCTTGATAGACTCATAGGTCTTTCCTAAAAAGAATGTAGAACGGTCAAATGGGTGAATTATTAATGTCTTTTTCATTGTGTGTGTGTTTTGATTTATGTAACAAAGATAAGTAAAATTGCAATACCACCGACAATAAATAATAATTTATATCCAGTCTAAATAACCACAAAACCAAAGACGACTTGTATGCGCGCCGGGGACAGCCGATCCTCGCAAGTTCTTTGGCAATGTAAGACAATCTGCCGAAAAACTTGACCCAACAGGTCAACCAGATCAGTTCAGGTTGGGTGAACACATATTCCGTGTTGGGCATAAAAAAACCCCGCCTGGCGACGGGGCTGCAGCTATAATACTCCACACAATTTCATTTCACTTCCTTGAAGAATCCGTGCTCATCAGTAGTCACGATTATCTCCCTTCCAAGTTCCAATTCGGTGATGTTACCAGCCTCGGCATCTTTTTTCAACTTCTTGCAAAGGCTCTGCATTTGATTTGGTGTATATCCACCCTGGTCGGCTGAATTACCATTCCAGATACAGTACACGCCAATCTGGTATAACTGTGTCTGAAAACTGTTCTTCTTGCCCTTGAATACGAATGAGCCGCTCGTGTAGTATTTGTACTTCTTAACGGCTTTCTTTTTTTCGGTTGCTGTTTCCATTGTCTGTGTGTGTTTAATGTTTATAAGACAAAGATAAGTAAAAACCGCATACGCCCGACAGTCTAATGAAAATAAATTTCACTGTTCTCGGGTGACTGGGCGGGGACAGCAGATCCTCGCAAGTTATTCGGCAAGAATCACTGTCCTGTATGACGATTTTGCCATAAGACTTGACCGCCACCGGTGGGGGCCGATCGCGAACCCATCCACTCGGTGTGGACAAAAAAAAGGAGGAACAATGTTCCCCCTTTTCAATTCGGTTGGTGTGGTTTAGTTCAGTACCTCGTAGGTGTCCACTTCATCAATCAAATTCAATCCCCTGTTGTTATCCCACTTCATATCGAATACCGATGTACCTTGAACATAGTCCACTTTAAGAATAGTTCCTTCTGTTCCTGTGGGTATAGGGTCGGGTTTACCCGTCAAAGGGTCATTACCCATATGAATCAATTTGATTCGTTTACCTGTTAAATGTGATAAGTCTTTCATAGTGGTGTGTATTAAAATTTATAAGACAAATATAAGACATTTATAAGACAAATAACAAAACTCTATAAGAAGTTATTAACAATTTTATCAACCACCGAGGTCAGTCCCCGTGGCCACCGCCATCTTTTTCCGCAGATGTAAGACCAAGAAGACGGATTGGGTGGGTCTGGAATTCTTCACCATCTTTTTCTGCAACATATATCTATATAGGTTCATATGTACTACTGATTGCAGAAAAAGATTACGGAAAACCCAACGGGACGGAGCTTCCTCGGTCTGTGTAAGACAAAAAAAAAAGGTGAACATTTCTGTCCACCTTTTTGTTCGGTTCGTGTGTCGGTCTTATTCTTCGACTTCAATCCCGACTTCGTGTAAGACTTCGTACTTCATCCCGTCAATACTGATTTGTCTGATGTTAGACAACTTCGGGGTGATTGGGGTTACTTTCCTGTCCTGTTCCTGTTTCGTTGATTCGTACACTTTAGTCATATACGATTCAAACAGGTGTTTTTCGATAGGGTCATTTCCCTGATAGTATTCAACCTGTGGTACGATTTCGTCAAACCTTTCCATCATCAAATAATGTGTGGTGTGTGTCTTGGTGTCAATCAAAACACATTTACTGATGTGTTCCTTTCCCTTTGGGGGTTCAACAACAAAGGTTCTTTCAAGTCCTTCCTTTTCGGAATTGTTGTTTACCCGACTTTCATAGTCAGTTCCGATAAGGTAGTTACCACTTGTCTTTTTACTGATTAATCCGTAGTAAGGATTTCCTGTCTTGTTCATTCTAACAGGGGTTTCCATTACAATGTGAACAAAGGTAGGTTTCGTTACCGAGTTCAATACATTCAGAAGTTCTCCATAAGTGATTTCCATTGGTGTGTGTTTTTAAGGGTTAATAATTAATGAATTTTGTTGCAACAAATTTAAGTAAAAAAACAATACGAAAAACATAAAAGTAAAAATAATTCGTAATTTATATTCAGTCCAAATAAACAAAAAACACCACCCAACTTCGGGATCGGCGCCCGGGACACATCTTTTTGTGCAACAATCAGTTACAGGGGTATGAAACGGATCGGCCAGCCGGGCTTCCCGAATCTTTTTCCGCCCATACCTGCGGAAAGATTTGTCACTCACCGGCAAGGGCCGATCATCGACAGAAGTTCCATCTTCCCTGCAAAAAAAGTTCAGTCCCTCGAGGCCGGCGCATCCATCGAGTCTTCTATGCGGAAAAAGATGACACGCCCCGGCCAGGATCCCCGAAACCTCTACTTCTTGAAAAAAGAGGTCTTTTTCTTTGGTATTATTGTTTCTTTTATTATGTGATTTCCTCACTTATAGGACACTTTCTCTATCAAACGATACACTTCACCACCAAGCATAAAAAAAGGGAACACAAAGTTCCCTACACATTCATACGACCATTTCAATCGGTCTTATATAACCGCTCCTTCTCCTTAATCGCCTCCAACACCTGCGACCAATACTTCGGCAACTTGTGCGCGACCTTCTCGATATGCTTCCCCGATAAGTGCCCACCACTCCGCAAATATTTCGCTACCCAAGTCATATACCTCGCATCAGTTCCATTGAACCCCTCACCATTCGAGTGAATTGTATTGTCACTCTGCTGTTCATCCTTCGTCTGCAAAGAATACAACAACAGAACCGCCCGTTCCATCCAGCGAACATCATTCGCCAACTTGTCCTTGATAAATTCTTTTGTGTAGGTTGCCATCACTTGACCCTCCTAAAAACTTCTTTAATTTCTTTTATCCAATACCACACCAAATAAAGATTCAACACAAACATAAAATGATTTGTTATAGGTTGATTTGTATTGAACCATAATCCCTTTGGTAGTCCACGATAGAAGGCGACGATTGCATCTAATTCCGCAAACACTACCGCAATCGTTAGGACAAAAACGACTACTACATAAATCTTCTTGAATGTTTTCATATCCGTGTGTGTTTAGGTTTAACACAACAAAGATAAGCAAACTTTTCATAATGTCAATACCCTACCACAAATTTATAACGATTCTAAACAAGGATTTTATGAATATTACCCGTAGGGTAATATCCATAAGGGAAATTCTTCCGCAACCCCACCATACACCCCCCTACTACCCCTTCCCCCCGTATCCCCCCTTAATATAGGGTATTTTCAAGGTCTTTAAAGGGGGTACAATAACTCGAGAGAAATTTTCTAGCAAAAAATAGGTGTTTTTGAAAAAAAATTTTACTGGAATTTTTCTTAAAATTGGAATATTTATTGATATGAAAAAAGAATGTAAATGTTTATTTTGTGGTGAAACAGATGAAAATATGTTTTACGGTAAAAGAAAAAGTAAATGTAAAAAATGTTTGTCTAATGAATATAAAAATAGGCCAGATAAGCAGGATTATATAGATAAGCAGAAAAAATGGGTTAATAAGAATTTAATTCGATTTAGAGTGTTATCGGCCAAGCATAGAGCGATAAGAGATAATTTATCTTTTGAATTAACAAATGAAATGGTTGAAGAAAAACTAAAAGAGCAGGATTATAAATGTTATATATCAAAATTACCAATATCTATGGAGTCAAATAATTGGTATTCTCTATCATTGGATAGAATCAATAGTGATGACGGGTATACTATAAAAAATACAATTATTGTTACCAAATTTATTAATATCAGTAAAAATGAGCTTTCATTAAATGAATTTATATTCCTGATAAAAGAAGTGTGCAATAATCTTTAAGTTCGTTATTTTTTAAAATTGTCTACTACTTTCTGTACATATTTTTCAATTTCTTCTTCGGGGATATTACCAACTGGGATTTTAAATACTCTTTTAAATGAATCGTCTAAAACGCCAGGGTATGCGGCGTCCATTGCGTTGTTTAATGCAATGAAATTGACATGGTAAGTTGTTGGAATCATACCATAGATTTCGCTGCATTTATTTCTAGCTTCTTCGTAGGTATATTTCTTTTGATTAATTTCTTCTATAAGGGTTTCTACTTTTTCGAAGATGGGTTTTAATTCGTCTTTCATATTTCCATTTTCCTTTAATTAGTGGGTTTAATAATATATAAACATAATGTCTCATTGTAGTACTTTTCCATAAATAAAAAAAATTTACAGAAAAGTATAACTAAAACTCTATCAATCCTTGATTCACTGTAAACGTAAAGATGTCCATTTGAGCCCATTGCTTACATACAGATATTCGATCATCATATGCGGCCAGTACATTAAACTTTCCTTTTATCTGGTTATCGTATATTTCCTTCTTAACGATGGTATCTTTGCGATAGTCATCTTCCTTGCGCATATATAAGTGGTCGAATCTAACCCCGTATAAATCTTGGAGCCATTCTTCGGTTTGATTGCGGCACGATTCATCTCGTCCGCTCATAAGTATGATGGTTCTGCCCAGGCTCTTATGGAATTTCACTTGTTCTGCTACGATATGATTTAAATTATCCTTATACACCATATCCATATCATATGGACCTCTATCGCCCATAAGGGCAAGAGTTCCATCGATGTCGAATATAACTGCGTCTGGTAATGATGAGTTCCAGTTAGGTTGTATTATAGGTCTTCTTTCAATTTTGGTTACAGGTTGGAAGTTCGTGCCTATCAGTAATATGGTGTACGTCTAAGCCATCAGTTACATCACAGAACACGCATTTAAAGTTATCGCGGGTGAGACACTCGAAGTTAAATTCTTTTCGCCAGCGTTTATGATTTTGTTTTGTTGACATTGTTTATCATACAAGGGATAATCATTTTCATAATTTCTAGATAGTCTTTATTCTCGGGTGAGTTTGGTGTTTGAATAACATCATCGAAGGCCCAACCGATAACATCGTTTGGTTTGGTTATACCTATGTAGGTTGTGTTCCCTACTCTGAATTTCTTGGCTGGTTGTTGGCCAACGATTTTAAGGTCGTTTATATATCTCCATTCGATAAGGTCGTGTAAATCGAGCCCGACCACTCCAATAGTTTTCTTTTGGATGACTTTCAGTAGGTCATCAGTTACCCTACCAATATCGTTGTTGAGAAGGTATTTATATTTCCTAAAGAATTCTATGATAAATTCTTTGGCTTGGCTTGGTCTTAAAAATCTTATGAAGTCTTCGAATTGTTCGAAATTTTGTTCTTCTTGTTTAAATTTATCCATTTTTTGGGTGTTTAGCGTATCGGCAATCTGTTTCTTTTAGGCCACATAAATGTTCGTGTACATAATGTGCGCAGTCAAAGGGTCTTATACTGCAAAGGATGCGTTGTTCTTTCAATTTATTGGGTACTACGGCTTTTTCCATCCAGTGCTGGTCGGTTGTGATATGTCTGGGTCTTACGAATTTACCCACATTCTTAATGAAGTCATCAAAGTGGAAGGATTTTACATTTCTTGTTACATAACCTTCTTTTTTGGTTAAATCCATTGTGGAGGCGAGTTCTTTGAGATATTCTTCGTCATAAATCCCGATATGGATAACGGGGACGGTGATAAGACCTAGTGATTTGGATATATCTTCAGTATCTTCCCAGGACAAGCACATATTATTTTCGTCCCATATGGAGAATACTTGGAAGTATGCATCTAGGTCATCATATGGAAGTGAATGTTCTGCATATAAATTTTCGCCGCATATTCTCCAACCTTCTGGAATCTCGTGTTTTATTTTACCCCATACTTGTTTAACATAGGAACGGGAAGGGTGGTCACGGGAGTCGATGGATCTTGCGTGATATCGGTTTGGGTACATATTGGTATTCTCGCCATCCATTTTTTCTGTTGTGACGGTGAGCATACCTATAAACGCATCGGTGTTTCCGTGGAATTTATCATCGCTGGTTGAGCCTAGTGACCATGGGAAATGATATGTTCTATTATATTTATAAAATTCTTCCATTTTGCAAATATAAATAAAAATTTTGAAACGGCAATGCAAAAAGTGAAATATTTATTGTATATAAAAATACTGGGGGAAACCCCTACTTAGGGCCGGGATGGTTACATTCCGAGTTGGGACAAGAATTCGCTACTCTTGTCCCTTTTTTTGTGATATTGATGTATTTATATAAAAAAGAAAATTATGCAAACAGCAGCAAACGCATTAATCGCATCGAACGCAGTCTTAACTGGACTAACATATGTTGACACATTGATTTCGGGTGCGACAGCACAGGGAGTAACTAGCATTATTGTTGATGGTAAATTTTTAAATTCAACCACAATTTCGACATTAGAAAGTAATGGATATGTTGTATCCCAAAGGATAGTGGATTATAGTCCATTTACGTCTTATAGTATAAGTTGGGGTGGTTAATAAAAGATAAAATATTATCCATTATAATATGAAATACATAGTAACAGAACAACAAATAGAAGATTATAAGAACGGCGCAAAAATTCAATACACCCCAGAAAAAATTGATGCGTTTGTATCTGATGCACAAAAATGTGCAACATATCTTAAAAAATCATATGATCAATTTCATCCGCAGGTATTGGCGTTGTCGGTTGGTGATGTGATGGAAAAGCCAGAACAAGTAAAACAAATATTGGATAAATTGGAAAAGGAAAAGCATTATGTTGATAAATTAATGTTAAAATATTATAGCGTCATTGAAATGTATGCCGTTGGGGAATATCCGGATAATGTGATGCAGCTGGATAAATTATATGGTGTGATAGACCATTTGCAGTCCGATGTTGATAATATAAAAGACATATACCAATCGGTGTATGATTCTGTTACTCATTTCATAAAATGGAATCAGGAGAAGTTCAAATAATAAATCATTTAAAACAGAAAAAATATGAAAATAACACAATACTCTTTTCCTGTGAATCAATATATTCAGGAAGAGCATCCAAAGAGTCAAATATATTTACATCACACTGCAGGGAACTCAAATCCATTTGGGGTATATAAAGATTGGGCATCTAATCCAGAAAGAATTGCGACTTGTGTTGTGGTTGGTGGTAAACCTCCTGTTGGTGGAAATTGGATTGATGGGGAAATTGCTCAGGGGTTCAGTAGTAAATTTTGGGCGTTTCATTTGGGGTTAAAAGAGTCTTTATTTCAAAAGTATGGCGTTCCATATCAATCGCTTGATAGGATAAGTATTGCAGTTGAGATATGTAACTGGGGTCAATTAACATATAATAAGGCCGATGGAAAGTATTATAATTATGTCAATAGGGCGGTTCCTCAAAATGAAGTATGCGTTTTGAATGCTCCATTCAAAGGGTATAAATTCTTCCACGCATATACAGATGCTCAAATTCAGGCAGTAAAGGAATTGTTACACTTATGGAATCAAAGATTTAACATTCCGTTGGTATATAATCCTGATATATTTGACATTAGTGTAAGAGCGCTGAAGGGCGAACCAGGGGTATATACTCACAATTCTGTTCGTTCTGACAAGGTAGATATTAGTCCGCAGCCGAAGATGATTGCAATGTTACAATCACTTTAATCACTTTTTTCTTGTTTATTACAAAAATTGTTGTATCTTTGTAGAATGAAAAAGATAATCTTAATTGCCGTGGTGTGCGTTTTTTGTGTGCTTGGGTATAACGCATATATCAGGAACGCAAATCTTTATACACAGCCGACCCCAAAAAACGTATATTCGTCAGATGAAGGTGTGTTATATATACAACCCTTAGGGGATGTGGATTCTCTGTCTATATTTTCGGTTGATACCACAGTTCAAGGTTTTTACCATTATAGGTGTGTTGTTCTACCAATAATAGATCCAACGGAAGATATATTAACCACAAGTGGAAAAAAATATGACTGTGACAAGATATTATCAAAATTTAAGGGGCAAAGGCATATTTTGATTATTACAAAAAAGAATATTGCACATTTCGGAAATGAATATTATCCAGAATGGAGTATTTGGGGATATGCGTATATTTCAGGTGAGACGGCGCTTATTTCAACGTATTTACTCAAACAGGATGGTAGTAATAAGAAGATAGTAAGAGATAGATTAGATAAAGCCGCTATACACGAAATTGGCCATAATGTGGGATTGATTCATTGTGAAAGGGATAGTAGATGTATAATGAATGATGGTGGTAAGGGATTACCCGAACTTGATGCTCAGTGTATATGGTTGTGTGATTATTGTCGAGCACAGGTACAAAAATGAAAAGAACCCCCTATGTTGGGGGATTTTTTTTGCTATTTGACACTATTTATAACAAAACGATAATATGAAGATTCTTCTATCTGAAGCCCAAATTATTCACTTACTAAAAGAAGCATACGGAAAAGAAGTGTATATAGACACATTACTAGATAAAATGGCTGGAAGAGGTTTATCTGCGTTATCTGACAAGGAAAGGGAAGATTTAGAAAAAATGTCTCGTGGTGAACATATAGATTTCGGTAATTCTGAGCCAGAAATAACATCAGGAACGGAAATGGCTGGGACAGAAATACCTCCTCAGGATATGTTTATGGAAATGATTCCAAACAAACTTAAATTTAGAATTGGGAACGAAGATTGGAAATTAATTAAAGAGGTTGACCCAGATGGTGAACACGATATTTTATTGATTACTAATGACACAGGAAAATCTTATGTTATTTTACCATTCCATAATGGAAACGAATTTAGTGTAATGGGGGTAATGAAAGAGTATAAATTTAAAACTAAAAAATCGCCAAAAAGTGAGGAAGAAATGGCTAGTTTTATAACCGAATTTATTAATAAAGATTTATCAGTTATAGTTCAATACATTAAAACGAAAGAATAATATCATAATATTTATAAGAAAGAAATACAATGAAAAAAGTAATAAAACTAAAGGAATCAGACATCAGAAATGCTGTCCTGCAAATCATTTCAGAGCAATCATCAGGTCAGGACGAAAGTAATCCATTGGATATGATAAAACCATCGCCAAGAATTAACCCAGCTCCTTCTGCACCATCGACTGCGAATGGGCCACAAGTAATTAATAGGCCGACAACACACGAAGTTATACTTAGAAAGAAAATTGCAATTCGTACAGGATTAAAAAGAGTAATGCAAGACATCAAAGACTTAATTGTGTATAGTGGGATAAATCCAGAAACAAACAATCTTGCAAGGGATATAGAAAAGATTGGAGATAAATTTGAAAGTTTATTTGGTGAACCAACCCCGAAAGAAGAAGGTGGAGATAACGAATAATTAGACTTGTATGTTATTTATGATGCCATATTATATTTATATGATATGGCATTTTTTATTATATGAAACTCGAGCACACCTATCAAAATATAATCACCGAATTACAGGGCATTAGTCCACAGGCTCGTGCCTGGACGCCAATTCTTACCAATTTTTTAGTCGATGACGATCCTCCAAATCCATTAATTATAGATGGTGAAAAATATCCTGACGCTTATGAAAATTTTCCTGTTGATAAGTTTGTTATACATATATCAGATAATGCAGGTGGTTATGATGATCGTCAAAGTGGATATGATGAAAATAAAAAGTATGTTGTACACTTATCAGTTCCAATTTTTCACCATAAGAGAAAATTAAGTATAGAATTAACTTTAAATCATGAATTAAGGCACGCATTTGAGGATTATAATAGAATATCAAATAATAGGACTCGTCTTTCGCAAACAAAAGAAGCAGAATTATTTTATAATCCAGATTTTGAAAGATTATTAACGGGGAAGACAAAGGAGTATATATCACCGTTTAGAGAAATTATGACTGCTTTATACTACACATCTAAAATAGAGGAATCTGGTTATGCCGAAACGGTCGCGGATATACCAAATTTTAGTATTATAGGAATATTAAAAGATATACTAAAAAGAAATTATGTAAATGCAAAACAATTATCAAAGGATCGATTCGTACAAAAAAGATGGGAATATTTCAAGGCTAATTATAAAATACCTATTTTGGATAAGTTCAATGATTATTCTGATTTTATAAACTGGGCAGATAGCGTTATTCAAAGACGAGCAAAGAAAATGTATAAGAAGCTATTAAAAACACAATATATACACCATATGAAAAAAGGGGGTATATAACCCCCTTTTCAAGACCTTGTAATTTCACTTTATTTATTTTGCAATCCAATTATTGGATCCACAATGTTGACAGAACGGACCTTTGCCTTTCTTTGACCCACAATTACCACAATAAAGATTATTTAAATCCTCACTGGTTACTGGTTTTTGTGATTTAGGTAAAATTTTCCAATTGGATGACCAAGACCAATATGTATTGAATGTTGTATTATCCATTTGGAACGATTGATTAGAAACAGAACCCTTTTCAATTCTTCCTGTTTCGATTTCTTTTTGTTTAAATTCATCAACAAATGATTCGTCCTTTTCCATCATAAAAATTCCGGGGGATTGATATGATTTTGACTTTTTTAGGTTGGAACGCATATTGATTTCCTGTTTAGGAGTATCATTATAGTTCACACTTGATGTAAATGTTGCTGCGCCAGTACTGGCGGATATATTATCCATTGAATTGCTAAGGTAACTCATTCCTCCGACTGGGGGATTACCATTACCACAACAATCTAATGTTGCTATACCGCTTGGGTAACATTTATATGTACCTGTATGATAGTTACCCCAATAAGACCAGTCAATGGTTGGTGTGGTATGATATACAATAGGTATATACTCGGCGTAGAATTTTACCCTTACATTGCCGTTTAATGCGATTGCCGCTTTTACGTCTGCATTACTACCACTAACATTATAAGTCTCGAACAAGAATTTTCTTGCTGTTTCGATGTGTCTTTCCAAGAAGACTCTTTCGCCTGGTCGTAAAACAATCCCTCCCCCGATGGATATTCCATTCAGTTCGATTTGTGCTAATACTTTATTGGTTGTTGGATTAAAAAGTTCGATTTCGAACTGGTCTCCGTTATTTAAATAAACGGTTTTCTCAAACTGCTTTATGCGTTGTTTTCCTTTTGTTACATACGCACAGGGTACAGTTTCCCTAGTGGTTACATTTTTCATATTTCCTTATTTTATTTTTGTTTATTTGGTTCTCATTTCGTTGGGTGTTTGATGTCCAACTCAAATGTCTAAAATGACACATGAGGACCAATCACAAGGTCTGAAAATAAATATATGGGAATAATAAAAAAAAGTAAATGGTATTTTTAAACTTTCACTAATCTACCAATTAATTCGTCGCCATCACGGCTTTCAAGAAACTTACCTTTTAAATAATTTGGATTGGTTTTATCTTTTTTAAGTAAATCTTCTCTTCTGAATAACCAATAGAAGTAGTCGTTGTCTGATACATATTTTATAAATGCGTATACTGTTCTATCTTCTTTATTTAAATAAAAACGAACTGGTTGTACAGAATAATTCACTGGTTTAACCCATTTGTATTTACTTAAATCATAAACGCCAAATTTACCTAATGATAGTTTGGATTGAAGGACTCTAATTTGTGGATTGGTATAATCTTTCCAAGAACCTTTGTATGATTTGTTTAGAATAGCACTAACGACACCATAAATACCATCAGGAATTCCTTGTTCGTTTTTTAAAATATTATTTAAAAATTTAATATTTGGCGTTCTTAGAGCGCTTATCATAGCAAAAACGTCTTCGGTTGGGTCTGATGTGTTGTATCTATTTTGAAAATTGGCCGCAGTTGTTCTACGAACATATTCTTCCTGTAAGTCAACAGCCCTTCCATCAATCATTACCTCACCTAACGACAATAATGCTTTTCCTGATTTTATGGGCCTGGCAGTCTCAATATATCTAAGTTGTGCTCTTGGTTTTAAGAAAGTAAAATCGGTATCTCTATTTCTTCCGTCAAAGGTATATGTGTCATAAATTCGTTCTATACTTTCTTCCTCTGTTTCTTCGAACCATACGATATTTTTTTTAGCGTTATTTAATTCACTACATTGTGTGTGACTCACAACCTCCTCAAAAGTTAAACTAGAAATATTACTACTATTATACATATTAGTAAGTGTGAACGGATAATTGTTGTCATCTTTTTTTACCGCTCCGATTGCAAACATTCTATATTGATGATCTTCTGGCACATTTTTGTTAAGAACATAATAAAACGCTCTCCAATGTCTATAACTTGTATATAAATTTCCAGAACCAATTTTGGTGGTGCACCAATAATTACTTATAGAGTGTGGGTGTGTATCTTTTAAACAATTTTGTAATCCACCGTAGGCTATTGATTGTTCTTTTGATTCGATTTTAATGATTGTTACTCCATTTGCGTCATAAAGTTTTTTTCTTTTAGCCTCCCACATTTCGTAAGCTTTTGGAAGAAATCTTGATAAGTTAACACCTTCAATTTGTATTCTTTCGCCTTCCTCTATTCCTTCTTCTTCTACTACTTCTTCTGGGCCTTCAACATATCGTTCAATGAAAAATATGATTTGTGGCCATGTATATGTTTGAATATCTCTTATTCTACCAAGATCAGAAGCTGGAAATTCTGGAAATCTTTGTTTTAGTGCAAATAATTGTGGAATGTCACGATTATTTGGTGGATTGGAAAGTGGTCTTAAATTTCCTTTCTTTTGATTGAAGAAATCGATAGCATCATCCATTGATGCTTCACTAATTGCCATATTTGTTTCAGCTGCCTGTGTTACCCATATCGCTTTCACTTTAGCGATTGCATTTACCTTCTTTTTAATGGTTTCGTTATGCGTTGCGGTGTCGTCAGGTTGTTCTGGCTGTGGGGTTTCTATTTGATTAGGTTCTGGACGAGCTGCTCGTGGATAAAGTCGGTCTCCTGGCTCTTGTTGTTCAGGTTCATCATCATCTGGCATTTGTAAATTACCTTCTCCGTCTCTTTCGTCTCTTTCATTATCGTCTGGCTCTAAACCACCTGGGTGATTTACCTGTTCCCACAAATAGTTAATAATTATATCTTCAAATTTCATAGGTTATAAATATTCAATAAATATCTTATTAGAGTATATATAAGTAAATACCTTAATTTTTGTTATATGATTGACAACTTGGTAAAAAAAATTGGATATTACTCCATTTATGAAACGAAAAAGAATATTAAAAAGAAATATAGGGTAGATAGCGGTGAAACATTACACCTTGCCAGATTCAATAAAACAATAACAAATCCATATAGAGATGTTAAAAATTTCGAGACGCTGGCTGCCGCTACATCATATATAAAAAAGAAATTAAACAAGAAAGCAAAGGCGAAGAAAAAGATATTGAAGACGTTACCAAAATCGTTATATTTGGTTTTGATTAAGGAAGAAAAAACGGGAAAGACGTTTGTAAAAGTTGGATTCACAACCAAACGATTTATCCATAGAAGATTCAGTAAAATTTATGGATATGAGGGGTACGCACTTGAATCGATATTAAGAAGGGTTAATTCGCCTGACGCTGAGGAGCTGGAAAAGGAAATAAAAGATAAGTTAAATAAAAAAAGGTCGGTAAAAAAATACCGACCAATTCTTGAAAATTTCTCCGGATACTCCGAATGTTATGATTTTATATGTTTAAGTGATATTGTAAAAATATTTGACGCTGTTGCCAATAAGGTTATCTAAGTAAATTTAAAACTTTATCAATTATATCGCCCTGAGCGTTAAGATAGTCATCATATATTTTCTTATCGTTCTTTGGCATTTTATCATAGGTGTCTTGTCCCCAAACACCGTCAGTTGGGTAGACCCCAATTATTTGTTGATATTTTTCTATAGCTTGCTTTGTGGATGGTCCAACGATTCCGTCAACTTTTAGGTTTGCTTTTAATCTTGTGTTTAGAAAATTCTGTATTGTTTTTGTTTGTTTTTGTTCTTCCTGTTGTTCTCTTAAATTTAGAATTTTGCTACTGTCGGAATTTTCTTCTTTAATAACACCATCGATGATGTATTTTATTTGTGATTCGGTAAAAATATATTTTTTCATATTATTCTTTTGATTTTGAATTTTATTGAGACTTATTTTTTCTTTGATATGGTGATATTTGTTTCGATAAAATGTCGTTTCTTAATTCTTTATTTTCTTTTTCTAGAAACTCAACTTTTGTGCTGAGTGCAGAAACTTGACTTGTTAATTCTAAAATTTCTTTACGCATCTGGTCTTTTTCTTTTGATGCTCTTTCTAGAAGCGCTTCTAGTTTGGTGATTCTTTTGTCGCAATCATCTTTCATAATATTGTCGGTTTTTTCTTTTAGTGATATACGCTTCTCGTAAAAACGCCAAGCGCTTGCCGAGCCGAATACGGTTATTATGGTTATAATTACGGTATAGATAGAAGTAGCATCCATTACAGAATAAATATAATAACTATATAAAATGTTCATTTAATTTTGTATCTTTATAAAAAAAAACGATGATACCGAAATACGAGCTGGTGAATTTTAATGATAAGTTATATTATGTCTATAGAACTATACCTGAAGAACAGGTAAAAGAAGGTTGGTTAAATGAATTAAAAGAACATTGGATGTGTGACCTTGTTTTGAAAAATAAGAAGATTAATGATAATATATTGGTCTTTTTGCGTGAAATTCCGGACGCAGAAATAATAGAAGACGACGCTCCAAAATTAATCGATGGTTAAGGTGTTTTATCAATGCTTGGTTTGATTGTTTTAACAAGTGGTTTTACCGTGGTTGTTTTTTCATTGACCGCATCAAAATTTTTAATAATATCGTTTAGAATTGCTGCCAATTCGTAATTTTCACACTCTTCATTCTTTTTACACAAAACAATGGTGAAACTTTTAATCTCATCTGTAGTTAAATTTCCTTTAATTCTTAATGATGTTTTCATTAATTTAAATACAATGTACTGCATACCGATTTTCTTGTCCGAAGAAAGTCCGAAATATCCAGTTGTGGTAACATGAGCAAGAATCGTATTAGACACATTATCAAGAAATAAAATAAAATTTGGGTGGTTTACATTGATATCCATGTTGAGTGTTTAGTAATAAATATTTTATTAAATAGAAAGGGGGAAAATTATTTTCCCCCCCTTTCCAAAAATAAAATAACGAAGTTTATTATTTACCCCATTTTTTATTCTTAACGATTTGGGAAATAATTGAGTAAACGGACAAATCTTTATAGGTGTCGTCTATTGCTTCCCCAACATTATCTTTTCCCCCAAGAACGACAAGTTGTTTAATTCTTTGGATTTTATCATTCGTCCTGAACCATATACCAGTTAATGATAATTTTATTTCTTCTGGGGTTTCAAGTTTAGTCCCTACTGAAATATTTTCGGGTCCGTAATTTGATTGCTTAAGGCAGAACAATTCATATTGATCGTTCACAATCCTTTTGAATTCCTTGGTCATTTCTGGATATTTGGCTTCCATTTCTTTAACGACTGGATTCTTTTCTGGTTTTGTTTTTGTTGTTTCTTCGTCCATAATGTTTGTTTTTATTGAAATATAACCAATTTATTTCAATTTTCCAAATATTTATAAAAAAATATTAGTATGGCTACCAAGAAATCAGAAGAAAAATCATCACATCCGGGCGCAGAGGGGAATGTTCCCAAGTCAAGACAATTAATTAGAATGTTATCATTTAGAATTGTTCCTGCCTATTACAAAAAAATAGAAAAAGTAGCAGACAGCCAAGGCACTACAGTATCGGCATTAATAAGAAGATATATCAAAGAAGGAATGGTCAAGGATCTTGAAATGAGCGGTGAAAATACTGAATTCAGAATTGAATAAGATTATAAGTTACAAGAAAAACCCCGTCAAAAGCGGGGGTTTTTCATTTCATAAGGTGAGGTTTTGATTCTTGTAACCCAGCA
>Ga0247840_10005385_pt1 | contig 19312 bp, 15 predicted proteins | sample LaCruzMarch2015__FD_192404 | JGI IMG/M metagenome (GOLD analysis project Ga0247840, IMG submission 192404) | Freshwater microbial communities from meromictic Lake La Cruz, Castile-La Mancha, Spain - LaCruzMarch2015_17m | ecosystem: Environmental > Aquatic > Freshwater > Lake | place: Spain... | reverse complement strand
AAAGCCGACATTGAATACATGAATGGCATCAATGCCTCTGTTGCATGGTGGAGGATGGTAACAGATAACTCCCGGCTTCCCATCTCCAAAATAAAATTTCCTGACATGGTGCATATTCCTGCAAACCTCACACCTGCCAGCATCCTTAACCATTTCGGATCATGGAATGCCGTCAGCGAGGAACAAAAGCTGGAATTTATCTATACACAACGATGGATTGATGCTTTCCGCCAGCCAACGGAGGCTTTTGCTGAAGTGCGCAGAACAGGAAAAACACCTTATGAAGGACCTGCCCTTAACTATTTCCGCCTGAATTATCCTGCCTCGGAAGCCGCTTACAATACGGTCAATTACAATGCCGCTATCCAGAGACAAGGAGGGGATGAACCAGAAGTGAAAATCTGGTGGATGCCCAATTAATTGTTGTATTATTGTCATGATAAACTGAAAAATAAATTTCCCCGGATCCATAAATTTTTTCAAAAATGAAGAAAATGTTACTCAAAATCAGGCTTTTAGCGATGCTTCTGGCCTTTCCGCTGGCTTTGTTCTCCCAGTCAAACCAGTATTTGCATTTCGACAAAGTCGACGATTTTGCCCAACTGCCCAATGCTTCGCAATATGTGCTGAATGCCAATGCAATGTCCATGACCGGTTGGTTTTATTGTGATGCCCTTGCCTATGGACAAGGCATGATGGGTTTGCGCTCAGGAGCCCAGGGGTTTTATCTCATCATCCTTAATAATGGTGTGATTGAGTGCAGGCTTTCAAATTCAACAGGACTGCATGAGTACGTGGCTCCGGCCAATTCCATAGTCCCCCAGATGTGGCAGCACATGGCCTGGATTTACAATGGCAGCACAGTAAGCCTATATATCAATGGCATCCTGAAAGGGAGTAATGTCGCTTCTGGTGTAATCAACCTGGCGAATGTGCCTTTTGGGATCGGAAAGAGCCTGCTCGGTGGATTCAATTTCGTGTATGGCGGTCGTATCGATGAAGTAACCTTGTGGAACAAAGCCCTGACACAGACCGAAATCCAGGATATGATGACCAATGAGCTGACCGGAACTGAGGCTAATCTGCAACTGTATTACAAATTCAACCAGGGAGTTCCGGGGGGCAACAATACTTCTATTAATAAACTTCTTTGTGAAACAGGCGGTGGTACCCGTGATGCTGACCTGGTGAACTTCGCACTGACAGGGGCAACATCGAACTTCAACGGCACCTTACTGACCGGGTTCCAGGCCATTTCTTTTCCACAGATCACCAGCAAGCTGACCTCCACACCACCCTTTAACCTCACTGCTTCTGCAAGTTCAGGACTGCCAGTGAGTTTTGAAATTGTTTCGGGACCCGCTACCATCGCCGGAAATACGGTGACATTGTCAGGAGCAGGCCTGGTTGTTGTGAAAGCAACACAGCCCGGAGATGCGATTTTTGATACAGCAGCGCCTGTCGTGAACTCTTTTAATGTGTATGACCCCGCGCTCCATGTCCCGGATATCGACATCAGAAACCCCCTTGCCGGCGATGTCAGCATTCCTACACTGAAAGCCATTCAACTCTCGGCAATATCCACCATCACTGTACCTTCATTGTTTAATGTAACAGGATTGGATTTCGTTATCGACGGAGTGACAATTCCTTCACTCAATCACAACAACGGCCATTACACTGCCTGGTGGAACCCACCTACATATGGCAGCTATACTATGGAAGTCAGGTCGACCAACAACTTTGGTGCAATGGCAACCGCTACTGTCAGCTTTACTGTTGTTCCTGATACTACCGATCAGCAAGTCATTGCCTTCCAGGGAATCTGGCTGAATACTGACAATGTCTCACAGGTTGCAGAAGGCTCACTTCCGAGTTATGTTGGTGCCTACGACAAAATCATTGGCACTTTGCAGGTTACCTGCCCTACTGGTGGTTGTGGCGTTTATGACCGTATCGCAAGTGTTGATGCCATGGGCCACGACGGGGTCTGGCATCAGATCATCCGCTATATCACGCCTTACGGAGTTGCCTGTTCACACAACATCGACCTGACAGATTATATGTCGCTATTAAGCGGAAAAGTCACTTTCAGGGTTAATTGTGCTACCCTCGACAATGGTTATGTTTATAAACTCACCCTCAATTACAGCGCCGGCATTCCTGCGCATTGCTACAGTGAAGTGAATACCATCTGGTGGCAGGATTATCCTTTTGGTGATTTTGCCAATCTGCAACCCGTCCCTACTGTCAATTTTACATTTCCTTATGGCACTGCTGAAGCTAAACTCAAGCTGGTATCAACAGGTCATGGCTGGGGCGATCTCAATACAAGCAATGCTGCAGAATTTTACGAGGCAACTCACCACTTATGGGTCAACAACCAGGAGACTTTCGACCAACACAATTGGTGCATCTGTAATCCAAACCCGGATGCTTGTCAACCCCAGAATGGAACATGGTACCATCCACGCGCCGGCTGGTGCCCCGGTGCTATCGCAAAATGGTTCGACTATGACATGACGCCATATGTAAGTAATCCGACCGTGGAGTTGAAGTATGTTTTTTATCCCAACTATACGGATATGTGTCATCCGAACAACCCTGGCTGTAATGCTGCTACCTGTACCAATTGCGCTGATGGCTTCAACCCTTATCTGGCCGTCGCCTGCAATCTCGTGGTATTCTCTGATGGTCCGATAACTGTTGATATAGCGGATAATTCCAATGAAATCAGCAACAACATCACTGTATTCCCGAATCCAAGCAAAGGTCAGATCAACATTTCTACGCTGAAACCTGAGCTCTACACTGCTTCTGAATTGGTCTTGTTTACACCTGCAGGTAAGGATGTTGCCAGGTATGCATGGAATGGTGAAACAAAATCACTCGACCTTTCTGCCATGCCCAAAGGAATCTATTTCTTAAAGGTGTTATCGAAAGCTGGAGTCGGAATGAAGAAATTTATCCTGATGTAAGGCAGGAATCCTGTTTTTAATGCGCCGGGGCCAGATTCCGGCGCATTAAAAATCGGCCTAGATCTTTTTAATCTCGACGGTACCTACGTCAACCTGCTGATGATTCTTGCTGATTGTCACCTTTTTAACGACAGGGATTCTCCCAACCAGTGTAGTGTCATCGGAATAGAGGTAGATGGTATAATCTCCTTTTTGCAGGTACTTAAACTCGAAACGGCCGTCAGGTCCTGAGCGGATACGGTCACCATATTGAATATCATCACCATAGATAATGTAAACATCCTCGTCAGTGCCGGGGTATTCTCCCTGGATAATGAGCATATTGGCATTGTAATCTGTTACATGAACATAGCCTTTAATGGAGGATGATCCGCCGGTTCCGGCTTCTTTTTTGCACCCACCCAAAAACAAGACAGTAACCAAAAGTGTGATAAGGAGACGATTCTTATACAAGGGATTCATTGCTAGTCGATTAATAAGGTGAATAGATCAATTTCAGTCCTTTTCGAAAATTCCCGGCCCGGAACTCAACAAGATAGGTTCCGGCAGCCAGGCCTCTTTCTGCTAGCTTAATCTGTAAACTATGGCTGCCCTGATCCATTTTCTGGCCACTGGTAACAAGCTGCGCAATTTCGGCTCCCAAAGGCGACAATAACCTGATTTCTACGGGCATTGGCCTTGGAAGGCTATAGGTCAAAGTTGTAAAATCTCTGAAAACATTGGGATAGACATCAGCAAAAGTTTGTGCTTGCTCAACAGGAGGTATCCCCACAGAGAAGGTAAAATGAGCGGTGATATTATCCGGACCATTCATGTTGAAATTCACATTGGGAACGGTGTCATTAGGAAAAAAACTTTGGCTACCGGAAGACCAATGGTCAAAGATATAGCCCGGGTTTCCACTGGCCTTTAACAAGGTTTCTATGTTTCCAAAGTAGCCTCCTGTCCATGGGAATGTGTTTATATTCAGTGAATTAAGCTTTATTTTGCCTGCGCCAGGAGGATTGACATTAAGTGTCAGGTTAAAAGGACCAGTTAGGCTGTAGCAATCGGTGAGGCCTGTCGGCATATAATTGCAACGGGCCAGGATGAAGTTCCGTAAATCTGTGTAATTGGTCTGCCACTCGCTGTAAGTCCCATTCCACCTTGCAGCATGCTGGGCCATTTCAGGGGCGATGATATTCATGGTGCTGTCGAGCTGTGGAATCATATTGGCGCATGAAAAAACGGTATTGTTCAGGTCAATCTGGCGCGAAATATAATATTGTTCAAAACCGGGGTTCTGCCTAAGCCTTGCCAAGACCTGGATCATGAGCTCCGGGTCGGATATACCGGTAAGTCCTTCGGGATTGCAAGGTGCGGCAGTGGGCAATGTGCTGGGTATTTGGGTGTAATTGATATAATGTCCGAAGGTGGCATCATTATCCCACAAAATGTATCCCCATTTCTTGTGCCCACCCGTACTATCGGTACCCCGCCACCAGGATAGGTTCCAGTTGAGCCAGTCTGAACATACTGTAAATGAGTTTACAAGAATATAATCGACAAGGCTGGCATAGTCGAAGCGTTCACTGACATACTGGAAGCTCGCAGGGTTGGCCATGTTGTTGGTCATGATGTAATTAAAGAGGTTCTGCCAGTCATCCAGGGCTTGCTGTCCGCCATATTCTGCCCAGGTATTACCCCAAACCATGATGTATTGCAGGTGGTACTTATCCTGCCCATAGTTATATTCAGTGTAATCATGATCTTCTGGTCTTTCCCTCAGGTCATAAACACCCCAATATTCCCCGTTTAGATAAATGATGCATTTCTCTGAACGCCTGACATCGAGATTCATCCCTCCGATTTCTGCAAGGCTGTGTACGTAGGCATCACGCAGATGCGCACTACCTGCATTGGCACCGTGATGATCGGCAGGGTAATTGTCATCGCCGGCAGCCCTGAAGATGATCCTTTGGAAATTCTGACGGTTGGTCCGTGCAAAGATCTTTTCTTCAAGTGAGTGATTGTCGCCCATCTCATCCCTGGCAATGAAGTCAATGCTGCGCTGGCTGAGGGCCCAGGAATCTTGTCCGTGGCGGTTGAATTCCCCGTAAGTATGTGCTGTACGAACATGACTCAGGTTGAAATACTCAACCGTGCCAAAAGGAACGAGTGCCCCATTTCCATCGGCAAGGGCATCCAGTTGAGTCGCTGAAATAGACACCACAACTGTATTGTGACTAACATTGATAAAATAGGTATTGTAACGAACGAAGCTAGGTAGGATTTCCGGGTCGTAGCTGATGGTGATGGCTTTCAGGACAGAAGTAGCCGATATGCTGATGGGGAAGGTGTACAGTGGAGAACTCACTGAGGGCTCAGTACCGTCGAGGGTATAATGAATGTCTGCATTGGCTTCGGTTGTCGTAATGGTAAGGGTCTGAGGACCGGAATAATAGCCGGCATTCAGGGTTACATCAGGTTTGTCGGCATAAACTGAGTAAGGAGTGGAGGCATTGTTGGAAGAACCCGGTGTTGGATTGGTAAACAAGCTCCAGGCCCCGGCGCCATCCAGGGTGCGGCCCAGGGAATGCCCGAGTTGGGTCTTGCGGGAAAGGGCTACATAGCTGATAATGCTGCCGGCCGGACTGGAGAAAACGATAAACTCATGGTTGTTTTTGGTCTGGGTCAACTTAAAACTGGTATGATAGTGGGTACCACTCACCAAATCCCTGCCAGAAGCCCAAAACCTCAGATAACCATGGGATGCGATGATGATACCCGGAGGCAATTGCCATTTCAGGTTGCTGACAGAGTCATCACTCAGGAAATAACCACTCAGGTTTATTGGTGATGTGCCACCATTATACAGTTCTATCCAGTCTTCGTATTTCCCGTAATTGTCAACGAATTGAGAGAGATTGGAACAGGAGTATTCATTGATCACGACTTGTGATTTCAAACTTGTCAGGGTGAAAACCGTGAAGAACAGGGCAAGGAGGGTGGTTTTGCGCATGGGGCTGCTTTTGGACTAACAATAGTACGAAAAATATGGATGCAGGCTTGTGGGAGGGGGAGTGATTTTTTAGGGTTCAGGCGGGGGCGCAGGGGCGCGGAGGACGCGGGGAGTAGGGGTGTGAGTTTATCTGAGTTCACTAATTTTAACTGATATCTTAACAATTTTTAACCGGCTTATTTCAAACTCATCCATCCTTGTTGCGTTATCTTTGCACAATAAATACCGGAAATATGTTAGATACCGACATCAGAGAATTGAACGAGCGCATTCAGCGCGAAAGCGCTTTTGTAGACCTGCTGACGATGGAAATGCAGAAGGTCATCATTGGTCAGAAAGCCATGGTGGAACGACTGATTATCGGCATGCTGTCCAACGGACATGTACTGCTGGAAGGTGTACCTGGATTGGCTAAGACTTTGGCAATTAAATCCTTGGCTGGCGCAATCCAGGCCAAATTCAGCAGGATACAGTTTACGCCTGACTTACTCCCCGCCGACCTTATCGGCACTTTGATCTATAGTCAGAAGAATGAAGAATTCGTGGTCAGGAAGGGTCCTGTCTTCGCGAATTTTATTCTGGCAGATGAAATCAACCGCTCTCCGGCCAAAGTGCAGGCTGCTCTCCTCGAGGCCATGCAGGAACGTCAAGTGACCATCGGCGACAAAACCTATAAACTCGATGAGCCTTTCCTGGTACTGGCTACTGAAAACCCCATCGAACAGGAAGGCACTTACCCTTTGCCGGAGGCCCAGCTCGACCGTTTTATGCTGAAGATCCTCATTGGCTATCCTAGCAAGGAGGAGGAAAAACAAATCCTCCGCCAGGGCGTACTCAATGTGCAACCTGTTACCCAGGCTGTCCTCAGACCGGAAGACATCATCAAGGCCCGGGCTGTTGTCAAAGATGTTTACCTCGACGAAAAAATAGAGAATTATATCACAGACATCGTGTTCGCCACACGCTACCCGGCTCAGTACAAACTCGATAAATTTGTCCCGCTCATCTCTTATGGCGCCTCTCCACGTGCCAGCATCTTCCTCGCCCTGGCTGCCAAATCCTTCGCCTTTATCCGCCGCCGCGGTTATGTCATTCCCGAAGATGTCAGGGCTGTCTGTCACGACGTCCTCAGGCACCGTATCGGTCTTACCTATGAAGCGGAAGCTGAAAGCATCTCTGTCGAGGAGATCATCAATGAAATTCTCAACATGGTTGAAGTTCCATAAATAAGCGCGATTGTGGAAGCTGCCGAATTATTCAGGAAAGTAAGGAAAATAGAGATTAAAACCCGGGGATTGTCGCACCAGATTTTCTCCGGACAATACCACTCTGTCTTCAAAGGCAAAGGAATGGCCTTTAGTGAGGTCAGGGAGTATCAATATGGTGATGACATCCGCTCCATCGATTGGAATGTCACGGCCCGCTTTGGTCATCCCTTCATCAAGATCTTTGAAGAAGAACGGGAATTGACAGTGATGCTCCTCGTCGATGTTAGCGCTTCCCATGAGTTCGGCAGCCAAAAACAGCTGAAACAGGAACTCCTCACGGAAATCGCTGCTGTCCTTGCCTTCTCTGCCATCCAGAACAATGACAAAGTGGGGGTGATATTTTTCTCCGACATCATAGAGAAATTCATCCCGCCCAAAAAAGGAACATCCCACATCCTGAGAATCATCCGTGAACTGGTCGATTTTCAACCACAACAAAAAGGAACAGATATCAGTGGTGCATTGCGCTATTTTACCCAGGTTATTAAGAAACGTTGTACCGCTTTTGTGTTGAGTGATTTTCTTGATGAAGGTTTTGAAGAAGCCATCAAAATTGCCAACAAAAAGCACGACCTGATTGCCTTACGCATCCACGACCCCAGGGAAAGTGAATTGCCTGCCATCGGACTGGCCAAAGTGAAACATGCCGAAACCGGCGCCATCGCATGGATAGACACGAATAGCCCTGAGGTACGACAAGCCTACAAAGCCCGGGCATTACAACGTGAACGATGGATCAATGACCTGTTCCTTCGTTCCGGAGTGGATGCTACTGACATCCGGGTCGATCGTGATTATGTACGACCCCTGATGAACCTGTTCAAGAAAAGAGGAGGAAAGCGATAAGATTATGAGCAGATTAGGAACATTATTTGTGAAAAATATTTTGCTGGCAACCTGCCTTCTGTGGGTCGTGCTTCCTGGAGCTTCGGCACAGCAGTCGATAGCCAGCCTGCAAATGGATACCACAAAGGTATTGATTGGTCAACAGGTCTTCGTGAAGCTGCAACTCAAGGTGCCGGCAGGTACTTTTGTAGCCTGGCCCAATTTCAAGGATTCTATCCCTGTTTCCCTTGACCTCATCGAAGCCTTTAAAGTCGACACCAGCTTTTCTGCCGATAAAAAAGAAATGGTGTTTACGCAGAAATTGAGGGTGACAAGTTTCGATACCGGATCTCATGTCATCATGCCACTTTCTTTTTATCAACGTACAGCTAAGGGTGATACCATGGGACTTCTGGCCTCCACCCAGGAGATGTTCTATGCTGTGATGACAGTTCCTGTCGACACCACCAAAGCCATCCGCGACATCAAAGGACCCATGGGAATACCATTGACATTCAGGGAGATACTGCCCTGGTTGTTGCTGGGGCTGGCCATTCTTGGCATCATTGCTGCTGTCTTTTATTACCTGGGAAGAAGAAAGAAAAACAAGCCCTTTGTGATCTTGCCGGCAAAACCCGGGATACCTCCCCATGTGACTGCCCTGGAAGAACTGGAGAAACTGCGCAAAGCACAGCTATGGCAGAGCGGAAGGGTGAAAGAGTATTATACTTCCCTCACCGATATTCTGCGGACCTATATGGAACATCGTTTTCATTTTAACGCGATGGAGATGACTACTTATGAAATCCTTCAACATCTGAAAGCTGATGCAGCTGCCAACACTCATATGGCAGCCCTGAAGGAGGTACTTGAGTTGGCCGACCTCGTGAAGTTTGCCAAGGAGAACCCCTTGCCCGACCGCCACGACTATAGCCTCAACCAGGGCATCGCTTTCGTTAGCGGCACAACAGTAGTTTCAAAGCCTGCAAAGCCTGACGATACTGTAACGACTTCAAATTCAGTAGAATAATGGGACTTTTGAACGGAATAACATACGCCAACCCTGAGCTTATCTGGCTGCTTCTTTTGTTGCCACTCATGATCGTCTGGTACGTGCTGCGGCAACGCAGAAACCAGGCTGAAATCCAGCTTTCCAGCTTCGAGGGCTTTGAAGGGAAACGCAAGACCCTCAGGCAAAGGATGCGTCACATGCCTTTCATATTGCGCTTGTTGGCTGTCGGATTCATCATCCTGGCACTCACGCGCCCACAGTCGAGTACCAGCCGCAAAGATGTGAGCATTGAAGGCATCGACATTGTATTGGCCAACGACATCTCAGGCAGTATGCTGGCAGAAGATTTCAAACCGAACCGTTTGGAAGCTGCTAAAAAAGTAGCCTCAGACTTTGTCAGCAGCCGGCCCAACGACAAAATCGGACTGGTGATCTTTGCCGGTGAAGCTTTTACGCAATGCCCACTGACAACAGATCATGCTGTCCTTCAGGAGTTAATGGGTAAGATCGACATGGGAATGCTGGAAGATGGCACTGCCATCGGAGACGGACTCGGTACTGCAGTCAGCCGAATTAAAGAAAGCAAAGCCATCAGCAGGGTCATTATTTTGCTCACAGATGGGGTCAACAACCGTGGATCCATCGACCCGCTCAGCGCCGCCGAAATTGCAAAACTATATAAGGTCAGAGTTTATACCATCGGTGTCGGAACCAAAGGCATGGCGCCTTATCCCTTTAAAACACCTTTCGGTACACAATATCAGAACATACCGGTAGAAATTGATGAGGCACTTTTGAAGCAAATCTCCGACATGACAGGCGGCAGGTACTTCCGTGCAACCGGGAATTCCAAATTGACAGAAATCTACAAGGAAATCGACAAAATGGAGAAGTCAAGGATCGATGTGATGGAATTCCGCAAAAAATATGAGGAATTTCTACCCCTGGCCCTGATAGCCCTGGCTTTATTTTTCCTGGAGATATTGTTGCGCAATACGTTTTTAAGAACAACGCCCTGAGGCTGTTGTATAAGGTTTATAGATCAATCATAGTATAAAAATATAAGAATCAAATGTTTCGTTTCGCTCACCCGGAGTATCTGTATGGTTTGTTGCTGATTCCGCTATTTGTGGTGATGTTCATCATTGGTATGCAATGGAAACGCAGGTCTTTGCGACGCTTTGGCGACTGGCAGATCATCAGACAGCTCTTACCCGACCTTGCCCTTTGGCGGCAGAGTCTGAAATTTGGTATCCTGATGCTTGTTCTTGGTTTTCTGGTTCTCGCAGTGTCCCGTCCGCAACTTGGTTCTAAGCTAGTCAAGGGCGAGCGCAAAGGCATCGACTTATTCATCTGCCTCGATGTCTCCAACAGCATGATGGCTCAGGATATACAGCCCGACAGACTGAGCCGCGCCAGAAATGCGGTCTCTAAAATGATTGACGAACTGAAGAATGACAGGATCGGCCTGGTGGTCTTTGCCGGCAAGGCTTATGTGCAACTTCCCATTACCACGGATTATGCAGCAGCCAAGATGTTCCTGGGCAGTATTGCACCCGGCATGATTCCAACACAGGGAACAGCAATAGGTGATGCCTTAAACCTGGCAGTTACCTCTTTCGGTGAGAGCAAGCACAACAAAGCCATCATCCTGATCACCGATGGAGAAAACCATGAAGATGATGCCATAGAAGCCGCCAAAGAGGCTGCAGCCAAAGGTATCAAAGTCTTTACCGTGGGAATGGGCTTACCGGAAGGTGCACCCATCCCGGTGTACAATGGAAATGGTGTGGCTGGATTTAAAAAGGACAATGAAGGCAATACCGTCATCACAAAACTTGATGATGCCTTGTTGCAACAGATCGCCGCTGCAGGTCAGGGTGCCTATGTGAGGGCCAACAATACACAGCAGAGCATGGATAAAATCTTTAAGGAGATCGATAGAATGCAGAAAACAGAGTTTGAGTCAAAGATATTTTCTGATTATGAAGACCGCTACCAGTATGCCCTGGCCATCGCTTTGATTTTACTTGTGTTGGAGATGCTGATTTTAGAACGGAGAAATAAGTTGTTAAGCAGGATCAAATTGTTTTCATAAGATAAAGAGGAGACGAAAATATGATGCGTGTCATTGGTATATTATGTATCCTATTCACAGTTGTGAGACTCAATGCTCAGGAGGAGCGTCCCTGGATACGACAGGGGAATAAGGCTTATGAAAAAGGACAGTACAAGGAGGCCGAAATCAGTTACCGCAAAGGACTCGAGAAAAAGCCACAGTCACCACGGGCTACCTATAACCTGGGAACTGCTTTGTACAAACAGAAAAACTTTGAAGAGGCCAATAAGTACTATGGCAATGTCAATATGACAGAAATGGACAAGTTGTCAAGGGCCAAAGTGTACCATAATCAGGGCAATGCTCTGATGCAGGCTAAAAAATACCCGGAAAGTATCGAAGCCTATAAAAATGCTTTGCGAAGCAATCCCAATGACCAGGACTCCCGTTACAACCTTGCTTATGCTATGAGCAAACTGCAACAACAGCAGCAACAGCAACAACAACAGCAGAAACAGGGAAAAGACCAGGACAAAAAAGACCAGAAACAGGAGCAACAGCAAGCTCAGCAGCAGCAAAAACAGCAACAGCAACAACAAAAGCCGCAGATGTCGAAACAAGATGCGGAACGTATGCTGGAAGCGCTGAAAAATGACGAGAAAAACACCCTCGACAAACAGAAGAAGAAAGAAACCAAAGGGGTAAAAGTTGCCATTGAGAAAGATTGGTAAGATATTTGCGCAAGGAAGTCGTCGCTTAATATGGATGTGACAATGATGATAATGAAGATATTAAAGAAGCTGTTATTTCTCTTGCTGGCCTTCCTGCTGTTCCTTGTGCACAAGGAAAGCAAGGGTCAGGGTGTGAGTTTTACGGTGAATGCGCCTCAGCAAGTGGGAGCCGGAGATCAGTTCAGGGTTGTCTTTAGCCTGAATGATGCCGGAACTTCCTTCAAGGGGCCGTCTTTCAAAGGGTTTAGCGTACTTAGCGGGCCAAGCCAGAGTACAAGTTCCAACATACAATTCATCAACGGTGCTATGACCCAGTCGGTGAATTATAGTTTTACCTACATTTTGCAAGCGGATAAGGAAGGGACCTACCAGGTCGAACCTGCATCAATTACAGTCCAGGGCAAACAATTCCGCACCAATGCCTTCAATATTCAGGTACTTAAGGGTTCGCCCAATCGGCAACGGCAGGGGGGAGGCGGCCAGTCAGGCGGCAATCAGGGTGGTGCGAACATCAGCGGAAATGACCTCTTTATCAAGACCCTGCTCAGCAAACCCGAAGCCTACCAGGGAGAACAGATCACAGTTACCCAGAAAATATATTCCCGCGTTGCCCTCATGGGTTTTGAAAATGTGAAACTCCCTTCTTTTGAAGGATTCTGGTCGAGTGAAGTCAAAATGCCGGAACAGGTAAGCCTGCACAAGGAAACTGTCAATGGTACAGTCTACAATGTTGCTGAGCTCAAAAAAACGATTCTCTTTCCACAGAAGAGCGGAACGCTGACTATACAGCCCATGACAGTGACTGCAGTAGTTCAGGTCAGAACACAAGGCAGAACAACGACCGGGGATCCATTCTTTGATAACTTCTTCAACGGCAGCGGATTCGGTTCCTCTGTTCAGAATGTGCGCAAAGAAATAAAATCTGCTCCGGTTTCTATACGTGTCAAGCCGCTCCCTGAACAATCCCAGCCTGCGGGATTTGGTGGCGCTGTTGGCAGTTTCAGCCTCAAAGCCACACTCGACAAAACAGAAGTAAAGGCCAATGAGGCCCTGAATTACAAGATCACCTTAAGTGGTACCGGCAACCTGGAGTTGGTGGATGACCTCAAAGTGGAATTTCCTTCCGATTTCGAGGTCTATGATCCCAAAATTAGCAACAACATCTCCGCTTCTGCCAGTGGCGTTACAGGCAACCGCATCTTTGAATACCTGGTAATCCCACGGAATCCGGGGGATTATGAAATTCCGCCCCTTAAGTTTTCTTATTTTGACCTTGGAAAGAAAGCCTATGTAGACATACAAGCTGCCGGCTTTACAATTAAAGTACAGAAAGGTGCAGGCGGGAGTACTGCTGCATACACCGCCGCCGGGAAGGAGGATGTGAAGATATTGGGGAGTGACATCCGTTATATAAAAACCGGCCGGCCGCAACTCCGACCCATAGGTGCAATGTTCTACCAGACCGCATTATTCTGGGGCTTGTTTGTCATACCTATAGTATTGTTTGGCCTGGTGATCCTGATTTGGAACCGTCACATGCGTTTGCGGGGCGACCAGAGCCTGATGAAAAACAGAAAAGCCACACGCGTGGCCAAAGCCCGTATGAAGAAAGCTGCCGCTTACCTGAAGTCAGGGGAGGAGGAAGCCTTTTATGTAGAAGTATCCCAGGCGCTATGGGGTTACCTGGCCGACAAGTTATACCTGCCACAAGCCACACTTTCCCTTGAAACTGTCCATGAAGCACTTGAGAAAAAAGGCGTAGGGGAGGCCCTGCGACTACGCTATGAGTCGGTACTGCAGGAGTGCGAGTTTATCCGTTTTGCCCCTGGCGATAAAGCGGGTAAGATGGAAGGCCTTTACCAACAGTCTTTGGAAATAGTAATGACGGCAGAAAAAGAGATAAGTTAATAGCCATGCGTAAGATATTTTTCAACTTCATCGTGATTCTTGCCTTGAGCATGCCTGTTGTAAAAGGCAATGATGCACTGTTTCAGCAGGCCAATGAAGATTATAAGAACAAATCCTGGGATAAAGCCATTGCCGGCTATGGCAAGCTCCTCTCCAATGGACAAGAATCTGCTGCTGTGTTTTTTAACCTGGGCAATGCCTGGTTTAAAAAAAATGACATCCCCAATGCCATCCTGAATTATGAAAAGGCCAGGAAGCTAAGCCCCGGTGATGCTGACATACAGTTTAATCTGAAGGTGGCCAATGCCCGCATCGTCGACAAAATCGATGTTTTACCTGAGCTCTTCTACAAACGCTGGTGGAATGAGATCCGTTCCTTCTTTACTGCTGATGGCTGGGCAATCGCCTCCCTGATCACTTTGTCCTTGTTTTTCGGACTCTTCACGCTTTACCTGGTGATTCGTGCTGCAATGGTGAGACGACTTGCTTTTTTTGCCTCCTTCTTGGTTTTAATTGTCTTCGGTTTCTCCATGGTGTTTTCATCACAGTCCTACAAACTCGTACTTAACCAGCGTGAAGCCATCGTCTTTGATCCTGCTGTATCAGTGAAAAGTTCGCCTGATGAGGCCAGCACGGATTTGTTTATGCTGCATGAAGGCACCAAAGTGAAGATCCTCGACAATCTCGGCGACTGGTATCGTGTTGCCATCGCCAGTGGCAGCGACGGTTGGGTTTCATCCCAAAGTCTGAAAGTTATTTAAGTTTGAAGAAAATTGGCCTGATCTCCGATACCCATGGGAGTGTTCCTCCGGGGGCTACAGATTTCTTTAAAGATTGTCATGAAATCTGGCATGCAGGTGATGTCGGCGATGAATCAGTGCTACAGACACTAAGGGCGATGGCGCTTGTCAGGGCTGTTCATGGCAACATCGATGGCGGGATTGTCAAGCAATCGATACCAGAAGACCTGGTTTTTCATTGCGAAGGAGTCAAGGTGTATATCACCCACATCGGGGGTTATCCCGCGCATTATGACAGGCGCGCACTTGCCAGGATTCAGGCCGTAAAGCCGGGCTTGTTTATCTGTGGACATTCCCACATTCTGAAAGTCATGTACGACCAGAAATATAGCTTGTTACACATGAACCCCGGGGCTGCAGGCAACAGTGGATGGCATAAGTCAATTACGCTGATGAGATTCACCATCAGCAGCGATAGAATCGAAGACCTGGAAATCTATGATAAGCTGCGCAGCGGCCGGCTCAGAGAGGGATAATTAACGCAACCTGTCCATCGAACGAACGAGTTTGTCGTCTTTGCCGATGGCACGGTTGGCAAGGATGATCAGGGCAAGGATGATCAGTGGGAAATAACTTCCAAGCTTATATTGCGATACAATCCCGAGGTTCTTTTCAATCAGGAAGTTCGTGTAAAAGAACAAAACACCGATATACAAGATGCAGAGCAAAAGCGCAAACCGCATGAATTGCAGCTGCTTGGTCCTGTTTTTATAAGCAGCCAAAACATACAGTATCAGGAAGCTGACGACCAGATGAAACCCGAGCAATGGCAAGGTGAAATAGGATGAGAATGCGGGGGTGGGGTCGGGTGACAGGTCCTTAAAACCTGTCAGGCTCAGCTGGAAGTAAGCAGTATCTCCAAGGTAAGAGGCATAAGGGAAAAAGAAGCTTAAGCCACAGACAATAAGGGCAAGTGCAAGATACAGTGATTGAATTCTTTGAATCATATCATATTTTTTGCAAAATTAGAAAAGAAATCTCCAAAAAACACCTTCAAATTTGGAATCGCCATGTAATTTGATTATTTTTGCGGTGGATTTCAATTCCATACTGCTTTCACCTTCGTCTATTTTTCGTAACACCTTCACATTTATTTATTTCTAAAAGCCAACCGGCAATCATCATTCCACAAATCTGTTGGATTGATCTCTAAAATAAACTATCAATATGTATGACATCATCTCCCTGAACGAGAAATCTCTTCAGGATTTAAAAGACATTGCAAAAGAACTCGACATCAAGAAAGTCGACAGATTAGCAAAACAAGACATCGTTTATAAAATCCTGGATCACCAGGCATTAAACCCCACCGCCGAGATTCTTGAAAAGGAAAAATCTACCGGCGGATTAAAAGAAAAACGTGGACGCAAACCCGGTCCTGTTGCCGGCCCTCCCCGTGAGAAGTTTGTGAAAACACCTGTTGTGAAAGAAATTCCTGTTCTCAAAGACCCACAACGTCCCAAAATTGTCATCCCCAGCCTGGAAATACCGGAAGTAAGTGAAAGTCCGGTGAAAAAGGATGTTCCTGTTGTTAAATCTGATCGTCCTTCAACAGACAGACCAGGTGCAGAACTGGTTCGCGACAACAAGCCACGCGACACTCAGCCAAGGAATAAATTTCAGCGTAACCCCAACCGCGATGCCCGTCCGGAACGTCCGCGCAGGCCGATGAACCAACCCATACAGGTGCCCGGCAATGACAGGCCTTTGTTCGAAGAACTAGAGCCGGAACTGCCAGGAGATCAGGAAATGATCCTCGACCCAATCAATGAGAATCCCATGGTTGTGGTAAGCCAGGATGCCGATGCCAGCCTGGACAACGTACAAGCACCGCAAACAGCAGAAACAATCGCTGCTACGGAAGCCCAAACAGCCAAAGATATCGAAGCCCAAAGGATTACCCAGGAAATGCGCAACCGCAACTTCAGGGAAAATGCCCGCGAAAATCAAAATAAGTTTAAAAATCAGAACCAGGAAAAACCCAAAGACGAAGTCGTTACGGAACTCGATGGTGCTGTGTCTACGGAAGGAGTCCTCGAAATCATGCCGGATGGCTATGGATTCCTGCGCTCCTCAGATTATCATTACCTGTCATCACCGGATGATATCTATGTCTCAACAGCCCAGATTAAATATTTTGGCATCAAAACCGGAGATACCATCAAAGGTACCATCCGCATGCCAAAAGAAGGTGAGAAGTATTTCCCTCTCGTAAAGGTTGACTTTATCAATGGCAGAAAACCTGAAGAAATCAGGGACAGGGTGCCTTTTGACTTTCTTACTCCTTTGTTTCCTGAAACCAAGTTCAAACTCACAGGGCATGCACAGAGTAATATCTCAACACGCATCATCGACATGTTTGCCCCTATCGGCAAAGGACAAAGGGCTTTGATCGTTGCTCAACCCAAGACCGGTAAAACAATCTTGCTGAAAGACATCGCCAACGCCATTGCCTCTAACCACCCTGAGGTTTATCTCATCGTATTGTTAATCGACGAGCGTCCTGAAGAGGTTACCGACATGCAGCGTAGTGTCAATGCAGAAGTAATCGCTTCTACCTTCGATGAGCCGGCCGACAGACATGTGAAGATTTCCAATATCGTGCTCGAAAAAGCAAAGCGTTTGGTAGAATGTGGACATGATGTCGTCATCCTGCTGGATTCTATTACCCGCTTAGCCCGTGCTTATAATACTGTTGCTCCTGCTTCCGGAAAAGTACTTTCCGGTGGTGTTGAAGCCAATGCACTGCACAAACCCAAACGTTTCTTCGGCGCTGCCAGGCAAATCGAACATGGGGGTTCACTCACCATTATCGCTACTGCTTTGATCGACACCGGCTCACGTATGGACGAGGTCATTTTCGAAGAATTCAAAGGTACCGGCAACATGGAGCTCCAACTCGATCGTAAACTCTCCAACAAACGTATCTATCCTGCCATCGACATCGTAGCCTCCAGCACACGTAAAGAAGAACTTCTGCTCGAAAAAGAAGTACTGCAGCGGATCTGGGTGTTAAGAAATCACCTGGCAGACATGACACCTTTGGAAGCCATGGATTTCCTGAAAGAAAGAATGAAATTCACACAGAGCAACGAAGAATTCCTTGTCTCTATGAATAGCTAAAATATAGCTTACCTGTAAAATTGAACGGCTCCCGTTTTGTTATCGAAGATCGCTTCTTTGGTGCTTAACGGGAGTCTTTCTATGTAGCCGAACTGGGGAAGACAGACATTCTCCGAATAAACAAGTTCATTGGCGATGCGGATTTCTGCCGTAACCCATGCCGGCTGACGTAAAACAAGGCCTTTGCCACTTTTGGATCTGGCTTTTTTCTGGGACTTTTCAGGAATTGCCCCGAAGTTTTTCAATGGCAAAAGTGTGAGGGTTACTGGCTTACCTTCTGCTGTCGGGTTTTGAGAAAAACCTGCGGAGTTGCTGAAATGTCCGATGACAATCGGTAAAGTGTCGGTTTCTTCTGGCACTACAGGTATTTCTAACCAGGTGCAGGTGACATCTGTAGTTCCGGTGAACAAACTCAGGGCCTTTTCTTCTTCTGCCTCCAGTCCATTCAACATGGCGTCAAAGGTCGATTTTTCATAAGCGATTTCCTGGTAACCACTTAATAGGTTGATTTTGTTTTCTTTAATCCTTGCCAGGTTTTCTGCTGCATCACGGGCACCTTTCATGGCTGGATCATCAGTAGACTTTACCTTGAAGAAATATTTGGGAAAGGGTGTGGTATCAGCCGGAATGGCCTTGAAAAGGTTGGGGTTCAGGTGATACGTGTAGGCATCAAGTGCACGCATCCTTTCTGTCATCTCACAAGCGAATTGACTGCCATCCTCCTTGTCTTCACAGGATTTTATTTTTCTGTTGAGCGACAAAAGAAAGGACTCCGGACTTAAGTATAAAACAGCTTTCTTATGAAATCCACATTTGTTGAAGCTTAAGAGGTAATAATGAGATGGATCAGGAATGGCAGTGGTCGCAGTCCAAACCCTTTCAATTGTATATTCATTTCCACTTTCCGAGAAGGAAGGTTCAATCCCAAGCATTTCTTTTGCATTGGCAGCATATAGTCCTTTGGTATGACTTGTTTTGTTCACATGAAGCCGGATCTGCAGCTTCGCCTGGGGAAGGCAATACAACAGGCCGGCTTTCTTCAGGCTGAGAATCGAATCACTGGCGTGCACAACTTTAAACTGTGCTTGCAGAGTTATCGATAATACCCAGCTAAGGATTAGCGTGAGGCCCAATACCCTTGTCTTTGGCCAGTATTTTTTGAAATAGGAAGTGGAATACATTTTGTTCAGGTTTTAGACAAAAGTAAGTAAAATGGATAATTTTGCAGTATGTTCCGGGAAGTATAGATTATCCTTACTTTTACACATGAAATTTCATATATACACAAAATGCATGCATAGCCTGAGGTCTTTCTTCAGAATTGGATTTCTTTATACAGCAGCGCCTTTGAAGCTGACTGTTGTTTTTTTTATGATATCATTTTTGTTGTTTTCCGGATGCCAAAGCAAAACAAAGGAAAGCGGCACAGGGACTAATTTACAGGGAACAGTCACAATCAGTGGGGCATTTGCATTGTATCCCCTTGCCGTTCGCTGGGCTGAGGCATTTCAGAAAGAATATCCGGGTGTGCGGATCGACATTAGCGCCGGTGGTGCGGGTAAGGGCATGATGGATGTACTGAGCGGGATGATCGACCTGGGCATGGT
>Ga0247840_10005384_pt1 | contig 19314 bp, 16 predicted proteins | sample LaCruzMarch2015__FD_192404 | JGI IMG/M metagenome (GOLD analysis project Ga0247840, IMG submission 192404) | Freshwater microbial communities from meromictic Lake La Cruz, Castile-La Mancha, Spain - LaCruzMarch2015_17m | ecosystem: Environmental > Aquatic > Freshwater > Lake | place: Spain... | reverse complement strand
GAGGACACAGGTTTCCTTTGAAAACATTTCAAGATATCTTAAAAATGGCACCGTAGCAATAGAAGACGCTGAATTCTACCAACATCATGGAATAAAATACACCTCTATTCTTAGAGCAATTTTAGCTAATATTACAACGGGAGGATATGGTCAGGGGGGTTCTACAATTACCCAACAAGTTATAAAAAACTCTTTACTCACCACCGAAAAAGCTATTTCTAGAAAACTTAAAGAGTGGGTTTTGTCTTTAGAACTTGAAAAAATAATGAGTAAGGAACAAATATTATCTCTTTATCTAAATGAAACCCCTTATGGTGGAAACATATATGGCGTTGAAGAAGCTTGTAGAACATTCTTCGGAAAAAGTGCTAATGAAGTAACCCTCGCCGAAGCCTCATATATCGCTGCCCTACCTCAAGCTCCAACTTTTTATTCCCCTTATGGACAAAATAAAACTAAATTAGATGAAAGACATAAATTAGTTCTTGCTAAGATGCTTGAAAATAAATTTATTACTCAGGAAGAATATGATTCTGCTATAAAAGAGGTCGTTCAATTTCAACCCCAAGAAAAATATGGAATTAAAGCTCCTCATTTTGTGGATTTTATTAAACAATATCTCATAGATAAATATGGAGAAAATGCCGTACAACAAAACGGATATAAAGTTATAACTACTCTTAATTATGAATTACAAAGTAAGGCCGAAGAAATAATTAAGAAAAATGCCTTAGAAAATGTTGATAAATTTAATGCTTCCAATGCAGCTGGTGTAGGTATAGATCCAAAAACAGGACAAATATTAATAATGGTTGGTTCCAGAGATTATTTTGATAAAGAAATAGATGGAAATTTTAATGTTGCTTTGGCTCATAGACAACCCGGGTCTACGTTCAAACCTTTTGTTTATGCTACTGCATTTAATAAGGGATATACACCAGATACTGTATTATTTGATGTTAAAACAGAATTTCAAAGTTCTTGTACACCGGATGGTAAACCTCTAAATCCTTATTCTATTTCAACGTCTTCTGCTGATGCTTGTTATATGCCTAATGACTATGATAATGAATTTAAAGGTCCTATGTCTTTACGTTCTGCTTTAGCTGAATCAAGAAATATTTCCGCTATAAAAGTATTATATCTGGCTGGAATAAAAGACTCTATAGCTACAGCTAAATCTATGGGGATTACGAGCTTAACAGATCCAGATAGATATGGATTAACATTAGTTCTTGGTGGTGGAGAAGTTTCTTTATTAGAAGAAGTCAGTGCTTATGGGGTTTTTGCTAATAATGGAGTACGATTACCTTATACAGGAATTCTTTCTATAGAAGATTCCACAGGAAAAGTTGTTGAAACTTATGATCCTAGACCTCTTTCTGCCCTAAACGAAGAAGCGGCTCTTCAAATAAATGATATTCTTTCAGATGATGACGCTAAAGTTCCGGCTTATGGATATCATTCGGTCATGTATTACGAAGGAAGAAAAGTAGCCTCAAAAACAGGTACTACAAATGATTATAAAGATGCCTGGATTATAGGATATACGCCTAGCTTTGTGTTTGGTATGTGGGCTGGAAACAATGACAACACAGCTATGGAAAAGAAGGTGGCGGGGCTTATAGTCGCTCCTATGTGGCATGAGGTTATGAACCAGGTATTAAAAACTGTTCCAGTGGAAACTTTTAAAAGTTCCTCCCCTATAAATCCGGACATTAAACCAATATTACGTGGTGTATGGCAAGGAAACGAAACTTTTTTTGTTGATAAAATTACAGGTAAATTAGCAACGGACCTAACCCCTACAGAAACAAAAGAAGAAAAATCTGTAACTAATGTTCATTCAATATTATATTGGATTGATAAAAAAGATCCGACTGGAGCAGCCCCAGCTAGTTCAACCAGTGACTCTCAATATAACAATTGGGAATATGGTATTCAAGAATGGCTTAAAACACACCCTATTTCTACAACAACCAAACCTACATCATATGATGATATTCATACTGAAATTAATAAACCGAAAATAAAAATAGTTTCTCCAAATACTGATTTAGTCTATAAAGCAGATGAAAGAATGACTGTTGTACCATCAATTCAAACAAATTTTCCTGTTTTAAGAGTTGATTATTATTTTAACAATCAATTTGTAGGGACTTCAAATAATGCGCCTTTTTCTATAACTTTTATTCCAACTTCATTTAATAAATCTTTAAATATAAGTGAATTAAAAGTGATTGTTTCTGATATTGTTTATAACAAAGGAGAAATTACAACCTCTATCAAATTCTAAGAGAGTAATTCTATAAAATATCTTTTACTTTCCCTTGAATTTTTGTATTTAAAAAATCTAAAATTTTGTTTTTTTTAAGAAAAATTTCATTTTTTATAATAGGTTTTTCTTTTATTCTTAATATTCCATCTTTAAAATCAATATTTTTTGAATTGATTTCTATTTTACAAACTTCTTTTATTGCTTCAACAACACTATCTCTTAAAAAATTTCTAGAAACAGAGAGTTGTTTAAATTTTTCTAGATATTGAGCAATATTAAACATGTTTTTATAAAAACAAAAAATAAATTATCTATTCATAGGCATAATAAGATATGTAAAAGTCTTATCTGAAACCCCTTTTATCACCATAGGTTTATTCAGACCATTAAACATTAAAGAAACACTGTCTGATGGAATAGAAGCTAAACTATCTATAATATATTTATAATTAAAATTAATATTTATACCATCCCCTTCAATTTTAGCTTCTATTTTATTAGTATTTTCACCAATGTTTGAATTTTTTGTTTTTATTTCAATATTTTCTGATCCAGGAATAACATTAATATTTACTTGATTGAAGTTGTCAGAAAAAATATTTGAGATTTTAAGTGAATTTATTAAATCTTGTTTAAGTATTATTACATCTGTTTTATATTCTTTTGGTAAAATTTGTTTGTAATCTGGAAAAACCCCATCTATAACCCTTGAAACTATATAAACCCCATTGAAAGTGAGTGAGATTTGATTCTTTGCACAATTTATTTCTATTTCTTCGTCTAAATTATCTATTATTTTCAAAATATCAGAAATATTTTTAAAAGGAATAAGAACACCTGAAATATCAATTATTTTTCTTGTTTTAATTTTCTTTTCAGCTAGTCTAAATGAATCTGTTGCAACAAAAACAATATTTTCATCTTCAGAATGAATATAAACACTTGAAAGTTCTGGTTTAATAGTTGAGGTTGAAGCGCTATAAATAACAGATTTTGCTCCGTTTAAAAAATCTTTTGAATTTATTTTGAATATTTTTCCTTCATCTATCATCGGGATAGTTGGAAAATCATCAATTGGAAAAGTTTTTATATTTACTTCACTATTAGATGAATATATTTTTAATATATTTTCGGATGTTTCTAATTTAATATTTTTATCATCTGATAAATTATTCAAAAAACTACTTATAATTTGTGCTGGAACTGCTACTTTTCCCTCTTCTTCTACTTTTACAGGTATGGTTATCTCTAAACCTAAATCTAGATTTGTAGATCTTATAATTAAAACGTTTTTCTTGGTTTCAAAAAGAAGACACGAAAGAACAGGTAATGTAATATTTTTACTTGCTACTTTTTCTGCTTTTCCAACAGCTATATGTAATTTTTCTTTCAAGCATTCTATTTTCATATTTGTTTCTTATTTTTTACTTATAAATATTAATTATTTTTATTATATATGTTAACTTGTTTAAAACTTTTTTAACCTATATTTATAACCATTAAAGAGTTTTTCATAAAAATTATTTTGTTTATTGATTATTGATTGTTTTGGATTATTTTTTTTCTATTTATTTATAAAGGTTTTGTTAACAACTCTTTCTTCATCATATCCATAACTTATCAACAACTATTTCAACATCGAATGAATCTGATTAATTTCTTGGGCAAGTTCTGGATCAGTTTTTATATCATTTTTAATTTTTTCATAAGAATGAATTACGGTTGAGTGATCTCTGTTTCCAACTTTTTCCCCTATAGATGGAAAAGAAATATCAAAAACCTCTCTTAAAATGTACATAATTACCTGTCTTGGTTTAATAACCTCTTTTTTTCTACCTTTTTCATATATATGAGACTCTTCTATTCCATAAAATTCAGAAATCGTTTTGATTACGTCTTTTATAGAAACATTTTTCTTTGGTTTTGCAGTATTTTTAATCAATTCTTTTACTTCATTCAGATTCAAGTCTTTGTTTTTAAGCTGGGTTTGACAGAGAATAAGATTAACAATTCCCTCAAGTTCTCTAATATTTCCTTCCACGGAAGTTGCTAAAAGCTCTATAATTTCATTGGCTAAATTAATGTTCATTAAGGCCGATTTTTTCTTGAAAATTTGTATTCTTGATTCATAATCTGGTTTTTGTATTTCCACAATCATTCCCGCGTTAAAACGAGATTTAATCCTGTCTTCTATATCAGGTATAAAATTAGGATGTTTATCAGAAGAAAGAATTAATTGTTTATTATCTTCATGTAATGAGTTAAAAAGGTGGAAAAATTCTTCCTGAGATTTGTCTTTTTTTGAAAGAAATTGTATGTCGTCTATTATAAGAACATCATATTTTCTATATTTTTCTTTAAAATTGTTTGCGGTCCCGCTATTTAAAGAATTTAAATAATCATTTACAAACTTTTCGGAAGTCATATAAAAGATTTTTTTGTTTTGATCGGCTGCTTTACAGTGGTTTCCTATTGCTTGTATTAAGTGTGTTTTTCCGTGTCCGGTACTTCCAAAAATAAACAATGGATTATAAGCAGCTTGTTTTTTTAATATAGCTTGAGATGCAGCATAAGCTAATTCGTTAAATGGTCCAACCACAAAAGTTTCAAATGTATATTTTGGATTAAGATTGTTTTCTTTGTTTATATAAAAATCATTAAGAGGTAACTCATTATGATGAGTTATTTCTTTTGTTGTTGTCTTGATTTCTTCTTTAGAAACTAAATATTCAACATTTCTTATATTTTCTCCAAAACTTCTTAGATTCTTCAAAATATCTTTATGATATTTGTTTATAAGCCAGTCTTTTACAAAAACGTTTGGTACTCCAAGAAAAATTACCCCATCCTCTTGTTTAATAATAAAGGTATCTTTAAACCACATACTGAAATTTGCTTTTGAAATAATCATTTCAATTTCGGCGAGTACGTTGTTCCAAATGGTTTTGTTGTCTGTCATAAAAATTTCAAGGGTTTAATTATAAGTTGAGGAGGGTGTTAATAAAAATTTATTTTGTTAATAAGCTGTTTATAAGTGGTTAATTATATAATAATGTAAATAAAAATAATTTAAAACTTTACAAAATTATTTTTTTAGTTTATACTCCCCTATTATGTCAATAACATATCAGCCAAAAAAGAGAAAGAGAGCTAAAGCCCATGGCTTCTTAGTTAGAAGTAAAACTAGTTACGGTAAAAGGGTTTTAAATAAAAGAAGACAAAAAGGAAGAAAGAGATTAACGACCGTATAATTTAAACTTTAAAAGGGGCTGTAAAAGCCTCTTTTTAGTTGTACAATTGTAATGTAATGATACCAAAAAAATTTAGAGCTGCCAGAAAAGATATAGAAAATACCATAAAAAATGGCTTAAAAGTCAGCTCTGGATTTTTATATGCTAAGATATCTTCAGGAGATACAGAAAAATCCGGTTTTGCTATAGTTGTATCTAAAAAAAATGAACCTACATCTGTAGGGAGACATCTAATAAAAAGGAGAATTAGTGATGTTTTAGAGAAAAAAATACTCAAAATTAAACCTGATTTTAAAAAAACAATGATTATTTTTGTTCAACCAAGCCTGAATAAAGAAAATAAACAAAACAAAGAAGGAAAAAAACAATTTTCTTATTCACAAATAAAGAAGGATTTAGAAGATATTCTGATAAAAATCAAGTTTTAATTTATTAAATATCTGATAGAATCATTAAATGATTCATTTTATATTTCAAAATATCTTTTACACGCCACTTTATAATGGAATGATTTTACTTCTGGATTATATTCCATGGATTAATGTCGGTGTGGCGGTCATTCTTTTTACTTGTATAGTTAAAATTATTCTTTTTCCTTTATCTAAAAAATCTATAAAGACCCAGTTTGAAATGAAAAGAATAGAACCAGAACTAAATGAGATAAAACTTAAGTATAAGGATAATAAACAAGTTCAAGCGGAAAAAATTATGCAAATATATAAAGAAAAAGGAATCAATCCTTTTTCGGGTATATTTTTAATGCTTTTACAACTACCTGTTCTTTTTGCTCTTTATTTTATATTTTTAAAAGGGGGGCTTCCTACTATAGATCACAGTCTTCTATATTCCTTTGTAAAAGCTCCAGATTTAGTAAGTATGAATTTTTTTGGGATAGATGTTGGAGCTAAGAGTACAATTTTTGCTATATTAGCTGCCATTGCTCAATTTTTTCAGATGTGGGTTACCGTACCTAAAATACAAAAAACTAAAAATATCTCAGAAAAGACTGATTTTAAGGATGAATTGGCTAAAAGTATGAACATGCAAATGAAGTATGTAATGCCTGTAATTATTTTTCTAGTTGCCAGAAGCTTCCCTGTTGTAGTATCTTTATATTTAATAACAAGCAGTTTGTTTGCTATGTGCCAGGAGTTTTATATGAAAAGACAATATAATTAAAAAAAATGGATAATGCAAAAATTAAATTATTAATAGAAGACTTGTTGAAAAAGATAGATGTTTCTTTTGATTCAGTTGATATAGTAAACGATTCTTTTACTGGAGGGGTGATATTTATAATAAAAACTAAAGAATCCGGTCTTCTTATCGGGGAAAGAGGAGAAACTTTTCAATCATTATCCCACTTGATTAAAAAGATGGTTAATAAAGGCAGAGAGGATTTACCTTCCCAGTTTGCTATCGATGTTAATGACTATCAAAGCAGTATGATTGAAAAGATTAGAAGTAAAGCTAATATATTAGCAAATCGTGCCAGAGATTTAAAAAGTGATGTTGAGATGGAACCAATGTCTTCTTACGAGCGTTTAATTGTCCACGGAGCTCTTACGGATCAATCTAACATCAAAACAGAGTCTGTAGGAGAAGGAAAAGACAGGAGGGTTGTTATAAAATATATAAAACAAGAGAAAATATAAGATACTAAAAAATGGTTTTCGCCTGCCTGCGGCAGACAGGCTCGCAAAGACAATACAGGATATGGACCGATGCAGAGCATCGGGGAATGTCTTATTATTTAATTTTTAAACCCCACAAAGTTAAGTCGTTTCTGTTCGTAAAAGTTATATATTTATCATCATCACTTATTTTTATATCCATAATATCAATATTAGTATTTCCCTCTTTACTTATCTCGTATATCATACTTGTAGCTCCACTATCAGTATCTATTTTCCACAAATTATCCGAAAAAGAAACTAATCCTTGGTACCACATATCAGGATATGATCCTGTTGGTATGTTTTTTGGAACAGCACAATAAACTACAGTTTTTTCTGTTTTACTCCAAACGCATTTATCTGTTATGGTTGCTATTTGTAAATTTTTATCATTACTATTTTTAATATTAAAAAAGTTCAATGATATTGAATTTCTTAAACTTTTAGAATATACAAAGGCCGAAGCATCTTTGTTTATTAAAGTTGTGAGACCAGAAACATTACCAAATATTTTTTCAAAAGAATTAGTATTTATATTAAAAAAGTATAAAAATCCTTCATTTACATAAGTAGGTTTTGTAGTAAAGGAAATAATATTTTCTTTAGGCCAAGACACTTGCCATTTAGATATTTTAGAATCAAAATTTTGATTCTTACTACTCCCTTCAAGATTTGAGGTTATTCCATAACTTCCGCTATTGTCTTGTTTTTCTATAAGGGTAAAAACTTTTGTTCCAGAAGGATTAATGGCTATTTCTTTTGCATTTTCAGGCAAGAAAATTCCAGTAATTTCTCCTATAAAAGAATTGGTGGTGCTTGTACTTATTTTTATTTTTCCTGAAAAATTTTCTATTGTCTCATTGTCGCTCTTTAAATATCTTAATATGAGAGAATTTCCATTGCTATTCCAGACAGTTTCCTCCACCTGAGGTATTGTCGTATTTGTAATTCTTATTATTTCTTCAGAGTTAGGAGTTGTTTCATATACATTTCCAGTAGCTCGATCAACAAATCTTATTTTTATTTCATTATTTTTTGTAAATATTACAAAACCTGAATTTGGTGAAGCATAAATTTGTCGTAGATCAGCCGTTTCCCCCACTGGGAGCGTTCCAGAGGCCGTAGTTAATACTTCGGGCTCTTGTTGAGTAGTTTCTCCTGTGTTTTCGCCAAAGAGAGATGTAACGGGGGAGTTTGTGGTCGTGTTTGTTTGAGGAATTGATTCTTTGTTTAAAAAATACCACCATAAAAGACCTGCCAAAATAATGATAAAGACTAAAAGTATTAAAATTATTGCGTTTCTTTTAGACATAATTTAATTAATTGTTGTTATAAAATGGAGTTGTTATTAAATGTAACTAAAGTTGGATTAATTGTATAAAGGATTAGCCAAGAAATAAGAGCTAAACCTAGGCCGTATAATGCATTTTCAATTTTTCCTTTTCCGTCTTCTTTTCCACTCCATGAATCGGTAGTCATATACTGAATACCTCCCCAAGCTATCATTACTACAGCAAGAGCTGCGGCTATTGCTATCCCAAAACTAAAAACTAATCCTAAAAACGCTTTCAAATTAGGAGTGCTAGCGGCATATCCCATATCTCCAAAAAATCCTGGTTCAAGTGGTGTATAACCTTGTCTAGGTGTTGTAGCACTTACTGCCATTACTGTTTTTACTGATAATAGTAATATTAAAGACGAAGTAAAAACTGATATTTTTTTAATATGATTTAATTTCATTTTAATAATTATAATCCAAACTCAATATTTAAAATACCGTTTGAATATTGTAATATTTTTGAAATATGGTTAATTTTTAATCCAATTCGAGCAATTCCTTTTAGATCTGGGTTTTCTTGCTTTAACATAATTTCATTTTTATTACCATTTGGATCAGTTTTGTTTCCATTGATAGACCAATTATATGTTAGGTTATTGGAGTTTCCGTTGTTGGCACTAAAAAAATATGGTTCAGCTATTATTCTCAATTCATCTTTATTGTTTAAAGAATAGGTGTTATTTAACGCTTTATTAAAAAGAATTCCATAAAGAGGATGTTTTTCATAAAAAATTATTCTAGAATAGTTTGGGGATATAGATACAAATTCATTTGCCAATATTTTATTAGTTGAATCAATTATTTCTACTTCAATATCACTGCTTTTAATAGGTACTCCGCTAGTAATAGTTAATGTATTTTTATCTAATCCAGATGAGTTCCCTAGAATAATATCATTATTTTTCCATCTGAAAATTAAGTCTTTAGAATCAATTTTTATTCCATTTTTAATAATATTTGGTATAGCTACTATTTTTGTTGTTCCTTGTGTTGGAAAATAAGAGCCGCCTTTATAAAAAGGGGGTGTATATGAATCTGATTCAACTATCAAATCTACTTGAGCTGGATTGATTTCAAGAGTTTTTTCTAAATTATTATTTTCAGGAGTAATTATCACTACTCTAACATTAGTGATTGAGCCGTTGTTTTTTGTTTGCGTATTGAAGGTATTTAACCCTGATCCTTCTTGTTTTAATACATCATCTATATACCAATATATTTTTGAATAATTTAATTTTACAGAGAAACTGGAAAGTTTAAGGGAAACATTTTCGTTTGGGCCGGGATTTTCAGGTGATATAGTCAGGTTTACTTCAGAAGGTTGGTTATTAATGGAAGTAGCTTGCGCAAAAGCATCTTTTTCTATTAACAGAAAAAAAGCTATAATTAAAAAGATTAAAAAATACTTACTTTTTCCTGAAAGATTAAACATTTCAAGGTAAATTATATCATATAAAACTATCAAAGATAAACCGCTTTGTTTATAGTTTTTATATTCCCTGACCAATTTTTAGTTCTTCTTTTGCTTTTCTGATAGCCAAAAGCTGAGAAGGATCTGATGTTATGATTTGATCCTCGGTATATGAAGCTATAACTTTCATAGCTACGTGCTTGAGACCGACAAAGAAAATCCCCTCTCCTACATCTGATTCTAGTAATAAATATTTTTCTTCTTCTGTCAGGTTGAAGACTTTTTGTAGATTATCTATGACAGATGGTGATTGTTTAAGAAGGATTTGGATAGAAGAGTTTGTTACGATAGGAAGACCATATGGGGATTTAATAAAATCATCCACATCTTGGGTAATAGTAGCAAGTCCAAGATAATATTTCCTTCCTCTTTTTGCCATTGAATATAAGAAAGATGCAGTATCTTCCGATTTCATCATCCACCAGGCCTCATCAATAACAAGAAGTCTTTTTTTAAGATTTTTTCTAACAGCATTCCAAATGTGGTGAGTTATAAGATACATAGCCACAGACTTAAGTTCGTCTTCCATGTCTCTAATAGAAAAGACGATAAATTTGTGATTTATATCTACGTTTGTCGGTCTATTTAAGAATCCTGCCCATGTACCGCGTGTATATTTTGAAATTTTTTGTACAAGTCCTTGGGCCCCTTCCATTCCAGCAAGAACAAGTTCAAAATCCGAAAGTAATGGAGGCTCTATGTTTGAAAAATCAGAATCAGGAGTTATATCTTTTAAGGCATATGTTTCTGAAATTGCTCTATCTATGATCGCATCTTCTTCTTGAGTAAGTCCTCCGAACATAATTCTGAAAAGACCAACCAAGTTTATAATGTTTGACCTGAGAACGTCTGCTGATGATTCATCTTCCCTAGCAATAGGTAGGTCAAAAGGATTGATATGACTATCTGAGTTTAAAGAAACATTATATGACTTTCCTCCTGTGGCTTCTGCAAGAAATTCATATTCTTTTTCTGGGTCTATGACTATAACATCTGTATCAAACATAAGACTTCTCAATATTTCTAGTTTTGTGCAGTAAGATTTTCCTGAACCGGATTTTGCAAAAGTTATAGAATTGTAGTTTTCAAGAGAAAATCTATCAAAAAGTACCAAGCTGGAATTGTGCCTGTTTATTCCATAAAGAATTCCCTTGTCTGATGTAAGGTCAAAAGATACAAAAGGAAAAAGACTTGATAAAGGAGAAGAATTAAGCTTGGAATGCACAGCTAGCTGGTCGTCTCCTATAGGCAGGACGCTTTTATATCCTTGTTCTTGTTGGAATAATGCAGGTTTTACATAAACTAGTTTAGCTTCAAGTATAGATTTGATTTCTGATTCGGTTTTATTTAATTCATCCTCCGTGTCAGCATATAAACTTATGTAGAGTCCAACATCAAAAAGTTTTTCTTGGGCTTGTTGAAGGCTATCTCTCAAGGACTCAAGATCTTGATAAGCAGTATCAAGCATAGGGTCTCTTACAAGTCCTCTCTTTTCTCTAGCGTTTATCTGGCTTTGAACTTCAGCAACTTTCTTTTGAAATTGGCGTAACGTTTTTGCGGTATCCATCGGGTGGATAAAAACAGAAACGTTAAAAATTTTGTCTAAGTTTATAATCGGAGCGAACCAACTTTCAGAAAGAAAACGAGGATAAGAAATAACAAAGAATGTTCTTACAATTTTTTCTCCAAGATTTAATCCCTTCGGCCCCACTTTAAGAGCTGAAGGAGCTATGATGTCTTGCAACTCCAAAACTCCAGCCTCATATATTTCTTGAGGAAGAAATGAAGTTAATTTATCATTCTTGTCGTTTTTATTTTTTAAAAAATCTAATATTCCCATTTTTTTAGTTATTATTTAACTTTGAATGATTGGTTTTGTTACATCACCTGGATTAAATGTTTTGTAGAAGAGTTCAACTAACTCTTCTGTGCCGAGCTGAGTACTTCTTAGACCGCATCTTGTAAGTCCTTGTTGCACTACACCAATTCTTTGCTCTAATTGAGTCCTACTCTCGTCAAAATTGTCTGTTTTAGCTTTTGCGGCGCTTGCTGGTGTATTATTTTTACCTAATATGTTTGCCATTGGGTTAGAACTAGAGCTTATGATAGCAGAATCATAAGGTACAACCACAAAAAATGATTTTGTCATAATACTAGATTGTTCCACAAATGATTTAATAAACTGAATATATTCTCTGATCTGTATTTTCATTAAATCTCCCAATTCATTTTTATATCTTTCTTCTAGTAGTGCAATATAAGGCCTTATATCAAGTTCTCTTGATTGAATGGAAATTTGTATAGAAAAATCCAATGCATTTAGGAAGTTTTGAAATTGCATGATGATAGCTTGTTGTTCATCGGGTGATTTCAATGCAAAATTCAAAGATGAGACCATAACAACGGCTCGCATTCCCCCGCTCTTAAGGATAACTACGCCATCGCGTATTTCTTTTATAGGTACAAAATCTTGTGTAGCTTTTGATACGGCCATGTTTTCAAATTAAAATAAAAACAAAAGTATTTACTAAGATTTTAAATCGTAATAATTATTTTTCTTTCAATACAATTATACTAGATCTTAGAATATTTGCTAACCATTTTGTTATTAATGGGAATGTATGAAACGGATGGATTAAAATTTAAATTTTCAGTGTAGAGCATCGGGGAATATCTAAGATTTAAATTTTATTTTCTTTCCGTGCCCCGTTTACGTTTTCTTTAATATCTAAGCTCCAAGTGAGGTCTTTAAGTTTGCTTTCAGAAAGTTTTGGTACAGAAAGCATTGATTTAGCCTGTTTTACTATTTCCTCGGGTCTTTTCTCTGGGATTTTTTCATTTTTCTTCCAAATATAAAGTTTGCTTCCAAAAAAATAATAAAAAGCAGCTTCTACTATATTAATAAATGGTTTCCCGTTTATTGAATAAAAAGCGAGAGCCAGTGAAAATGCCACAACTATTAAAATTAACGGTATGGACAATATTTTATATGGTATAAATAAATACAATACAGTAGATAAACCTGCTCCTCCTGCTAGGTATATGAATTGTTTGAGGGTTAACGGTCCAAAGATTTTATCTTCTACTTCTATAAATTGTGGTACTTGAAATTGCATATAATTATTTCTTGTTTATTCTATTGGTTCTCTATATATATCCTGGATAGATTTTTGTGGGATTTTTGTTTTTTCTTCCACGACTATTTTTTCTCTTGGCACAGATATAGTATTTGTAAGTTTTTCTTCAATAATATTATCAATAGGCGAGATATTTTGGTGTAATGGTCCTGTTTGTTTTTCTATCATAAGAGAATCAGGATTTTTGATAGCCAGTGAATCTTCCATAGGTATTTCTGGTGTTGTTTCTTTTCTAATTTCTATTCCAGTTGTTATTTTTTCTGAAAATTCTTCTTGTAAAGGATTATTAGACAAAAGAGAACTTACAGAAATAGATTCTTCTTTTTGGGATCTAGCTGAAGGATTTTCAATTCCTTCAAGAACGTCTTCCCTATTCAATTCCTCAGAACTTTCGTTGTTTGGTTCTAAAGATTCTTCATTCATTTGTTTTAAGGATTCTCTTATGTTTTTGAATACTAATTCATCCACATCATTTGCTACTATTACAGCTTTTTCTCTTGGTAATTGTAATTCTCTCTCTAAATTAGATATATAGTCAGAAAGAGGTTCAAGCCCCAGCATAGTAAGGGTTGTTTCCACTTCTAGTTTCCCTGCTTGATCTATAAGTAATTTATTTCTTTTAACAACCTCTTGGAGTTGTGAGGAATAATCAACGGATAAGATAGAATTTCTTACGTCAGTAGGAAGTTTTGGTAATTGTTCCGCTATTATTTTTTTTATGTCATCATTCATTTTTATGCTTTTTTCTCTTCCTTAGGCTTTTCTTCAGGTTTTTCTCCTTCTTCTTTCTCTTTCTTTTCTCCCCCTTCTTTTTCTTTACCTTCTGTATTATCTTTTTTTTTTTTAGTCACTAAATCAGCTAATTTTTCTTTATCATCTTTGCCTTTAATAACATCTTTTCTTATTTTATCCGCGGCGGCTTTATTCTTACTCATACTTTCAAGATTAAATACTGAATTTATTTTTCCTCCAATTTTAGTTTCCTTTGCTTTTGAAATTATTCTATTACCGAAAGAATTTTCCATTCTTACCGCTTCTTTTTCCTGGTAGGATTTCTTCATTTCTTCATGTATGTCTTTCCTAGCTTTTAAGGCTTCTTTAGATTTTAATAAATTACCATATTGATCTTTTTCGTTTGCCAAATCAGTTTTTTTCTTAAGCTTTTCTAATTTATCAAATTCCTTTCCTTTTTTATCAAGCTCTGTTTGTAAGACCGATTTTCTCTCTTTGGTTGTATTTGGATTATCATATTCTAATTTTGCTTGGGTAATATCATATCTAACACTATCCATGTGTTTTACATCTATTTCTGCAGAATGTGCCTTGTTATATTCTTCCAATGCTTGATCTTCAGTTAGGTCATCTCTATTTAAATTATCTTTGACATTTTTAGTTTGAGCTTTGGCATAATCATCTCTTTTATCTACAAAACCTCCTTTACCTCCCTTCCCTATATCTACCCCAGTTTTTTTAATTAGACTACTTACTCCAACACCTTTAACTTCTACATTTCTAGCATCAAAAGTTGCTTTGCTGGTGGAGTTGGCGGCTTTAAGGGTCATTCTAGCAGCAAAACCACCTAATCCTCCTGTAGATGCAGCCCCTTTTAATTTATCACTACCTGCAACGGCAGCGGCAACTCTGCCCAACGAAGCTCTACCTGCAAAAGCCGCTCCTCCAGTAGCAATACCAGCAACTAATCCAAGGGCGGAGGCCCCCCATCCCATTACTGTAGCCCCGGCTTTTCCGCTAAAGTTTTTCGTAACTTTTACTGCAGTTATCATGAATCCCATAATAATCACAACATTTAAAATTCCTGCGAATATACCAACTCCAGTAGAACCCTTAGACCATTGAGTTATAGATGAGCTTAAATTGGCAGTAAGTCCTCCAGACCCTACTACTTTTGTTAACAAAAGAATGAAAAAAAGAAAAACAGGAGCAACCAGACACTGATTTATCAATGTTTCTTTCCATTCGTCGGAATATTTATTTATTTTAGGTAAAACCCCACCCATAAAACCTATAGGAGAAAGGGCTAGTAATATAAAAAAGGCTATAAGTCTAACAGTTAATAAAATAATGGCTTGTAAAAAAGCCCAAATCGTAAGAGCTATTAAAACTAGTTGGACTGTTTGAAGTATAATTAAGCCTAGACTTCCAGCAGATAATCCAGCTTGATTAAGCGCTGAACTAGAGATATCACTAGAGTTGTTGCTTTCAGGTAAGGAGGCAAAAGATTGTAAATCTAAACTATCCATTAATTTTGTACTGATAGAAAAATCAGAATTGGCTGGAACTATTTGATTATATAAAGCAACAGTAAAAATATTACTAGTATCTATAACTATTTTAGTAAAGAACATACTAAAATTTATTAAAACAGCAGCAATTATTACACTTTTTAATACTTCCTTAGTTTTTATATTTGTGATTTGAAGGATTGTGGCTATAGATATATAAAGTAATATAAAAATAAAAAATATATTAAATATATCTCTCAAAATTATCCATGTTTGTTTAATGGAATCTAAAATAGGTTTGTATGCATCAGTACCTATATTCATATTAAAACCAATAACAGCGTCAAGCACTTTTCCACAACCAGCTAAAATAAAACTAAAAAGTGAAATAATTATAAAAAGAGTATAGTTGATTATTTTTGCTATAAGTCCCATTAGTCCAGACAGCAAAGTGTTACCTATATCTTTAAAACATTGGCCGAACGCTTCCCCTGAAGTTATACCGCAAGTTACTGCAGAAGTACCTTGCACTGCTTCATGATATGCAGTGAGTTCTTCTCTTTGTGTAGGGGTTAGATTTGATACATCCATCCCTACTGTATACCAAGAAGGAGGAGTTGGAAGTGGAGTTGTCGCTGCATAAGTATTTTCAATATGGAAAAAACCTATCACTAAAGAAGCGAGGAAAATGCATGCAACTGATTTTAACAAAAATCTTTTCATCTACTCTTTAAATTATAACATGCAACGGTGTATAAAATAAACGAAATTGTTTATTATCTACAAATTTTATAAACCAATCCAAAGATTTGAATCTATTATACAAGGTACTTCTGTTGAATCTTGAGGGTCTGCACTGTAGTTCATAATAGGTCCTAAAAGATTAGTTAGTAGATTATTTTTAATGGTTGCAGTTGAAGTTCTATTGTTGTTTATTGTTTCAGCGATGTTTATATTCGTAGTTATTGAACTCAAATCAGGAGTTGTATTTGTATTGCTTATATTGTCTGCCGCAGAACTAAGAATTCCGTCATTGTTGTTATTTGTGGTTATTATTGTGTCTAGCATCCCAATATAAAAATCTATAGAATTAATGTTTTGCATTGAATTCCCCGTAATAAAATTATATAAACTTTGTGCTCTGAACAATCCTCTTTCTGGTTTTATTGTATCTCCATTATTACAAGCAATAGCAGTATTAGGATTATTGGGATTAGAATTGTCATAAATTTTTAATTTAACTGTACCCAAAATACCCTTAGCTATAGCAGCATAGGTATTTATATTTGTTAAATTCGTTCTAATATTTCCTATTCTTGTAACTGCGTTAGCTCTGGTTCCCGCTAAAGGATCTGTTTGCGTGCCCCCTCCACCCCCACTTTGACCTGCTACAGAAGAATTTGAATCGGAAATAGCGTCATCCCAATTGTATCTATTTGAACTGGTATCTACATTTTCGTCTGATGTTTGATAGAAGCTTTTGTTTAGGATTTGTTTAATTGCGTAATTAGCAAGGGCATTAACTATTTCATTTATATCATCAGCCATACCGAGCTGGTTTAGATCGTAGGTTGTTACTTGTTGTAAGCTTGCCTGGATTGCTGAGCCTGGAGTTTCGGTGGTGCATTTTGTTTCAGTTCTGACTTTTGTATCCGACTCGGTGTTATTAACTTCAGTTGTAGTAGCTTCTTTATAATATTGACTTCCATAATATGCTTCTCCTTGAGTTATATTTTGGTCCACAATTTTTCCGTCAGCGTCCATAATTTCTTCCGTTGTAATCTCTTTACATTTTTTGAAAGAAAGAAGTCCTCCTGACCAACCTACTTCTTTTAGATTAATATCTTTTTTGGCATCTATCTGGGCATCCATTTCACTTTGGGCCATAAGCATAGCTCCTATCTGGCTGTTTTGAGGTTGAGTTGAAATGGATAGCCATGTATCCCATGATCCTCCATTTATGAAGTTTCCAGTCATAAAATCATCATAAGCTCCATTTATGTTATTTAATATGTCTGATAAAGTACAATTTATTTTATCTCTAAAGGGTCTATATTGAAAAGCAAGATTAAACTGTACTCTCAACTTAAAAGGATCACAAAGAAAATTTAGCGGACCTTGGAATATAAATTCTCCAATGGTTCTATCTGCGGTGTCAGTTAAAAATTTTGCAGGATCTTGAACAAATGAAGGATTTCCTTGAAATCCGCTGTTTATCCAATTAACAATAGACATGGTTATCTGGCGAGCAACCAATCTCATGACGAAAACCGCTATTTTATCCCACCACCCTTGTTTTTTTGCAGTTCCAGGAGGGGCACCTATTGCTGATCCTGTCGCAGGATTAATTCCTAATGTGGATAATAGTAAAACAAAAGTTGATGCTCTCAATCCAACATCCACAGTTGGAATTCCAGGCGTCGCATTTGCACTTGTGACACCAGAAATCCAACCTGCAGTGGCGGTGGTATCTTCTATTTTATCAGGAGTAAGAAGACCAGCGGCTCCAGAAAGTAGTCCAGAAATGTCTATTTCTGAAATTTCGTCCTCGGCGTAAGCTTTTTGTTGGAAGACTGAAAAAACAAAACTAAAGGAAAAAGAGAAGATTAAAAAAGCAGAAATAGTTTTTTTAGGAATAAAATTCCACATAGCTATTGCAATTTTATCATGTTAATCAGGTAATAACCATATTCATTTTTGGTAAATGTTATGGAATATTGTTCAGCTAAACTTATAATATTCATTATTGATAAATAAAGCCCATCATCTCCCGAGCTGTAATCTTTTAAAGACATCATTGCTTTTACTGGATCAGTGAACATCACCATCAAGCCTTCTAGTCCGAATATTTTTGAACTGATATTGTTTAATAAGTCTAAATGGATTTTTATAACATTTTCTGGAACTGACATAAGAGAGAGTTGTTCCAGTGTTTTTTTGTATAAAACTATGTTTAAATCTAGTTGTTTTAAAGCTTCCCCGCTATTAGATGACATGGCACTAGTGAGAATGGTAGACTCGTCAACTTTTTTTACAGAAGTGCTGGAAGTGCTCATTATAAAAGCTTTGGCTACTTGGTTTATATAATTTTTAGTATCAGTTTTTATATTTATGTTGGGAAACGTACTAATATCACTGATTGCATATTTTTTAGCGCTCCCTGCATCTAAAGGGATGGAATTTTCAACGATTATTTCTTTGGCAGTGTCTGATAATTCGTTGTTATTCATTTGCTTTGAAGCAATATATTGGGAAAACATATTTCTTGCCAATTTATCGGTTAGGCTTAAGGAATCGTATTCTTGCTCCATATTTTCTTCTTTAGCTATTATTTCTGGGCTTATTTTATCATTTGGTTCTTGACCAGCGAGGGCGGTATTTGGTTTAAGAGGATCACGATTCAATATCATTTCTTCTTCATCTCTTGTTCCGTCATTGTCTGTATCATCTTTTTTAGGGTCGGTACCATAAAGTGTTTCCTGCCAGTCAGGAAGGTTGTCACCATCGGAGTCTAGTTGTTTAAAGGTTTCTAAAGATTTATCAATATTTGAAATAGCTTTTACATTATTATTTGTTGATTTGTATATTTTTTCTCCTTTAAAACTAAAAGCTACTAATATGAGCGAAACAGCTATGACTATAGTTAGCATAGTCACAAATTTTTTAGAAGGAAGATATTTTGGGTTAATTTTTTTCATTTTGAAAAAGATTTCTAGACCAAATTTGAAATTTTGGTTTTTGTGAAAAAATCTCTTGAATTATATCATTTTTTTTTATTTGCACCACAATTCTTGCATGTTACAATTGCTAAGGATTTTAAATTTTATTAATTATTAATTTATAAGTATGTCAAATTTTAAGAAAACTATTGTTTCCGTTTTTTTTATAGCTTTATCTTTAATGTTCATAACAATGCCTT
>Ga0247840_10005383_pt1 | contig 19322 bp, 22 predicted proteins | sample LaCruzMarch2015__FD_192404 | JGI IMG/M metagenome (GOLD analysis project Ga0247840, IMG submission 192404) | Freshwater microbial communities from meromictic Lake La Cruz, Castile-La Mancha, Spain - LaCruzMarch2015_17m | ecosystem: Environmental > Aquatic > Freshwater > Lake | place: Spain... | reverse complement strand
ACTGCTGACAAAAATTTATCTTATGCTAATTTAAAGGAAGTAAAGGCATTAGGGTTAGAAATTGATGCCAATAATTACAACAAGGTTTGGACTGGCAACGTTGACACTAACAATTTGGAACTTATTTTCGCCAAATTCAACAATGACATTCCATCTGACTTTAGAGGACATTCTATGAGCGTTAGTGACATTGTAGAGCTTGGTGATAGTTGTTATTTCGTGGACTCCTTTGGATTTAATGAAATAGAGTTTGATGCAAATATTGCTGGCGAAATAGAAGAAGAAACAAAGCAAGGGAAAATAAAAGTGATAATTGTTGAGCCGCACAAAGAACCTTATGTAGCAGAAATTGGTAGTGATTTAAAATCAATGCAGGCGGTTGTGAAAGGTCTTATCGAATGTATTATGCTAAGTGAAACAGCTTGCCTTATAGGAAACGAGGAAGCAAAGCTTATACCTCTTGAGGGCAATCGTAGGCTTGGAAATGATATTATTGCAGGAACTTTTTTTATTGCTGCTGATAATGGTGATGAATTTGGCTCGCTCAGTAATGCGGATATAGAAAAATATACAGCGCAATTCAAAGAGCCACTTAATATATCACCCGAAGAAGTCGAGGATAGCATTTGCATAGAAATTATAGGGTTTGGTGGTATGTAAAAATGGATAGTGATGCACTGCTTGAAACCTACATAGATAAGCTAAACAAAGAAATATTACCAAACATAGACTACCAAAAGTTGCAAAGGTCCTATGAAACAATAAAAATGCAGTATGCTAAAAGTGTTTTAAAGCAAATGCATGATGCCTTTGTAGATGTGTACAAGACAGGTTATATTGAAAGCTATGAATATGATTTTGTGTCTATTCCAGCCATTATTAAGGGCGTAGAAACAGGCAAAATATGCATCGGTCTTGTTGATCTTGATATCTCTTCATCAGGTGAACATTGGGGAACAACTTTTTTAACAAAACAAGGTCTTGGGGATCAAGGTAATGAGAAATTGCTACCTGAACACAAGAAGTTTATCTCTGAAAACTATATGCCATATAATTATTGGTACACAATTGAGGTTGAACGTGACCATCACGTTGATTTTGAAAATATACCTGATAATATAAAACCCTTGCTTGATTATTGTAAGGGAAACGAGCTTAACAACGGAATGAATATGGGAGGGATGTAGATATGCCAAATCATGTGACAAATCTTCTTACCATAAACGGATCAGAAGAAAGAGTTAAAGAGATATTGGAATATATAAAAAATGATGAAATTGGTGTTGGTAGTATAGATTTTAATAAGATCACACCTAAGCCACCGTGGGTATGGGATGAAGGCCCACTTGGGCAAGAAACAGAAAGCAAATATGGAACTGAAAACTGTTGGTATAATTGGAATATTAAAAACTGGGGAACTAAGTGGAATTCGTACGGGTACGATGATAAGATGGAATTTGGTGGTGGAAATACCATTGAATTTTTAACAGCTTGGAGTGGGGTTAGAGATTTAACCCGAAAACTGTCTTTGATATTTAAAGATGTAACAATAGAATACAAGTGGGCTGATGAGGATATAGGGCAAAATGTCGGACATGAACACTATCAAGATGGTGAGTGTATTTTTGAAAACATCCCTACACATCATTCCAAAGAGTCATATGATATGGCATTTGAAATTCAAGGATCAACAGCCGAAGATTATAGTTTGGTTTATGATGAGTCTGAGCAAACATATGTGTTCAAAGAAGATGAAGTAACACTTGATATGTAAAAGAATATGGAGGTTTTGAAAATGACAAACAAAAATACAGAAAATTTGGCAATGCAAGAGATTTACAACATATTTAAAGAAATGGGATATGTAGATGAGAACAACCGATTAACGGTTGATTTTTTTATACTATTATCTAAACCATATGCATCAAACCTTGTACATGATTTAATATTTGAATATTGTGGTGATGGGGGTATAGAGGTAATTTGCGACACTATTACGGTGCTACTTGATAATGGCTTTATAGACTCTGCATACTGTGTTTTAGAGCATGTATATAAACAAGCGACTGGTAGTGTGCCTAATGTAATTGAGAAAATGTGCGAGGATGAGGACTATTCACCAATGTTTCTGCGTTCAATGGCAAACTCTCTTTTGGAATTTTATCGGTCCATAGACTGGGACTGTGAGGATGAATGTGAAGATGAAGATGATTAAAATATAATTTGTTCTTTATCTCTATGATTTTCAAATCATATGGAATATGAAAGCGAAGAAAGAAGGTGTAAATAATATGCGTATAGAAATTAGTGCTATTTTGGAAGCTGAAGGACGTTTAACAATAATTAAAATGCCACTTAATGATGAAGGATTTGACGGGGAGCTTGTAAAAGCTGGGATTCTTGGCCAAAATGAAAGTGAGTATTTAATGACCAATGTTTATTGCAATTATGATGCCATTAACGCACATTTAGATATTGCAACAGATGTTGAGGAACTTAATTATTTAGCACAAAGACTTGATAGTTTTGATGATAACGAACTTGCAAAATACTGTGCTATGGTCCAAACAGATGACAAAAAAGTTTTAAAAGACCTAATAAATCTAACATTCAATCTTGAAAACTATAAATTGCAAAATGACATACAAGATTATGACGATTTAGGTAGGGCATTTGTAGAACAAGAAGCGCCAGGCCTTGTTGAAATCATATTGAAAAATATAGATTTTAGAGAGGTTGGCAAAGAAAAATCAGAAGACGAAGTTAGTAGATTTACTGAAAATGGATACATTGTGCATCATACTCGTGATGAATACATATATGACGGTCAGTTTTTCCCACAATATGAATACGATGACGAATATGCTTTCAACTTGCTATTAGCACCTGTACCAAATACTACAACTGGCGTTACTGTTCGCTTCCCTGTTAGCGAGACTACAATGAATAGAGCATTAAGAAGGCTCAATACAGAAAGTCTAGATAAATGCTTTATTCCTTATTGTGATAGTAGCCATTTTGAAATGTCTATTGATAATTTGCGTATGTTTGAAAATGTGGGCCAGTTAAATAAACTCGCTGAAAAACTAATGGAAATTCCGAAAAGTAAGGTCAGTGAATTTAATGAGATTTTAAAACAAAGTGGTGCAACTACTGCTAAGGCTTTAATAACACTGGTAGATGATTTTAATATCAGACCACAAAACGAAAAAGGAATAATGGAAAGAACAATTGATGGATTAACAAAGACTGCTATTGAAAAAGCGAGTGTTATGGGAAGTGATGCGAAACCACATATTGATAAACTTCGTGAAATTGTTGTAGATATAGTGAATTTTTGGGATTTAGATGAACACTACATAGACCAGTTTGATATGGATGTGAGTGATATTATCGAAAGCACAAAGCCTAATAATACAATGGAAATGGGAGGTATGTGATAATGATAACGCTGAAAATTGCAAGGGTAAATAATTATCCACAAGTAGAGCAACCCAAACAAATCATTCTCCCCAAGACTGCTAATGAACTTGAAAACATGCTGTTGGGTATGGATATCAATAAGCAAAACAATTATAGGTATGAACTCTCAGACGTTAAAACACCTTATCCGCAAATTGATGAGTGCTTAAAAGGTTGCAATAATATTGACGAGGTCAACTATATTGCTAATTTTCTAAACGGTATGAATCCAAAAAAAGAGATGCAAATAGATGAACTTTTGAAAGTATATAAGCCGCAGTGTGCAAAGGATTTTATTGTGCTTTCACAAAAAGCAGCTAATTTGTGGGTGTATTTAGGAGCTTCTAATTTTGAGCAACTTGGCGAAATTGTTGCCGAACATTTTCATGAGGGAGTTATAGATTCCCCTCTCGGAATGCACATTGACTACAAAGCTTATGGTGAGGGATTTCACGATAGTCATGGTGGGCAATTTGTAGGAGGCAGTTATGTGGTCGATACATACGATAAACCAGTATATGATGGAAAATTTTTGCCATATATTGATGATGGGCAAATTAAAACAATGACTGTGCTCTTGTCAAACCCAGAACTGATGGTAGAAGATGTAGAAATTATTAAAGGTATTACAATGACATTTCCTGCAAGTGAATATGCCATAGAACGAGCGGCCCGCAAATTGGGTGTGGAAATGGATGAATGTTGGGTGGCGGAACTTAAATTTGAAGACACAAATTTTCAGTATATGTTTGATATAAATGACACGATTTTTGAAATAAACGAATTGGCAGGTGTTATTTCTAACTTATCTAACGATAATACAAAAAAGTTTGTGGATGTGATGGAGTATGAGCAATATGTTCCTATAGACCAACTGATTAACATCGCTCTAAACCTTGATTGTTATGAATATGAGGATGGCAATATTATACGAAATAACAAGGACATACAGACATTTTATAGCTTTCAAGAAGATATATCAAACGTAATGAATTTAGGAATGTGAGGAGGTTTTGAATATGAAAGAATGGCAAATTGAGGCTACAAAAAAGAGATATCCAGTTGGTACAAAGATAGAGCTTATTTCTATGAATGGTGAAAATCAAATGCCAAGTGGATTAAAAGGCACAGTTGATATGGTTGATGATATTGGACAAGTGCATGTTGATTGGGAAAACGGTAGTACGCTTGCACTTATTCCAGGCGTAGATAATTTTAAGAAACTACCAGAGCAGGAGCAAGGAATGACTATGGGTATGTAGCAATATTCATTTATAAAAGTTGGAGGTGAAATGAGAATTGAATAGTATTATAAGTTGGGTGGGAGGAAAAAAGGCACTTCGTGATGTCATCCTCCCACTTTTTCCGCTTAATTGCGACAGGTATATAGAAGTTTTTGGTGGTGGGGCGTGGATACTTTTCCATAAACCACCAAACAATGATTTCGAAGTTTTAAATGATTTCAATCCTGACCTTACAAATATGTACCGTTGTGTAAAAGAGCATCCGCTTGAATTTATTAACGAGTTAGGTTTTTTGCCACTTAATGGGCGTGACGAATTTCAAGTAGTTCGCAAATTCCTTGCTAAAGAGGAATTTGACGATGACTTTATGAGAAAAGAGCTTGAACTCACAGAGAAATATTTTACTGGCGATGAAAAAGAAGAATTAAAGGCACTTATAGTCGCTGAAATTGGTCAGTATAATATCAAAAGAGCGGCGGCGTTTTTTAAGGTAATTCGGTATAGCTATGCAAGTGGTTGTACAAGTTTTGGTAGTCAGCCTTATGACATTAGAAAGGTGTTCTACCTTATATGGCAGGCAAATCGCAGGCTCAAAGATGTGGTAATTGAAAACAAAGATTTTGAAGCTGTTATTCGGCAATATAACCGATATAACAGCTTTTTTTATTGCGATCCACCATACTACGAAACAGAGGGTCATTACAGCGTTGTGTTCACCAAAGATGACCATGCAAGGCTACGAGATGCACTGCTTAGCATTGATGGAAAGTTTATGGTGTCGTATAACGATTGTGAATTTATTAGAGAGTTATACAAGGGGTGCACAATTATAGCTGTTTCCAGGCTTAATAACATTGCTCAGCGCTATGATGCAGGTGGTCAGTTTGCTGAAATATTAATCTTTAATTATGACCCTTATGAGAGAAGAAATAATATGCCGCAACAAATACCAATAATGGAGGATTGGAATGATTATGGTAAATTCAATTTTTAGAATTTTAGGGATAAAAGGGCGAACAACAATTCCTTTTATTCTTAGAAAGATTTTAGGAATTAAGCCGAATGATGTTTTAAGTTTTACGCTAAACGGGGATACGATAATTGTCAAACGAGAAAAAATCTGTAGCAATTGTAAAAATGACAGGTTAGATAAACAGGAGCTATTAGAGTTTTTAACACACCTGTCACCACAAGAAAGATTTGAAGCATTAACCCATTTGACTGTTATGTGGGCACAGGAGCAGAACAAATGTTAAATTTATTTGAGGCGTTTGCTGGAATTGGTGCGTGGGGTAAAGCGTTAAAGAGGGAGAATGTTAAGTTTGAGTTGGTAGGCTTTTCTGAAATAAACAAATATGCAATATCAGCCTTTTGTGCCATACATAATCAGTCCGAGTGCAAAAACTATGGTGATATTACAAAGATTGATTCGCATAATCTACCACAAATTGATTTATTATGTGCTAGCCCACCATGCCAATCTTTTAGCATTGCAGGAAAACAAAAAGGAATGGAAGATGATAGAGGAAAACTATTTTTGGACACTCTGCGGATTGTTACTTTTGCTAAACCAAAGGTTATTTTGTTTGAAAATGTCAAGGGACTAACATTTAAAAAGTTCGAGCCAGAGCTAACATATATTTTATCATACTTAAAAGGTATGGGCTACAATGTATATCATAAAATTTTAGACGCTAAAGATTTTGGGATTCCACAAAGTCGAAAGCGTCTTTTTATTGTAGGAATTAAAGGTGTGTTTGACGACGGCTCGTTTACCTTTCCAGAGGTAATGCCTTTGCAAATTAGCTTAATGGATTTACTTGAAGAAAATGTCCCTGATAAATACTATATTAAAGATAAGTGCCTTATTTATTGGAATAAGACAAAAGATACGCAGATTAAAAAAGGTTTTTCATCATTAGATTCAGACGTTGCCGTTTGCCAAACAGCAAGGCAATATGCAAATTGGCGTGGCAACTATGTCACGGATAAAAAACTTCACTGCATAGGATTAATTAACAATCAAAATAGCCAAGGAATGAGGGTGTATGAGAAAAATATATCCTGCACGCTATCATCACAAGGTGGTGGATATGGTGCGAAGACGGGGCTTTATAAAGAGGGTGATAGGGTTAGAAAGCTAACGCCACTTGAATGTATGAGGCTTATGAATTTTGACGATGAGGATTTTGATAAGCTTAAAAGCCTTAATTTATCAGATACACAATTGTACCGTTTGTGCGGAAACTCAATTGTAGTAAGTGTTATATGTGCTATTATTAAAAATCTAAAACAAATACTAGGGGGAATTGAAAATGGAACTAAAAACAACAGTAAAATTGATTAATAAACAAGACAGTAATGTAAAAGGTATTGCAAGCGTGGTATTTGACAATTGCTTTGTTGTAAAGGGTATAAAAATAATAGAGGGAAACAAAGGGCTTTTTATTGCTATGCCAAGCATAAAGGTGGGTAATGAATACAAGCAAGATTGCTACCCAATTACGGCTGAATTTAGAGAAATACTAAGTAGAAGTGTCTTAGAAGCTTATGATGAACAGTTAACGCAGAGTCAAAGTCAAGGACCGGTGATGGGCTAATGAATAACGCACCATTTTATAGGTATTCATTTGAAAACGCTAAACATAATAACCAGGAGGCACAATGGCGTGAGAGCCTACAGGCAAATATTGATTGCAGAAGATATATCGATAGCAGCAAAACAGGATTATCTGCTACCGCCTATGATGGCTTTCATGTAGATAAGGGTTACGCTAAAAAAGTGGTAAATGAATTTGGCTTAGAAAGGACAATGCATGTAATTTCAAATACTGTTCGTTATAATCTCCATGATGGAAGGTGGTCAGACGAGGTTAAGGAGTGGGCTAAAGGGAAATATGAGGGAACATCAAAAGAGCATACAAATGAATATATTCTAAACACCCATACGGGCTTGGTTGATATTTTAGCTAAAAATGTTAAGGAAATATATAATAAACTTAATTTATACAACAATACTCATTGTGATGACATAGAGTTGGCTGATTTCGAGTGTAAAATTGTTATACTAAGTCCACGAGCATTAAAAGAGAAATATTGGTCACCAGAAAATCAACTATGGTATGCAACTGGTGGTTTTGGTTGTAGTCCTACTGCATCGGGACGAGCTGTCTATGCTACAGCTCTATGTGATGGTGAGAAAACTCGATGGGATAGGTCGCAGTTCATTGGTGTAATGAAAGATGAATTTATTCCTAAATGGGCAATAGAAAAGTTGGAGCAAATGAATTCTCCAAAACAACAGCCAGAAATGGGTATGTAGAAAGGACATATTATGTTTGAAATAATAAACTATGCAATCAAAAATAACTGCTCCGATATACATATTACGGAAGGCAAAGTTCCAAAGGTAAGGCAAAGAGGTCAAATAAAATCCATCCCTAAATTAGAGGTTATCACAAAAAAGGAAATTATTAAATTCTTAAATGGAACTATGTCATTTGAGTATACTGATAATTTAGACGACATTGATACATCTTTTGAGTGCTTAGACAGGCGAATAAGGGCAAATATCTACAGAGGAATGAGTGGCATAAGTATGGCACTTCGTGTACTGAATGAAAAAATACCAACCCTTGACAATCTTGCCCTGCCACAATCTATATCCGCTTACACAAAAATGGTAAGCGGACTTGTTTTAGTAGTTGGAAGCACTGGTAGTGGTAAATCAACTACCCTAGCCTCTATTATAAACACCATAAATAACATAAGTAGCTTGAATATTCTAACAATTGAGGATCCAATCGAATATGTGTATGCAGAAGGTAAGTCGAGAATTGAGCAAAGAGAGGTCGGCGTTCATACCAAGAGTTTTAATGAGGCTGTTCGTTCTGCTATGAGGCAAGATCCTGATATTATATTAGTTGGCGAGCTACGAGATTTAGATACTATATCAAATGCCATAACACTTGCAGAAACAGGACATCTTGTGTTTGCAACGCTTCATGCAAAGAGTGTGCCCGATACAATAGATAGAATAATAGATGTTTTTCCCTGTGAAGGGCAGGAACAAATACGGGTACAGCTCTCATCTGTTCTTCGTGGGGTGGTTCATCAAAGGTTGGTGCAGAATCTAAAATCAGGACTTGTGCCAATAGTTGAAATTCTAATGGTAGACGATGTTGTGTCTGGCATGATTAAACAAAAGCAAAAATCCAATAGCTTAAGGGATTATCTAAGGAGTCAAAAGAATTTAGGAAGTGTTCATTTAGCCGACAATATCGTCTGGCATGTTGAAAATGCCAGAATTGAACTTGATACTATTAAAAATATTCTTTCCGCTGATGACTATAATCTGGCAAAATCAATCCTTTTGGCGAGAAATAAAAGAACAGGGTTTGGAGGTGTGTAATTTGGCAATACGAAAAAGTATATATGATTATGCTGTTGAACTGGGATATACAAACAGTGATGGAGCTAAAAAAGCACAAAAGTATGCTGATGAAACAAAATGCACACCACAAAAAGCACTTATTGATACCGCAGTAATAAATGAAAACAAAATACTTGAATTGCTTGGCAAGGTGTATCATTTCAAAACGATAAATGATATGAAAAATCTATCTATTGATAAGGATTTAATTGACAAGTTTGAAATAGAAAGACTTATAAAATTAAAAATGTTCCCATATCAAAATGATAATACATTTAAAGTGTTAATTGTGAATCCATTAAATACTCTTATCGTGGAAGATTACATTAAAGAAGTAATGGGCAAGGTTGCCGGGTTTGAGTATATGCTAATTAGCGAAAGTAGTTTTAATAAGTATATGGGGAATTTAAATGGTTCGGGCTCCATTGAATATGATTTAGACACATTAGATGATAGTGAGATGATAGGATCAAATAATGATGTATATGACGTTACCCAAAATGATATATCATCTATTGTATCTCTTGTTAATAAAATCTTTTGGCGTGCTGTTAGACAAAAAGTATCAGATATTCATATAGAGCCTTTTGAGAGCAAAATGATTGTTCGGTTTAGGATAGATGGCATTTTAATGAAGTGTTTAGAACTTCCAAAAAGAGTGCATCAGCAACTTACAAACCGCATAAAAACAATGGCAAATATGGACATCAATGATACACGAAAGCCACAAGATGGTAGAATGAGGCTGAAAATCTATGGCTCACATATTGACATGCGTGTTTCAACGCTTCCTACAATCTTTGGCGAAAAGGTCACACTTAGATTGCTTGATCAAAATTCAATTAAATTTGATATTAGTATGATGGCATTCTCGCCAGAAATAGAAAAAGCATTTAAAAGTATTATTAAAAAACCATCTGGGATGATACTTATAACTGGACCTACAGGAAGTGGAAAATCATCATCCCTGTATGCGGCAATTAGCTATATAAACGAAATTTCAAGGTGTATTGTTACCCTTGAAGACCCAGTGGAATATAGGCTTGATGGACTTGTACAAGTACCAATTAGCAATCCAGACTTAACATTTGCAAAAGGACTTCGAGATACTCTAAGACAAGACCCTGATGTAATACTTATTGGCGAAATTCGTGATGAAGAAACAGCAAGAATTGCTGTTCAAGCTTCAAATACAGGGCATTTGGTGTTTTCAACGCTACATACCAATAATGCTGCATCTGCTGTTTTAAGATTGGTTGAAATGGGAGTTGAGCCATTTTTGGTAGCAACTACACTAAATGCAGTAGTAAGCCAGAGGTTAGTTCGCACTATATGTCCTAATTGTAAAGTAAAATATTCTATTCTCTCTACCTCACCATATTACAAGGTAATCAATTGTGAAGGTGAGGTTTTTGCATTTAAAGGAAAAGGCTGTGATGAGTGCAATGGCTTGGGCTATAAAGGTAGAATGGTAGTTTCGGAATTTTTAATAGTAGATGATGATATTACAGAGGCATTAGCGAAACATCCCACCACCAAACAAATTGAGGATATAGCAATTAAAAACGGTATGAAAACTATACTCCAAGATGGTACGGATAAAGCATTGGCAGGGCTAACTACGCTTGACGAAATACACAGGGTTTTGCATTATAATATCTTAGATTAGAGGAGGCAAAAAAGAAACACGCAAAGTATGAACAAAACTCCTTGACGTCTGAAATGCTTTCGTGGAGCGGTGTTAGGTGGTTTTGTTTACACAGAGTTCGTTTCCGCGTGTGCTGGTACCAGAGTATGGTGGCATTGTGGGAAAGGGCATAGTTGGCAAGCTAAAGTCAGCAACAGAAGTAACGGGGCAGGATGCCCGTATTGCTCAGGGAGACTGCCTGTTATTGATGAAACCGATTTGAGGACATTGCGTCCGGACTTATCTTTCGAGTGGGATCTTGAAAAAAACCTAAATTTAAACATTGAGCAAATATCGCCATGGTCCAATAAAAAAGTTTGGTGGAAGTGTGGCCGTGGACATAATTATGAATCTGTAGTTGCCAGCAGAACAAACGGAAATGGTTGCCCATATTGTGCTGGGAGATTGCCTATTATTGGTGAAACCGATTTGAATACGTTACGCCTTGACTTATCTTCTGAATGGGATTTTGAAAAGAACTATCCTCTTCAACCATATGACGTTACTGTTTCCAGTGGCAAAAAAGTTTGGTGGCGTTGTGGGAAAGGGCATAGTTGGCAGGCTCAAGTTAACAACAGAAATAATGGTGTAGGATGCCCGTATTGCAAGGGAAAGCTGGCCATTCGCGGAGAAACAAACCTTAGTTCTGTTTTGCCTGAATTAGCGAGGGAATGGGACTTTGAAAGAAATGAAGAACTTATCTTGGATGATATCAAGCCTTATTCAAATAGGCGTGTATGGTGGATTTGCAAAAACGGGCATCACTGGAGAAGCACAGTGGGTACGCGTTTCGCTGGTGCAGGCTGTCCCTATTGTCATGGCAAGATTCCCTTGCGAACAAGATTGGTTTGGTAGCATCGTATATGAAAAATTAAACATGAATATCCGAAAAATACAACTTCAATTTGAGGTTGTATTTTGTTTTGTTGATAATACAGCGGTAAAGTATGACCGCAGAAAGAGGAAAATGAAACAATTTATATTACCTACCATAGCATGCCCTGTGAAGCTACAATTTAATATTGCAAAGTGCGCTAGAATAATTTATATAATTTTAAAGAAGGGAGATACCGGAAGATATGAGTATGCGCACGAACAAAAAAACTTGCATTTTAATTGCGGGTTATTGTTTGAGTTTTGTACAAATGAACAAAATTCGCTCAAAAAATTTTTCCGGTTACCAAAAAAGTGGATTTATTAGTAAAACAAAATGTAATTAAGAAGCAAAAAATCATTATCGATATCGGGTGTAAATACATTAAAATTTTAGGTGTCAATTATGAAAAAGGTAAAATTACCATAAACAGTAGCACAAAGATAGATGCAACACAATTCTTTTTTGAGGGAGAGCTTTCTAACATCAAAGATTTTGTGAGAAGTGTGTATGGGACTCTAAACAGAAGAAAAATGCTTAAAAATTCTGAAATTTCATTAAGCATTCCATCCTATATGGTGACCCACAAAATAGTCCGGATTAAAAATGTCAACTTAAAAGATTTGGACAAATATATTAAAAAGGAATGTATGGCGTGGAACAAAGTAAATATGCTTACCCATAACATTGATTGGTCATATTTAGGTAGTCGTGAAGTAAATGGCGAAACAATACGGTATTGTATGGTTGCTGCAATTAACAAGGCATATATTACACCAATTATGATTGAGTTTGAAAAGAAAAGCCTGATAATTACAACAGTTAGTTTTGGAATATATAACCTCGTGAGTTTTGCAAACCTTTATTCAAACGATTACGAAAACTTAAATAAAGTACTTATTGACTTTGGTGCTCAATCTACAAAGTTGGTTGTAGAGTGCGAGGGTGTCGCAATATATTCAAGGGAAATTTCTATAGGGTTTAACACCTTTGTAGATGAGTTGTTTCGTAGATTTTCAAGTATTGGTATACCAGAAATTATAGATATGTTAACCCAAATGGAGCGTAAACGAGAAAACTTTTTGGCAGGTATACACGATAAAACAGCCTTTTTTGAAGTGGTGGATAATTTGATTGAATCTTTTCAAAACGAAATCATTCGAACTATCCAAATGTGTGAGGAAGATGGCATTAGCATATCTAAAATTGTATGTTGCAGTAGCATTTTAGATGGTATGCTTGATGCTTTTGTGGAAAACGGTATAACGGTAGATAACTTTGATATATCCGAGTTAAAAACTGTAAATGGCAGCAATTACTTGCTCACACTTGGTGATGCGGAGCTAGATGCCACATTTAATAGTGCGATTGGATTATCTGTAAGTACTTTGTTGTAGGAGGGTTAAAAGAGTGGAATATATAAAAAAAATAAACTTGCTCCCACAGGAGTATAAAGACAAATATGCCAATAAATACATTATGCTAGGTTTTGGCGGCATTGTAGGTATTATTATCCTTATATTGCTTGTTACATATATCAATTTGGGAATTGCAAACTTTAGCATACAAAAAATCTATAAAGAAAATACGCAATACAAGACGAAACTTTCTCAAGTTTCAAAACTGGAAGAAGATATAACAAAAAACAAGGGAATTTTATCAGAATATGAAAAGCCATATTTCCCGTTTTATCGCTTTATGCAATCAGTTGAAAGCTACAAGCCGTATGGATTAACCTTAATTTCTATTGATTCACTTGATAGACTTGCGAAATTTGAGACTGGTGAGGGAAAAACGGATATACCAAAAGAAGCAGAAAAGCAGAAAACCCAAGAGGGTGAGCAAACAACCCCACCTGCAATAAAATATGAAAAAGATTTATCTGGTGAAAAGTTGGTTGTGCGCGGGATAAGCCAAAATCCATCTGATATCGCATCCTTTATTTCGAGCCTTTCAAAACTTGATTACATATCGGATTTAGAATTAAAGGCGATCGAGGAACATACCATAAACGGCATTGATAAGGCTAATGTTTTCGAAGCAATATTAACAATAAGGAGGTAGCGGTTAGATGAACATAATAACTTTAAGAGATAAAGTGATACTGCTTGCAGTGGCCCTTGCAATTGCAGTTTATGGTGGATACAACCTTTTATGGTTACCAGCAAACGAAAATATTGCAAAATTAACACAACAAGAAGCTGAACTCAAAAGCCAAATTGGGGATCAAACACTTTTAAGCGATAAAATAAAGAGTCTAGAAAATGAAAATAACTCCCTCGTCAAAAACATAACAGACTTTAAATCCACTCAGAGTACTAAAACATTAGATAAACAAGATTTTTTAGTGTTTCTTGGGAATGAATGTGATGGAAATTCAGTGGAGCTTATTAAGTTTAATGACCTTTCATGTTCTGAACAAGCTGATGGGGTATGGAAAGCTCAGTTCGATTTTGAACTACGAGGAACACTAATGGGTCTAAATAATGTTTGTATGGGAATAGAAAATACAGGTGTGAAATATTCAGTTGGAGGTATGAGCCTTAGACAAAACAGCAATTTTGCGTACCTAACAAGATTTTTTGATAGCATTTCAAAACTTGAATGGTATAAAGATGAAACGCCATCACCTGAAAATATACCAGAAGAAATTGTAGGTGAACCTAATGAAGTTGCACCATCAATAAGTGAAAACCCACTATTTGTGCCAGTGCAGCCACAAATAGAAATGCCACAAACCAACCAAGTGCCCACGCCAGAAATTAGTCCAACGCCAAAGCCTAAAGATGAAAATATCACAGATAGGCTAGATAAACTGTTAGAGCTTACTGCAAACAAATTAAATTACAGGGTAATGCTTTTAACCAATACTAACAATTTTGAGTCGTCTAATACTGTAGAGCAGATGAGACTTAATATAACTGTTGAATTTATTATGTACGGAAACCCCAAAAATAGCCTAAATAGTTTTTTAAATATGACATCGGGGGTGTGAAATGTTTTACTATGACTATGTAGTAAAAGATCCAGTGAGTACTAAAAAAGTGAGAGGTGTTATTACAGCAGATGATGCGGAAAGCGCTTCGCAGAATTTGAAAGCAAGAGGGTTAATTGTTTTAGAAATCAGCTCTTTGAAAGATTTTTTGCATTTAAGAAAAATATTTTATGATATAACATATCGCATAACCAAAAAGGATATCAAAGAATTTTTTGAACAGCTATCATTCATGCTTGGCACTAATTTGCAAATGTATAATGCACTCATTATTTTACGTGATTATAGTGTAAATAAAAAGCTGAGATACTTAGCAAAACCAATAGCAGAGAGTATACGAAAAGGCTTGCCACTCCATGAAGCACTGGAGGAAACAAAGTTTTTTCAAACATCGGTAATAATGCAAGTGAAAAGTGGCGAAGAAAGTGCCGATGTGCCTAATTCACTAAAAAGATTAGCGGAGCAATACACAAGAGAATTAGAGTTTATGGCGAAAATCAAAAATGCAATGACCTACCCAATCCTTATAACGGTTGTAATGATTGGAGTGCTGTGGGTATTAATGACAATGGTTGTTCCAACTCTTGCTAAAACTATTTCAAGTTTGGGTGGTGAACTGCCACTCATTACAAAAATAGTAATAGGCGCATCAAAGTTTATGTCTGCAACTACACCGGTTTTAATTGTTTTGATTATTGCTTGTATAATAGGCTTTAAGCATTTATGTAAGCAAGAGGGTTTTAAGTACCAAATAGATAGCCTGGAACTTAAAATACCACTTATAGGCAATCTTATTGCAAAACTTGAAATGAGTAGATTTTGCAGAAACTTATCGGCTATGCAAAATAGTGGCATTACCCTTGTTCGTTCTCTTAATATAACAAAAACCGCAATTAAAAACAGTTATATGAAAAAAGCAATCGAGAAAACAGCAAAAATGGTTGAGATATCTGGTGTTAACCTATCAACTGCCCTATCGAAAGCTGGGAACTTTCCAGAACTTATGGTGCAACTTATTGAGGTAGGTGTAAACGCAGGGCAAATATCTGATGTATTAGAAAAAATAGCAAACCAATATGAAAATGAAATTGATAATAGTATAAAACGAATCACAGGACTAATCGAGCCAATTATGATAATTATTGTAGGCTTGATTGCTGGAACTATTGTCTTAGCGATGATGTCTCCACTTTTTAGTATAATTGATGTATTATAAGTAACTTAAGTAACTTAAAATTTTTTTAAGGGGGTTTTGTAGATTACTAAAATATTTTAGTAATCTACATTATTCTTACAAATAAATTATTCTGAGCATTCTGTTTGAGCTACTAATGTATGGATTTTGCTATAAAATGCTCAGAATAATTTTGAAAAAATTTTCATACTTCGATATAATTAAATGCCAGCGTAAGCTGAGTATTATAATCGGAGGTTGATTTTATGTGTAGTAACTTTGATCAATTATCATTTGACACACTCGCAAAAATCAAGGAGTTTGACGTCAAAAGTGAGGTTGTAATCTATGTTTTCAATCAGGCATGCCGAATGCTGAAAGCGTATCTTGAAAAAAACAACCTTGAGTTTTCTTTTGAAAACGGTCAAAAGTGGCTGTCAGAGGTTTACCCTTGTGAACCTGCAACAAATTCCCAGCGCGTTACATACAATGCACGACGTCGCGCGGTATTTATGCTTTGGGAATGTCAGGAAGACAGACTGGATACATGGCGGACATATCCGCGAAAAACACCAGCCCGCCCGGAAACGACTGAATATCTGCGATTAGTGTACTCCTATGCCCAAAAGTTGCAAACCGATGGGCTGTCTAAGGCTGTTAGGCAAAGGTGACAAGCCGAGATGTGTCCCGTTACTGGACATAACAATAGAAAATCTTGAATACTACATTAGCCTATATCATCCACAAAAAAAACCTGATGATTTCTTGTTTTATACGATAATCAAAGGACGGCAGGATAAAATGTCGGTTGCGAACGCGGAACGGCTTATCGAAAAATATGGTAGCCAAGCACGCTGGGAGTGTTCACAAGTACCTGAAAATGTGCATCCACATTTGTTTCGGCACAGTTATGGTGCTCACCTTTATCGCTTGGGGTTTTCATTGCCAGTTATCGCAAAGCTGCTTGACCATGAATCCCTAAGTACCACGGAACGTTACGTTGAGACAGATGCCGAAATGATAAACCAAGCTTTCAAAACCTTGGAAGAATCCGAATCAACTTCATCGGGTACCATTCCCACAGATAAAAAATGGGATTCAGCCGATGAAGAAACTTTAGCCAAACTTTATGGCTTGACTTAACAGCAACAAATTATTCTGAGCATTTTATAGCAAAATCCATACATTGGTAGCTCGAACAGAATGCTCAGAATAATTTATTTGTAAGAATAATGTGGATTTTAACTTGTCGCTACATCTTATGATATTAAAATTCCAGTAATTGTAGTTATTGGCAATGGACAAGTGTACCATATCCCAACCGCTATTATACTGGTTTTCTTTGTGTAAATGTTCGTTAGTATTTGCTGACACGAATTTCCACCCTACCTTTGACACAGGCAAATAATCGTAGATTTACAAACCAAATCGACAAAACTCACTCAAACCAGTCAAGCCAAGTGTTTGAATGGGATGGGATTTTTGTAGATCAAATTTAAGTTATTTTTTATAAGAATAATGTAGATAGCGTAACGCTCAGCTTCGTTATGTGTAAATAATCATGGGGGTTTTCTCCATCCAGAATTCTTTAGAGTAGTGGAAAAATATGTTGACTTTTGCTAGGGAATTCGGTAATATATTTATACAAAGGACATGAATTTCCATCTTAAAAAATCACGAAGATTTATGAAAAGATTTATAATCGGGAATATGAGACGTCAGAGGAAGATATTGACTTGACTGAACGGGAATATATGATAAAATGAGGTGTCAAATGAAATTAACAACCATTCACAAGGACATTGAGAGCATAGAATTCAAAGTATTAAGTGAAAAGAGCATTTTCCATGTTGCGTCGCTTGATGAAAGCATAGAAGCACTCTCTGAAAATTTTTCGCCGGAATATAAATATATTACCAATTTCACAGTTGATGTTTACGCAGTTGATGGTATGGGCGAGATATTGGCTGTTATAGGCTTCCTTAAAGGATCTTCTATTGAAGCTGAAGTCACCTTTGCGGACGTGAACAGCTTTTTGGAGTTGTGTGATATGGTTTCAACGGATTTGTACCTCATGGCTGAAGCAATCACCGACAAGGACGGTCATGTTAAAAAGTCCATATGCCCACCTGAAAGAAATATTATGTATATCGAAAATATGTATGTTGAGGAAATATACCGAGGCATGGGTATTGGGAAGTACCTGCTTGACAATATCAGTGGCTTGTTTTCGCAGGCGTTTAATTATTCGCATCATGCCTTTTTATTGAAGCCATTCCCACAAATTAAGTGTGGTGAGCGCAGCTTGCGTGATTTGGAATCGGCGATGCCGGAAGAAATTGAAAAGTTAGTCGATTTCTATAAAAGAGCCGGATACCAATTTATCAAAGGTTCGGATTATATGTACAAAATCCAATCCGACGAGTTATTTCAGATGTTGGGGATATAGTTGGATTTGTGGGACAAAATGGGGGTGTAAAATGGCTGAACTGAATAAAAACAATAAAAAGCGAAGATGTATAAATTGTGGTCGAGCCATGAAGCAGCAGTTTATAGGGTTGCAGCATTGTAAGTGCGGGGCAAGTTGGCAAAACGGAATAGGTTATTTTGAACGGGAACCAAATATGGTTTTCACTTTGGAGCGGAGAAAAAAGGCAACAAAACAAAGCAAGTCCCGGTGATACGGATAAAAAATGATACCGAATCTAATATTGGGGCAAAATGTGAAACTTGTAAATGTGATATCTTAAAAGCGGATGGTTGCAATTATTAATAATGCATAATAGTTAAGAGGTTGAAAAAATGATTTATATATGTGAAAGTTATACTTGCCATTTTATATTTGAAAGAGTATCAGAATGGACTAAATGTCCAGATTGCGGTAAAGAGTTTATCAGGGCTGCAACTAAAAAAGAAATTGAAGAATTCAACAAAATACAGGAGGAATCAAAGAAATAAACTTTTGTAACCCTTAATCGTTAATAGATGTACTGCTCGAGTAGCTAACATAAAAGCTTCGTAAAAATTTTAGTTAATACCTGGCCCGATAACACATGTTGAGGTCATGTAGACGAAAGAAGATTCATTGATGTTATTCCGCTTAAGAATATATATTGACATGGTGTTTTAATAACTACATTGGTTGTTGAAATTATATTATTTGTAAAACTTGATACACTACACATACAGCTACCCAAATAATTGCAGGGTAGTTTTTTTGTTACCCATAGTATCCTAGACCACAGCCGAATTCATAATTTGGAGGTGGTTTTTAATTTTCTACGGAATGTGGTTTAGGTAATTTTTATATAATAAAATTAAAATTTTGGAGGTTAGTACATTATGAAAAGTCTAATTAAGAGAAAAAAGAAAGGTTTTACGCTTGTTGAAATCTTAGTTGTAATCGTAATTATTGGATTGCTGTTTATGTTCTTTGTGCCGAGAATAGATTTTG
>Ga0247840_10005377_pt1 | contig 19332 bp, 11 predicted proteins | sample LaCruzMarch2015__FD_192404 | JGI IMG/M metagenome (GOLD analysis project Ga0247840, IMG submission 192404) | Freshwater microbial communities from meromictic Lake La Cruz, Castile-La Mancha, Spain - LaCruzMarch2015_17m | ecosystem: Environmental > Aquatic > Freshwater > Lake | place: Spain... | reverse complement strand
GATTATCTTCTCTTGCAGAAGGCAAAAGAGGCAGGGTCCGGCATAAAAACGCAAAAGGTCATGGACTTCCAGGAAAAGGACGGACATGTGTCTGTGAAAACGAATGCAGGGATTTATCAATGCAAGTTTCTGGTGATCGCCTCCGGGTGCCAGGACGGGCTGAAAAAAAGGATAACAGGCCCGGACAGGAAAGAGAGCATGGGGGTATGCCTGGTTGCCGAGATCGAGGAAGACGACCGAAGAATCGAAGAGCGGCTGGCTGGCACTCTGGACATTCACTTCGGGGTGGCAAAGAGCGGCTACGGATGGATCTTTCCGCACCGGGGATACTATTCGGTGGGCATAGGCGGCCTGTCATCTCGCCTGCGCAGTCCCCGCCAGGCCATGCTACAGTTCCTGAAGAAAAACGGCTTTTCTGAAAGGCAGAGGCTGCACGGCCACCTTATACCGCAAGGCGGCAACAAAGTGAGGACCGCCCTGGGAAGAGTGCTCCTGGCCGGAGATGCAGCCGGATTTGTGGATGCTTTCACGGGTGAGGGCATCTGCTATGCGCTCGCCTCCGGCAAAATAGCCGGCCAGATGATAGGAGATGTGCCCGCCCTCGAAGTGGCGAAGGCTTACCAGGAAAAAAGCAAAAAGGAATTCGGCGAGGAGCTGAGGTATGCCTTATTCTTCTCAAAAATGATGTACAGCTATCCGGAAATATTCCTGCGCATCCTGGCCTGCCAGGAGGAGGTTTTGGACATGTATATAGAGATTGCCGCGGCCAGGATCTCTTACAAGGATTTTATGCGCTGGCTGCTGCCCCGCCTTCCCTTAAGCCTGCTTCGCACTCTGTGATTTGAAAAACTTTTGATTTGAAAAAAATGTCATTAGGTGAAGACCTCGCCCGTCCTCACCTTGCCCGACTTCTCCACCGGGGAGACGAAGATCCTGCCGTCCCCAAACTTGCCGGTGCGCCCGGCGTCGCAGATGGTCTTCATGACTAAATCGACCTCTTCGTCCGCCACATACAGCTCCAGCTTGAGCTTGGGGAGCATATCCACGTCCATGGTTCCGCCCCGGTATTGCAGCTTGATGCCCTTCTGTTCACCCCGGCCCAGCACCTCGATTACAGTCATGGCTACAACTCCTTTCTCTTCCAGGGCTTTCTTGATCTGCTCCAGCCTCTCCGGCCGCACTACGGCCTCGATTTTTTTCATTCTATATCACCTTCAGGCATCTCTAAGCATATTCAAGCGTAAGCCTTCTCGCCGTGTTGGGAGATATCAAGGCCAACGTATTCTTCTTCCTCTGTGACCCGCAGGCCCATGACGCGGTCAACTATCTTGGCAAGGATGAGCGTCATCACGAAGGCATAGGTCACAGACGCTCCGGCGGCCATTATCTGCACCGCGAACTGATGATAGTTGCCGTAGATCAGGCCGGTGTAGCTGTTGACTGAGGCGGTGGCGAATATGCCCGTGGCAATAGCGCCCCACAGTCCGCCCATGCCGTGCACCGCCCAGGCGTCGCAGCTCTCATCCAGGCCGCGACCGACGCGAAAGAGCAGAGCCATGTAGCAGATCACGCCGGAGACGGCGCCAATGATCAGGGCTCCCGTCACATCGACATAGCCCGCCGCCGGGGTTATGGCCACCAGGCCAGCTATGCCGCCGCTCACCATTCCTAAGGCGCTGGGCTTTCCTTTCAGCCAGCTGGCGGCAAGCCAGGTGAGCGCTCCCGCCGCCGCGGAGGTGTTGGTGACCAGCAACGCGGAAGCTGCCAAACCGTTGGCCCCGAGGGCGGAGCCGGCGTTGAAGCCGAACCAGCCGAACCAGAGCAGGCCCGCTCCGATCATGGCCATGGGAATGTTATGCGGCTCCATGACGTAGGCACCGTAGCCCATCCTCTTGCCTATGACCAGGGCTATGGCCAGAGCGGAGAAGCCGGAGCTGATGTGCACCACCGTTCCCCCGGCAAAGTCGAGAGCCCCCATCTGGGCCATCCAGCCACCTGCCCAGACCCAGTGAGCCAGCGGATCATAGACCAGAGTGGTCCAGAGGAGAGCCAGCACAATGAAGGAGCTGAGCTTGACCCTTTCCGCCACGGCGGAGGTGAGGATGGCGAGAGTCACAGCCGCGAAGACCAGCTGGAAGGCCACATAAATGAGATGGGGCAGATTGCTGGCCAATGGCGCTTCACCCAGTCCCACGCCGTTTAATGCAAAGTAGTTCAGGCCGCCGATGATTCCCGATATATCCGAGCCGAAGGATAGGCTGTAGCCGAACAGCACCCACTGTACGCTGGCTAACGCAAAGGCCAGGAAGGACAGGCCTATCATCGAGACGACGGTCTTGCTTCGCACCAGGCCGCCGTAGAACAAACCGACGCCCGGCGTCATGAGCATGACCATGGCTGTTGACACCAAAACCCATGCTGTGTCTCCACTGTTTATTGGCAAACTGCATCACCCTTAAATTAATATGAACGCGAGAGATATTCAATTTTTTGTATCAGCCCGCGGACCTGGCTATGCAGATCCGGGGGCGAGATTTGCTAAGATATTGCCTGTCTCGGGGTATTTAAAAGAGTATTTGATATAAATTGGGAAGAGATATGAAAAGGTCATAACGGTTCATAGATGCGCATAATTGATTGACACCGGGTCTTTATGAATTGCCTATTTTCTTCTCCAGCCTCTGCCGATCCGTTTGGACCTGGACCGCTACTGGACTGCCTAATTCCAAGAAGAGAGACTCTGCTTGCCGGATCAGTTCGAGGGCTTTATCCAAATTTCCTTCTTTCTCTTCAAGCAAAGATACTTGGGCCAGGGACAGAGCAATTCCGCTCTTGTCACCAAGTTCTTGTGAGATTTTCATGCTCTCCTGGTAGAGCCGTCTGGCTTCGGCGAGATCGCCTGTGGCCTGAGCTAGCATGCCTAGTTGGTGAAGCGATTTGGAAACGCCGCTCTTGTCTCCAAGCTCTTGAGAGATTTTCATGCTCTCTTGGTAGAATCGTCTGGCTTCGGTAAGATCGCCCGTGACATAAGCCAGGCAACCGAGTTGGTGGAGCGATTTCGAAACGCCGCTCTTGTCTCCAAGTTCTTGAGAGATTTTCATGCTTTCCTGATAGAGCCGCTTGGCTTCGGCAAGATCGCCTGTGGCATCAGACAGACTGCCGAGTTGGCCCAAGGACTTGGAAACATCACTCTTGTCACCAAGTTCTTGAGAGATTTTCATGCTTTCCTGGTAGAGCCGTCTGGCTTCAGCAAGATCGCCTGTGGCCTGAGCTAGCATGCCTAGTTGGTGAAGCGATTTGGAAACGCCGCTCTTGTCTCCAAGCTCTTGAGAGATTTTCATGCTCTCTAGGTAGAGCCGCCTCGCTTCAGCAAGATCGCCCGTGACATAAGTCAGATTGCCGAGTTGACCCAAGGACTTGGAAACAGCGCTCTTGTCTCCAATCTCTTGAGAGATTTTCATGCTCTCATGGTAGAACCGATGGGCTTCATTATGCTCTCCTAGTGAGTAACGAATATTACCCAACCCATGAAGAACAGCAGCCAGAGATCTATCCGTTCTTTCTCCGCGTTGCAACTCCTTATAATCCCTAACCAGTCCTTCTAAGGCTGAGGCTTTTTCGATCTTTTCAGACAAGCTTAAGTTGTCGGGAAATGAATCATTTATCACTAAATTCTCCACGGCGGCGACTATTTTTAACTCAGGCGAGAACTCGAACACACCACTGCGCCATCCCCAAAAGTCCGGAGCTTCCCTGGCCAGACGGGTCAGGGCATAATCAGGCAGCCAGATGAGAACGGGACCAGAGAAGGATTTAGGGAAATTTTCGCGGGACTGATTCAGCTCATCGAGTGCTGGTGCAGAACCCTCCGAGGGCACAGAATGCTCAAAGCCTAAGACCATGACGACTTTTTTTCCCACATAACCTGCTTTATCCGCCCCCAGTGCTTGCAGGACGGCTCTCCTCAAGCTTGAAACCGGCTCTTTCAGCTCTACTATGATAATATTCGCTTCATCAGCCAGCATTTCTTTCAGTCGGGCGGCCATCTGGCGACTCTGAAAAGGCTGGTTGCACTTGACAAAGCCCAGGCGAAAACTCTCTGCCAGGCGAATGAGGCTGGCTATTTGAAGCAAAACATCATGGTTTTGGGGTGATATATCTTCGTCCTTGAAGAAAGATGGTTGGCCGGACATGCTCTAACCAGACGATTCGCTCTCGGCAGCAGGCTTACTCAATTTGTTCAAAGCATCCTTGAATTCAGGAAGCACCCTTACGGCAGGATGAACATCGCACCAGCGATCTCCATTCATATACTCCAGCACGCTGAGATTGTAAAGCATAGCCTGGTGCTGGGCATCATTCCGCACTCTCTTGTGTCTGGATACTTCTGCCAGAAGATCGAAATGCTCATCAGGGACCATGCGCCCGTACTCAATTACCAGCCGTCGAAAAGCTCTTTCTGCGATCATCAGATCAACCGGAATTTTCCCACCACTCGCCTGGGCCAATTCTAGGGTGTAAGCCAGCAGCCGAACAAAGTCTCGCAAAACTCCACCGCTTTTTTCTGCCAAATGCTTAACCACATCACAGGCAAATAGATGCTGAACATCTACCCTTTCTTTTGCTACTTTGTAAAGAAGATCTAATCCCATCTCACAAGTTTTTCCGTCCTTTTCCTGCACCTTGATCATTGGCAGGACGGCATAGTTCGGAAAGGCCCCCGTCAATTGGGTTTCTTTGGGCGAGTAGAACATGGATATGGGTACCGTGTAAATCATGTAGGCATCAAGGGCTTTGAGCTGCTCAGCGTGGTCCAGATAAAGAGCATCGTGAGTGGTTCTTCCTGCCTCACCATCCAGAGCCCTGAGAACGATTCTGTCCAGGTTATCTATTATCAGGACAATATCACGAAATCCTTTCTTTTTAACCTCGGGAAGAGCTGCTTGAATGAATTCATTCATGCGGTCTATGAGCTGATAGACCTGCGGCTCCAGCTTTTCGCGAATATTCTTTCGGCTCTTCTGACCTGTACGGATTTGACCTGTGATCTTAGCAAACATCTTGGCAATGAGTGGCAGTAGCACAGGGGCTTTCATTCCAAGTTCAAATTCAGTAGCTAGTGTCTTTGTGATTTCCTTCTCATCGCTAGACTCATAGACCACATCTGCAAACCACATCAGAATGCCCGTCATCAGCGTTGGATCTATATGAATATCTTTTTCTGCCAAGCCCCGCTCCAGACGCTTGATGATTGCCACGAGGAGGTCCGTGTATACCAGATCCCCTACATCGAGATCCTCATCGGCTGCGAAGTAAACAACTAAGAACTTCTTATCCTCTAGATACTTTGCTAGACGCAGTAATTCCGTTGATTTTCCGCATCCTCTATGGCCGCTGATCAATTGGGTCAGGGGACTTTTTGAATTGTCAATACGCCATGCTAAGATGTTTACAATATCTCCATCTTCACCCCTAGCAGGACTGCAATCCACATATCGAGGATCGCCGCTTTGCAGAGGATCAAGCGTCACTGCATTGTAGGCATCTTTGATATCTGTCGCGGGATGATTTCCTGTCATCTGCAAAAGCTATTCTTTGATTTTCGTATATAGTTTTGCTCTGGTGAAGAGGAAACATAAAAGGCTCGATGATATATCTGGTTTAAGGATTCAAGACAGCATTTGCGAACGTGAGGGAAGAAATGAATAATATGACCGCAGAGGCAAATTGTGAGATAATAAAAAAAAGTTAAAATAGCGTGACCCCTAAACCGCCCCGCACCCCCGCTCCTTGGTGCGCACCCGCACCACATCCTCCACCGGATAGACGAAGATCTTGCCGTCCCCGGCCTCGCCCGTCTGGGCAAACTCGCAGATGAGGTCGATGACACACTCCACATCCTTGTCATCGACCACCATCTCCAGCTTTATCTTCTGCATGAACTCCACCCGATAGTCTCCGGCTCGCCACTGCAAGGTGATGCCCTTCTGCCGGCCCCGGCCTTTGACCTCGGTCACCGTCATTCCCGAAAAACCTTTCTGGTCCAGCTTTTCTCGCAGCAAGTGCAGCTTCTCGGGCCGAATTATGGCTTCAATTTTCTTCATCTTTCCTCATTCCTATCAAAAGTCAAACAGCGACCTTTGCCCACCATTTCCTTTTCCCACCGCATTAGACACTCCCACCAGCCTGACCTCTCCGTACTTGCCACCGCCCCCAGGCTGCACCTCTATTTGGCCCATGCGAAAATTCTGGATGGCTTCGATTACTCTCGGCTCCGCCTTCAGATCGGCAAGATCGACCTGCATCAATACCTCAATCTCCGTTTGGAACTGCGTCAGCTCGCTCCAGCTTTTTTGCACGCCGGCCGTCATGACACTCTTATGACCCAGGGCCAGAGCAATGATCTCGGCCAGGGGAATGATATGCAAGTAAGGCGGCCGGTGGGAAGGATGTAAGGGCTTTTCATAATCGGCCAGAAGACTTACCCGGTCCGCCACACCAATCTTGATTCGCCCTCCACACTCTGAACAGCGTCCCATCAGTTCGTCCTTCTGCTTAAGGGAGTATTGCCGGTAGCAGCGCGTGCAAGCAGTGCGATTGTACTTTCCTTCCTCCGGGAAAAGGCCCACATTCATCGCTACGCTCCGACTGCCCTCGCGCTTGATGGCCAGGATGAGATCCTGATAGCAAAAAGAATCCAGCTCCATCTGGTTGAACTCCCGGGCCAGCTTGTTGGAGCGGGGCGAATGAGCATCGGAGTTAGAGAGAAAGGTCCGGGAGGACAGCTCAGCAATCCTGTCCGCATAATCCGTGTCCGCAGAGAGGCCCAGCTCAATGAACCTGATCTGGTCTGCCTTCTCCTGATAGCACTCAGCCAAAGTTCGAAAGTAAGCAAAGATGCCCGTCCAGGGTGTGAAGGCGTGGGCCGGACCCAGCAGGCCGCCCGCCTCAAGAACCTGATCGGCAATCTCAGAGCCGTTCAAATGCAGCCGGGGCCTGCCGTCTGCCGACAGGTTCGTCGAGTAGGGGGCGAAGGCTTCCTGCAGCTCTTCGGCCTTGGAGGTATCGGGCAAAAAGATGAGATGATGCACGCGGCTACTATCCTCCACCTCCACGCTGAGGACAAAATGGGTATCGCCCAGGAGAAAGAGCCCGTCTGCCTCGGGAAGCTTCTTTATGGCATCCAGCCACAAAGGATGCAGGCAGTCTCCCGTGCCCACGATCTTCACTCCTTTACGCGCGGCCTCTCTGGCAATCTCAGGTAGCTGCATGTCTGCGGAGACCGCCATCGAGTACTTGGAATGGATATGAAGATCAAGGTTTACAAGCATCTTCTTTCATTCTTTGTGCGGGGATAAACCCTTTATGCTTGACGATCTATTTTAAAGACTGTGCAAGAGAACCTGAGAGAGCTGCTGGAGTGCTTTGGTCGGGGCGAGATCACCCTGGAAGAGGCTTTGCGCCGCATCAAAAGCCAGAGCTTCCTGGCTGTCGGAGAGGTGGCAAAGCTAGACATCTGCCGGGCGGAACGCATCGGCATACCGGAAGCCATTCTCGCGGAAGGAAAGGATAAAACAGATCTAGTGGCCATCTGTCTGGCTCACCTGCGGGCAACCGGCAATGTGATCATCACTCGCGTCTCGACTGAGCAGCTGGAATTGTTGCGGTGCGCAGAGCTGCCCGAGGGCAGTGAGCTGGTGCACAACGTTCGAGCCAGGAGCGTGGTCATCCGATCGGCGAAACCGCAGGCCAAAAGGGGATGGGTGGGCATCCTGGCAGCAGGCACTGCCGACATGCCGGTAGCTGAGGAGGCGCGCGTGGTGGCGGAGGAGATGGGCTGCAACGTCATCTCAGAGTACGATGTAGGAGTAGCAGGCATTCACAGGCTCTTTCCCTGCCTGGAGAAGATGGCAAATGTTGATGCCTTCGTGGTAGCAGCCGGGCGGGAGGGGACACTGCCGGCGGTTGTTGCGGGACTGGTAGAAGCCCCGGTTATAGGATTGCCTGTTTCCACGGGCTATGGTCTGGGTGGAGGCGGCCGGGCGGCCCTTTATTCCATGCTGCAATCCTGCTCCGTTCTCACTGTGGTAAATATAGATGCGGGCTTTGTAGCCGGCGCTTATGCGGCAAAGATCGCCAGACAAAAAGCATATGGACAAAAACAGTATTAAATTATTGCCAGAAAAGTATTTATACGATTAATAGATTGTTGAGACGAGAGCGGGTACACACATCTTTTTCACTAACCCCCACTCCCCTACCCGCTCGTTACTTATCATTGCATAAGCCCGATCGCCTCGATCTTCGTCCCGGACTCCAGGCCGTAGTCCTTGATTCTCTGCAAAGTGTGTTCTACCATTCCCCCGGAGGTCATGATGAGGGAGCTCTTGCCGATCAATGCTTTGAGGATGCACTTGTCGATAACGCCGTAGGTAAAATCTATGGAGATGCCGCAATTCTCCGCCATGACCTTGGCACTGCTACCCATCGCGCCCTTAAAGCCGGCCGGAATTTTATCGAGCAGGGCCCGAATCTCTTCCTCATCTTTCTCATCTACGTTGCAGATGTAGATTTTACCCCAAACCCCGGCCCGCGCCTCCTCCTTTGGCTGCAATAGGTCGCATAGCTCAAGGATGTTCCTGGGCGGCTTTGATCCCTGGACAATGCTTCGACCCGCCAGCTCCTGGTAGAGGTCCACCACGATGGGAAGCTTAAGCCGGGCATCCCTTATCAGCTCGGCATCTCCGAATACCTCCTGCCCAGTGCCCCGGCGCACTACCCCACCATCCTTCATGAGTATTACCTCATCCGCCCAGCGATAGGCCAGGTCCACATCATGAGTGGAGATGATCAATGTCTTTCCACCTAAGTTCAGCTCATCGAGCATCTCCATGATCTCTTCCGAGCTGGCCGGATCGAGGTTGGAGGTGGGCTCATCGAGAATAATCACTTCCGGCTCCATGGCCAGTATGCCGGCAATGGCCACCCTCTTCTTCTCGCCGCCGCTCAGGTGATGAGGTGGACGGCGCTCATATCCCAAGAGACCCACGTACTGAAGAGCAAAGCCCGCGTACCTCTTCACCTTCTCGGCTGCATAGCCCAGATTGGTGGGACCGAAGGCCACGTCCTGGTAAACGGTAGGCGCGAATAGCTGGTCGTCCGAATTCTGGAAGACCATGCCCACGGCTCGCCGGATGGATCGCAAACTGGCGGCATCGTAACTCATGGACCGGCCCCGGAAGAGAACTTCTCCTTCACCGGGCCGCAGGATGCCGTTGAACATGAGCATAAGTGTGGACTTGCCGGCTCCATTGGGCCCCACCAGAGCCACCTTTTTCCCCGCCTCCAGAGAGATGCTCACATCCTTCAGAGCCTTTGTTCCATCCCCATAGGAATAGCTGAGACTTCTGGTTTCAAGGATAATCGTCATAATAGCCTCATAGAAGAAGGACGCACCTGGTTAAAACCGCGATGGCTGTAGCTGCGGCCAAATATCCTGCTACCGCAAGAATCGCTCCGGGCTTCGCCCCCTCGGCAGGCTCCATGAGATCGAGCTTGCCGTCGTAACAGCGAGAGTCCATGGCCACGATGAGCCTTTCCCCCTGCTCCCAGGAACGGAGGAATAGGACGCTGCAGAGCATGGCAAATGAGTTCAGGGAATTTTTTGCCCCGGCATCACCCAGGCGCATCATCTGGGCGCTGTGGATCATGGCCGCCTGATCTAAAAAGACGAAGATGTATCGATAAATCATCATGGACAGTTCAATGACTGACTGCGGTATGTGCAAAGTTTTGAGCACGGCGAATATCTCAATCATGGGCGTGGTTAAAGCTATAAAATACAAAGAGCACATGCCGCCAAAGGTCCGGGCAATAAGAAGAACGGCGAGGTTAGCTCCTTCCTCTCTGATGGCCAAATTAAGGCCGAAGAGCTGCAGGGAAAATAGTGTCTGGCCGCTGCCGTGCATGAAGGCCACCACGCCGGCGCTAAGCAAGGCGAAGGAGAGGGGCACCAGCAGCAGCCGGGAATAGATGCGTCCGGGAATTTTGGCCAGCATCACAGTTATCAGGCTCATGGTTATGGCCAGAAATAAAGGCGCAATGGGAGTCGTGGATGATACGGAAAGGAGGATGGCCCAGAGGCCCAAGAACAATTTGAGCCGGGCACTGGTCTCCCGCAGGGCGTTACTAATGGCGTAGTCGTCAAGAAGGTTATGCATCCGACTTTCCTTCTTGCTCCGGGGCAACTTCGCCAGCCTTTATCTTGGCCATAGCCCGGTAGTAGCCTAAAAAATAGCCGATGATGAGACTGCCGATCGCTGCCTGCAGGGCAAAGAGGAGGCTCTCGATCTCGCCACTGGGTGGCTGGTAAATGGACTGGAACCATGGAATGTAGGTGCCGCCGGTCAAATGGGAAATCACATCCTCCGCCTGGCCGTCTGCTCCGCTCCACTCGTGATTTTGGGTAGAGCTGACATAAGCAAAGGCGGCGATAAAGAGCACGATGACGCCTAAAGTTAAAAGCTCCAGTTTCATGCCAGATCCTCTTTTCATGCTAAAGCCTCCTTCAGCTTTTGTATCGTCTTTTGGGAGACCACATTCATTCTCACCAGCACATCGCTCCTCAGTTGCACGATGTATTTGAACATCAATGCCGTCACCATTCCTTCCACTATAGCCAGGGGAATCTGGGTTATGGCAAAGATCGCGGCAAATGCCTCAAAAGAGGCCAGGACGCCACCAGAAGTCGCCGGAAAGGCCAGCGCCAGCTGGACGGATGTGACGAGATAAGTGGCCCAATCGGCCAAAGTCGCAGCCAGGAAAACGGCCAGGTACAGATGCAGCCCGACTTTTGTGGCGGCTTTGTAGACCAGGTATCCGACCGCCGGCCCGGCAATGCCCATGGAAAAGGTGTTGGCTCCGAGAGTGGTCAGGCCGCCGTGCGCCAGAAATACAGCCTGGTAGACCAGGACGATCACGGCCAGGACCGATGTTATCCAGGGGCCGAAGATTATGGAGCCCATTCCCGTACCCGTGGGATGAGAGCAGCTCCCGGTAACGGAGGGCAGCTTCAGAGAAGAGAGGACGAATACGAAGGCTCCCGCCACGGCCAGCAAGGGCAGAGTCTCTCGACTCTCCTTGATCATCCGGTTCATTTTGTAGACACCAAAGGCAACTACTGGTAGGGAGAGTCCAAACCAGATCTCCCACCAGGGATGAGGAAGAAAACCCTCCATTATGTGCATTGCGTCACCTTAGAATGCAAAGATATTCTGCCATATAAAGTTATCTTGTGTTATGACCAAATAAGTTTAATAAAGTATGGGTGAGACTACTGAGTCAAATTCGTATAAGAATCAAATTTCGGAATAAAAAATCAGGTTTTTAACCATTGTAGCATTGGTGATTACTTAAATAATTTTGAAAAATATACATATTATATCTTTTTAAAATAAAACATCATATAGGCAAATTAGTCCTCGTCCAATACACGATTTACAATTTACATCAATTACTCAAAAATATCAAAAACTCATTTTACATAATCTTAATAATAGTAAGTATGCAAAGTCAAATTATTACATACTGTTGATTATTAATTTTAATAAACGCAGCGATCAGTTATTAATATATAAATAAGATTCACAAATTTGAAATAATATCATATGCAAATTGCACAACGTAGAGAGGGCCAACTAATGTCAATTTTAATTCGCATTTCCACGCCGCAACATGGCGCTGTGGGCAAAGATAAGAAAAATTCCACCAAATCATCCGAAATTCGACGGAGCACTTATTCGCGCCCAAAGACGGCGCTGCTGCTCCTGACCATCTTGCTTTTCATGCCGACAATCATGGCCGCTCCGCTGGTAACCGGCTCCGGGCCATCTGTCATAACCGTCTGCGACCCAAGCCCAATAACCTATACCCTGACCATTACCAATCCCGCGGGCGTCTCCGCCAATAATCCGGTGTTAAGCGTAACCATTCCCAGTGGATTTTACTACGCAGGAAGCACAAGCATCACCTATCCCGACTCTACTAACCCTCGAATCACCTCCAACCAGAATCCCACCGGCACGAATGTGCTGGTCTGGAATCTGGGGACCCTAATTCAAAGCCAGAGATCGGTGGTCGTAAATGAGGTCTATCCCAACCCCACCAGCGGAGGCAGCAAGCAGGTGGAGCTCTTCAACTCGGGCTCTTCTACAGTGGATCTAAACGGCTGGTCCTTAAGAAATAGTGCCGGAATATTACTGACATTTTCTACAAGCACACCGATAGCTTCCGGTGGCTTTTTGCTGGTGCCAACACCGGGACTGATCATCAATTCAGATACTGTAATGCTCTATGATCCCAGCAACGTAAAAAGAGATACGATAACTTACAGCAGCGGCAGTTCCAATCAAGGAAAAAGCTATGCCAGCCAGCCGGACGGCGCGCGAGGCACAGCCAGCTTTGCCTGGAGGACTCCCCCCACCCTGGGAGCCAGCAACGGAGGCACCAGGGGAGACCTGAATGTGGGCGAGACCATAACGGTCAGCTTCACGCTAAAGGCCGGCTGCAGCGCTGTGGACGGCCAGAACCTCAAAGCTGATCTGGCCTATACGGGAGGAACGGCCAGCTTCACCACGCCTTCCACCTTCCTTGTTAATCGCGGCCTAATGAAGGTTCTTAAGACACCTACGGTAGTGAGTGCCTCTGTGGGCGATTCTGCTGATTTCAATATCACCGTAGAGAATATCGGCACCGGCACTGCCTATAATGTAGTGATGACCAACGGCCTGGGAAGCGGCCTTTCCATGCAGACCATGACGCCAAACGCCAATAGCTCTTCGCCTCCTAATTATACCTGGAACCTGGGGACCATAAGTGCCGGCGAGAAGAAAACGGTGGCGGTGAAGGAGAAGATCATCAAGTGCGTCGATATCTTCGATGAGGCCAGGGCCAACTGGGGCTGCGACAACAGCTACTGCCAGCAGAATTATGCCAAAGCCAGCGTGAAAATTCTGCTCCGGTCCCCTCGATTCGACTTCACGCTTCCCACATCTCTGGCGATTCCTTACTGCGGAAAGTCTTTAGCCAGCATTCCCTACAGCAACACCGGCCTGGGAATTGCCAGGGATGTGCACTTCCATGTGCTGGGGCTGGTCCCTCAATATGAGATCGCCAATGTAACAGGCGGTTCGTATAATTCATCGTCAGCGATCCTGGAAATCGGAGACGTTCCTGCCAGCACCTCAGGAACAATAGCTTTTGATCTGGTGATGAAGCATGGCGCTTGTGATGCTCCAGCCAGCGGAGTCTTGGCCTTTGAGCCCAATTACCATGATGAATGCGATAAAGAATGGGCTCCGCCCACTAAATACTTCACCTTCTCTCTGGACAGCAGCACCAGGCCGTCCATTGCAGTCACCAAAGATGGGCCTGACAGCCTTTACCTGGATCAGACGGCCGCTTATTCCATCAGCGCTCTTTACACCAAGGGCAATTGCGCCGCAGACAATGTCACTGTTGATATAGTGGACACTTATCCCGTCGGCTTTGAACTTATCTCTGGGGCGGGTGGAATCGTCAATCTCACGGCTCACACCATAACCTGGGAAGATGTAACGCTTGATGATGGCATCGCCTGGAGTCCCGACGGAAGCGTAGTAATGAAAGCCTCCAGCAATCCCTGCGACTGCGGTCGATCTTTCACCAACAGCGTTAACACCAGCACCCTCTCGGATTGCTGCGGCTGCCCGTTATCCGGCAGTGCCGGCAAGACCATTTTAGTGGAGTGCAGGGGAGGTTTCTCTTCCGACAAGTCAGCCAGCCCCGCCTCGCAGGAGAACTGCCGGCAGATCAGCTATACCACCACATACCGCTTCAACTCAACAGTTGGCCTGACCTGGGCAGCCATGAACTTCACTGAGCAGGGAAACAACGACCAGACATTTCCCGGCGGATCGAAGACCGGGACGGCGCAGTTCACGATAATCGGCCCGACAGGCACTGCCCTGGGAACGGTCACACATACCATAACGTTAGGCGCTCCTACCACCCTGGACTTCCTGGATGAATCGTGGCTGACGGACGGCGTCCGCCTGGAGATTAACTGCAGCCTCAGCCAGCCCAATACCGGCAGTTTTGTGGACTGGTCGGACCTGAACATAAACGGTCAGCCTTCTGCCTGCACCCAGGACAAAAGCTACCACGAGGGAGTATCCGTCAGCGTGAGCCAGTCCGACTTCTCCATCGATATGGTCTATCCCCAGAAGATGGACTCCTGCGGCAGATACAATTTCACCATAAATCTCCACCAGAACGGCATCTGGCCGGGGAACCGGATGAACGTCAGCTATGATGACACCAACTTCAGATACACAGGAAATGCCACAATTAGCGGCATTAAATCGTCCGGCGTTGCCATAAGCTCTTTTGAGCCCACCAGGAGCGGCAATACACTAACCTGGAGCCTGGGAGACGAGGTCAGTTGCGATAGTGGAACAGGTACCATTGTCTTTGCAGTCGAGAAGACCTGCAGCCAGGAGCGACCTATTCGAGCCGATCTGAGCTACCGGGACAATTGCCAGAACCAGCGCTCCGGAAGCTTCAGCGGCGCGCCCATTTTGCTGGATAAGGGCCGAATCATTCTTAAGAAGACGCCAGAGGTCCTTTTCGCCACGCAAAAAGAGGTTACCTGGAGGATTTATGTCACCAACAGCGGTAGCGGCACGGCTTACAATGTCCAATTGGTGGACACGCTCGACTCCGGCCTCTCCTACATTCCGGGAACTTCAACCCTGGACGGATCGCCCAGAGAGCCGCTGCAAAGCAGCCAAATTCTCACCTGGAACCTGCCCGATATGGCACCTAATGCGGGATATATCGTCGAGTTCCAGGCCCGGCTGGTGGGCTGCCAGAATCTGAACAACAACGCCGCCGTCCGCTGGGGCTGTGGAGGAGAACTCTGCCAGGAGCTGACCGACTCTTCCAAAGTAGAGCTGGTCTCGACCACCCTGCAGGCCGTCAAACATTCCATGGATAAGGTCGATACATGCGGAGAATTGGCCAATGCCAGCCTCTGGGTCAGGAACTCAGGCGACGCTTATGCTTATAATATCACTATTAGCGAGACTCTGCCTCTGGGAATGGTCCTGGATTCCTATACTTTAACATCCAGCCCGGCTGGCTTTGCACCCACCAGCACATCGTTTTCCGGCAACTCTCTCAAGTGGTACTTCAACCAGTCCGGAGGAATGGCACCGGGAACACAGGTAAACATCGAGTTCAAGGTTCATGTGGCAGACGCCTGCACTTTTGGCACGGGAGGAACGGCCAGAGCCAGAGCAGCCTTCCAGCAGCCTTGCAGCAGCACATCCCTTTCGGCAGAGAGCCCCATAACCGTCAGCAGGTTCGCGCCCAATGTGGCCATAACCAAGACGCCTGCCACAACCTATGCGGATTCGGGACAGGAGATCACCTGGACCATCAAGCTGACCAGCAATGGAGATTACACGGCGAAACAGGTGGTGCTATGGGACATTCTGCCGGCCAATGCTCAATATGTCTCATCCACTCCTGCCAAGAATAGCGGCACGGGCACCGCCATTGATCCATTGGTCTGGAACATCGGCAGCATGGCCCGCTCGGCAACTGCTACTACTATCATTGTAAAAGCCAGGGTGACCGGCTGCACTTCCAACACTCTGAACAATGCTACGGTCTTTTGGGGCTGCTGTCCCACGTCAAGGCAAAAGAGCACGGCCACAGCTACACTGGTTACTGTGCCGACTATTGCCATAACCCAGCCCCTGACATTGGCCTCCTGCGGGGGAGCCTATCGCATCACCTTTGCCGATAACGGCGCGAACGCAACCACGAGCCAGATTTCCAACGTCCATCCCATCGGCTTTGTTTATGTGAACAACAGCGCCACCATAACCAGCAACAAAGCCGGACGAACCTTCCCCAACACTGAGCCGTCATATAACCAGGCGACAAGGACGCTCACCTGGTCGGCGGCAAATGTGGACAGGATTTTGCAAGGTGAGACAATAACCATCAATTTCAACCTGGTAAACTGTCCAAGCTGCTGCTCCGGCGTCACCACATCCAATAATGCAGTCACTTACTACTACCTGGATAGCTGCGGCTATTCCCGAAGTGCAACCAACAGCAAGGCCAATACGCCTACCAGGCCAATTCTTACGGTAACCAAGACACCCAAGGTACAGAAGGCGGGCGGTTCGGTGAGCTGGACTCTTTCCGTGAGCAATACCGGCACAGCAGCCGCCAGCAATGTGACCGTCACCGATGTCCTGGGAGACTGCTACACCTCGATTGGGCCGGGAGGCGGAGTACTGACGGCCAATACACCCCAGCTGGGATGGAATACGATTAAATGGTCCGGTCAAAGTATACCCATGGGCACAAATACCTGGCAAAAAACAGTCACCGCCGTCGCCAACAACCTGAATGGGGATACGAGCAACAATGTCCTGGTAGAAGGCTTCTGTGCTTCTGGCTGTGTCTACAGCCGGGCCAACGACAGCGCATCCTCCTTTTTGGTAGATGTGAACAAGGGCCAGGATGTCGATGCCATCGTGGGCCAGGAGATTGTCTTCCCCATCAATGTATCATTCCATGGCTTCACGCTCTATGCAAGCCCCCAAATAGTGGAGACCATTCCCGCCGGCCTGCAATATCTGAATTGGAGCTGCCTGACGGACAGTTGCACGGCATGCTTGGCGTGCGGAGGAAGTCCGGCGGTAACCACGGATGGATCAGGGAACACCATTGTCACCTGGACCCAGTCAAGCTTCAATGGACCGCGAAACCTCACCTTGACAGTGAAGACCAGAGTCAAAAACACCCTGGCAAATCGTCAGGGAACGACGATGACCAACAAGGTAGATGTGCGGTTCAAATCGCAGGGACTTGATCAGCAGGCTGATGACACGGCACAGATCAATGTCCTGGCGCTGCCGACCCTGGGCGACTTTGTCTGGGAGGACTTGAATAAAAACGGCATCCAGGATGCAGGTGAACCGGGAATTGCCAATGTCACGGTAATCCTGAAAAACAGTTCGGCAACGCTGACCACTACCACTAACGCCAGCGGTTTGTATCAGTTCAGCGACCTGTTTACGGGCAGCTACAATCTGACCTTCCTGCTCCCGAATGGCTACAGCTTCACTTTGCAGGATCAGGGAAGCGATAACATCAAGGACAGCGATGTCAATTCTGTCACTGGCCAGACCATCCAGATAAGCCTGAATGCTAGCCAGAGGGACTTCACCTGGGATGCTGGAATGTACCGATTGGCCTCTTTGGGTGACTATGTCTGGGAAGATCTGAACCGAAACGGTGTGCAGGATGCCGGTGAGCCGGGAATTGCCGAGGTCACCGTAACACTGAAGAACGAAACGGCAACGCTCACTACAACTACCGATGCCGTCGGACTTTACCTGTTCGACAATCTGCTGCCGGGCAGCTACAATCTGACATTCCTGCTCCCGACGGGCTACAGCTTCACTTTGCTGGACCAGGGGGCAGATAACGGCAAAGACAGCGATGCCGATGTTACGAGCGGCAAGACCACCCCCATAACTCTCGCTTCCGGTCAGAATGATCCGACCTGGGATGCAGGCTTGATCAGGCCTGCCTCTTTGGGTGACTTCGTCTGGGAAGATCTGAACAGGAACGGAGTACAGGACGCCGGTGAGCCGGGAATTGCCGATGTTACGGTAACACTGAAGAACGAAACGGCAACGCTCACTACTACCACCGATGCGAACGGACTTTATATGTTCGACAATCTACTGCCGGGCAGCTACAATCTAACCTTCCTGCTCCCGACGGGCTGCAGCTTCACTTTGCAGGACCAGGGGGCAGATAACAGCAAGGACAGCGATGCCGATATTGCAAGCGGCAAGACCACCACCATAACTCTCGCTTCCGGTCAGCATGATCCGACCTGGGATGCGGGCGTGATCAGGCCTGCCTCTTTGGGTGACTTCGTCTGGGAAGATCTGAACAGGAACGGTGTGCAGGATGCCGGTGAGCCGGGAATTGCCGATGTCACGGTAACACTGAAGAACGAAACAGCAACGCTCACTACTACTACCGATGCCGTCGGACTTTACCTGTTCGACAATCTGGTGCCAGGCAGCTACAATCTGACCTTCCTGCTCCCGACGGGCTACAGCTTCACTTTGCAGGACCAGGGCGCGGATAACAGCAAGGATAGCGATGCCGATGTTGCAAGCGGCAAGACCACCACCATAACTCTCGCTTCCGGTCAGAATGATCCGACATGGGATGCGGGCGTGATCAGGCCGGCATCTTTGGGTGACTTCGTCTGGGAAGACCTGAACAGGAACGGTGTACAGGATGCCGGTGAGCCGGGAATTGCCGATGTCACAGTAACACTGAAGAATGCAACGACGACTCTGACTACTACTACCGTTGCGAACGGACTTTATCTGTTCGACAACCTGCTGCCGGGAAGCTACAATCTGACCTTCCTGCTCCCGAATGGCTACAGCTTCACTTTGCAGGACCAGGGGGCAGATAACGGCAAGGACAGCGATGTAAATACTGCTACCGGAAAGACCACTACGATAACTTTAGCCTCAGGTCAGAATGATCCCACATGGGATGCGGGAATGTACAAGCTGGCATCATTAGGTGACTACGTCTGGGAAGACCTGAACAGGAACGGAGTGCAGGATGCCGGGGAGCCGGGAATTGCCGATGTTACGGTAACACTGAAGAACGAAACAGCAACGCTCACTACTACTACCGATGCCGACGGACTGTACCTGTTCGACAATCTGGTGCCAGGCAGCTACAATCTGACCTTCTTGCTCCCGACGGGCTACAGCTTTACTTTGCGGGACCAGGGCGCGGATAACAGCAAGGACAGCGATGCCGATGTTGCAAGCGGCAAGACCACCACCATAACTCTCGCTTCAGGTCAGCATGATCCGACCTGGGATGCGGGCTTGATCAGGCCTGCCTCTTTGGGGGACTTCGTCTGGGAAGATCTGAACAGGAATGGTGTGCAGGATGCCGGGGAGCCGGGAATTGCCGAGGTCACGGTAACACTGAAGAACGAAACGGCAACGCTCACTACTACTACCGATGCCAACGGACTGTACCTGTTCGACAATCTGGTGCCAGGCAGCTACAATCTGACCTTCCTGCTCCCGACGGGCTACAGCTTCACTTTGCAGGACCAGGGGGCAGATAACGGCAAGGACAGCGATGTAAATACTGCTACCGGAAAGACCACTACGATAACTTTAGCCTCAGGTCAGAATGATCCCACATGGGATGCGG
>Ga0247840_10005375_pt1 | contig 19341 bp, 8 predicted proteins | sample LaCruzMarch2015__FD_192404 | JGI IMG/M metagenome (GOLD analysis project Ga0247840, IMG submission 192404) | Freshwater microbial communities from meromictic Lake La Cruz, Castile-La Mancha, Spain - LaCruzMarch2015_17m | ecosystem: Environmental > Aquatic > Freshwater > Lake | place: Spain... | reverse complement strand
CCGCTTCGACATCTGGTTCAAGCCCATTGGCGACTGGCCCATGGGTGACGACACCATCGGCACGCGCGAGGCCGCCTCGCTCGCCCGGATGCGCCGGGCGGACCCCGCGATGCTCCGCACCGCCTTCCGCCGCTGCCACAACTACATCCACGGCAACGAAGGCATGCCCAAGGATGCCGCCTTCTGGCAGTTCCTCTATCTCATCTTCTGCAAGATGTACGACGAGCGCCGTCCCGGCGAACAGCGCGACTTCTGGGCCGGACCTTACGAACCATTCCAGCCCGCCGGGCAAAAGGAGATTCGTCGGCGCATCCTCCCGCTGTTCGAGGCGGTGAAGCGCGCCTATCCTGAATTGTTCAAGGGCAACGAAGAGATCACGCTGTCCGACCGGGCACTGGCCTTCATCGTCTCGGAACTCTCGCGCTACGACTTTGCGCGGACCGATGTCGACGCCAAGGGCGCGGCCTATCAGGAGATCGTCGGCAACAACCTGCGTGGCGATCGGGGCCAATATTTCACCCCACGCGGCGCGATCCGCCTGGTGGTGCAAATCCTCGCGCCGCAGGAAACCGAGACGGTACTCGATTCATCGTGTGGTACCGGCGGCTTCCTGGTTGAAGTGCTCAATCACCTGAACCGGAAGTTTTACGCCGAGAAAGATCTCAAGGCCGGCGACGAAAAGACCGAAGAATTCATCTCCATCCGGGATCGCCTGGCCAATTACGCAACGCATAAGCTCTACGGCGCGGACTTCGACCCCTTCCTGGTGCGAGCCGCCCAGATGAATGTGATGATGGCGGGCAATGCGCTGGGCCATTTGTACCACATGAATTCGTTGGAGTTTCCGCTCGGTCATCTGGACGGAGTCAAGGCGGCCAGGGATAAAATCCCGCTCGGCTCGATCGATCTCATCATGACGAATCCGCCCTTCGGCTCAGACATCCCGATCACCGAGCGCACCATCCTGGAGCAGTACGAGCTGGCCAGGCGGTGGGAGCGCCAGGGTGAGGGCTTTGTGATGACGCAAGCGCTCAAGTCCGCGGTCTCGCCCGAGGTCCTGTTCATCGAGCGCTGTATCCAATGGCTCAAGCCCAAGGGCCGATTGGGGATCGTCCTGCCGGACGGCATCCTCGGCAACCCCGGCGACGAATATATCCGCTACTGGATCCTGCGCCACTGCTGGGTCCTGGCCAGCATCGACCTGCCGGTCGAATGCTTCATCGTCGAGGCCAATGTCAACATCTTGACCAGCCTGCTCTTCCTCAAGAAAAAGCCGAGCGAGGTTATTCAGGCCGAGGACATGGGCAACAAGCAGGATTACCCCGTCTTCATGGCCGTGGCGGAGAAGGTCGGCTTCGACCGCCGCGGCAATACGCTCTACAAGCGTCAGCCGGATGGGGAGGAAATCCTCGTCGAAGCGACCTTCGAGGAAAAGGTACGGATCGGCGGCAGTCTTCATGTGCGCACCCTGCACCGTAAGACCCGCATTCTCGATGATGACCTGCCCGAGATCGCCAAAGCCTACGCCGAGTTCCGTGCCAAGCATCCGGAGCCCGGCAAATGATCACGCGCCTCGAAGCGATCCGCTACCGCTGCTTTGAACGCCTGGCCGTGGACCTGACCGATTTCCAGGTCATCGTCGGTGCCAACGGCGCGGGCAAGAGCACGCTGCTCGACTTACCCTTCCTGGTCGGGGAACTGCTGCGTGCCGATACGATCGCCCTCATCTTCCTGGTCAAGCGCGGCGACAAGCCCGCCCGGGCCGCGACCTTGCGCGAATTGATCTATGCCGGAGGGGGTGACGACTGCTCGATCGCCTTGGAAGCCAAACTGCCCGACGAGATCCGCGATCAGTGGGTCGAATCACTGGTCGCGCGCACCGGGGCCAAGGGCGAGGCGGATGCACTGCGCAACACGCCGGCACGGTGGCCGACGCACATCCGCTACGAATTGCGTCTCGAGGTCGTCAACGAGCGCGACCTCCAGGTCCGGAATGAATATCTCTTCGTCTTCCCTGAGCAAGGGCGGCCGGACCGGTCCGTTGTCGGCATCTGGGGTGAATCGAACAGCGGTCAGGCCGACTGGCATTTCATCCTGCGTCGTGAAGCCGGTGGCCCGGCCGTCTTCGAGACCGAGACCGAGACCGACACCCAACCGGGTTCGCTGACGACTCGCGTCAAACCGAGCCTGCTCGCCATGTCGGCGGTCAAGTACAGTCCGGATAGTTATCCGGCCGCCTATTGGCTCTATGGCCTTTTGACCGCACGGAGTGTCTTTCTCGATCCGCAGTGGGACCGGCTCCGTGCGCCGAGTCCCCCCGGGCTGGAAAAGGGCGTCATTCCTTCGGCACTCAATCTGCCGTGGCTGGCGCTCGCTCTGAAACTGGACGGGCTGCCGGATGGAGCCAGCGCGGCCGAGCGCGCCGCCTATCGCAGCCAGGACTACTCGGATTGGGTGGATCATGTCAAGACCGCACTGGTGCCGGTGGCAGACATCGAGATCAAGGAACGTGAGGAAGACCATCACGCCTATTTCATTATTCGCTATGTCAGCGGCTACAGCGTCACCTCCAGCGGACTCTCGGATGGCACCCTGCGCATCCTGACCTTGACCTTGCTGCCCTACCTGCACAATCCACCGAAACTGCTCGTCACGGAAGAGCCGGAGAACGGTATCCATCCCCGGGCGATCGAGACGGTGCTGCAATCGCTGTCATCCATGCCCGAATCCCAGATATGGATATCATCACACTCGCCGGTCCTCCTCGGTAGCATCGAACTCGAAGATCTGATTTGTGCGCGGCTCACGCCCAGCGGCGCGGTTGAATTGATCTGTGGGAAAGATCATCCACGGCTTGCTGAGTGGCGAAAGGACATCGATCCAGACCTGGGTGTGTTGCTTGCCGCTGAGGTACTCAACTAGATGCGCGACTGCATTTTCTATCTGGCAGACCAGAACATGGCGGAGACGTTCACAGGGTTTCTCAATCGGCCGAATTTTCATCTCAGCATGGGCTGCGGGGCCTTTCAATTTAACCCTCTCTTGCGATATCGCACGGGCGAAAGGCAAGACGGACGGCGGGCTGTGGCGTCACGCGGGCTCGCTCTGCAAGGGGTATTTGCAGACCCATCACAAGCTGGTCGTCGCGCTTGACAGAGATTTCGGCGGTTCGCCCGGACAGGCCCAGATCCGCAAAGATATCGCGCAGCAGTTACTGTCTGCCGGTTGGCAAGAGAGCCATTTCATCGTGCTCGTCATCGATCCTGAACTGGAGCAGTGGATATGGCAGGACAATATTCACGTCGAGTCGGCCCTCAAATACACCAGACCGCCAAGTCTGCGCGCCTTTCTCGCGCAGACGGGGGACTGGCCGGCGGGCCAGGATAAGCCGACCGATCCGAAGGCAGCGCTTGAGAAGTGCGTCATCCGACAGTTGCGCGGTAACCGTTCGTCCTCTCTGTATCGCAAGATCGCGGCCATCGTGTCGGTAACCAATTGCCGGGATACCGAATTCCAGTCACTGCGGCAGCAACTCCAGGTCTGGTTTCCATGACTGCACTCACCGAATTCAAACGCTGGCGGCATGTACGGTCGAGTTGGCTGGAAGAAGGCGGGCGGCGGCTCGATTGTAATCCGTATATGTCGGGGGCGCTGGAGGCGCGGGATGCGCTACGGTCCCTGGCAGCAAGAAAAGAACCCCTGCGTACGCTGACGCAAGGACACGCAGGCGGAATTTACAACGGCCCGATGTTCGCGCGCATATGGGTCGAAGACCCGAAGTATGGAGTGCCATTTCTAGGCAACAGCGACATGCTGAAAGCCGATTTATCGGCGTTGCCTCTGCTCAAGAGCAGCTATGCAGAGTCGCGGCATCTCGCGCATCTGAAACTTGAGGAAGGCACGACGCTGATCACATGTTCAGGCACGATTGGGCGTATGTGCTATGTACGGCCAGACATGGCTGGCATGTGGTCTTCCCAGCACATCATGAAGGTCGTCCCCGATGGCGCCGTCATTCCGCCAGGCTATTTGTATGCATTCCTCTCCAGCCGCTATGGCGTACCCTTGGTGGTGTCCGGCACATATGGCGCCATCATCCAGCACATTGAGCCAGAACACATCGCAACGCTTGATGTTCCTCGATTTGACATTGCTTTTGAGTTGAAGGTGCATTCGAAAATCAAATGTGCGGCGAAGTTGCGCGAGACGGCGGCGATAAATCTTCAAGAGGTCTCAGCACAGTTTGATCAACTTTTTCCGGACTTGATCCTTGATGCAACGGCGAAACTTGAGGTGTCGTCAATTCCCGCAAGCGAGGTCCAGGCGCGTCTTGATGCTCAGTTCCACAATCCGCTTGCAGTAATAATACGAGAAATTCTCGGAAACGCAGCCCACACTGCAATGTCAGATTATTGCGATGAGATATTTTTACCAGGTATTTTTAAGCGAATTCATGTGGAAGGTCCGGAGTTCGCTGCCCCATACTACACGGGTTCTAGCTTGTTTTGGAACGAGCCAGAACCAAAAGGGTACCTTTCAAGAGTAACAAAGCTATTCGAGCAAGTGCGTCTCAAGCAAGGAATGATTCTTGTGCAAGCGTTCGGGCAAGAAGGAGGGCTCACTGGGCGGCCTGTCTGGGTTGGAAAGTATCTGGACGATGCGACCACGACGCACATGCTCGTTCGACTCGTGGTGAAGGAGCAGGAGAAAGCTGCTTATCTCTTCGGTTTTCTAAATTCCAAACTCGCATACAAGCAGATTTCTTGCCTAACATTTGGCGGTTCGATTCCGCATTTCGATGAAGCTGCAATGAAGACAGTTCTTGTGCCTAGGTTGGGGGCCGATCGGGAGCAAGCCATTGCGGTGAAAGTCCTGGAAGTTGTCTCGGCTCGCGATGAGGCGTTGCGGCTCGAAAGGGAAGCGAGAAAGGATGTTGAGACCCTCATTTCGGGAGTGAAATAGTGGCCAAAGTGATCCCCATCGGCGACCCAATCAACGACGCCGAACGCGCCGCCATCGCCTACCTAAGGGATCACCTGCCGGACAACTTCATCCTGCTGCATAACTTCGAGATCGTGCGCCAAAGGGAACGCTTCGAGATCGACCTCGCCCTACTGACGCCCCATGCCCTCTACCTGATCGACGTGAAAGGCACCCGGGGTACCATCGAGGTCTACGGCAACAGGTGGTACCCCGAGGGCCGCGCGGCCTACCCCTCCCCCTTACCCAAACTGCGCAGTCATGCGAAGACCGTCAAGGGTCTGATCACCGAGGCCCACCCGGGCCGCGGCGAGCTGGACGGCATCTATGTGGATGTCGCCATTCTGCTTACCGCACCCGATGCGTTTCTCAACGACCGCGATCAGCGCGACGCCGACCAGGTGGTCAAGCTCAAGGATGCGCAACGCTGGTTCAAGGACGGAACGCGCATCCCGGCCCGTTTCTCCAGAAATATCCTGCCTCAACAGGCGCTGATCCTGCACGCCTTGCAGGTGGTGAAGCCAGCCCCGGGCGTGCCGCGCTTTGGACACTGGCAGGTGAAGGAGCGGCTGGGGGCGACGGATGCCTATACCGAGTACCGGGCCGAGAACCTCTTCGCCGGGGGTACAGCGCGGCTGCGGGTCTACGCGGCCGAGCCCTACCAGCCGGAAGACGCGCGCAAGGCGCAGATCGCGCTGATCGCGAATGGCTACCGGGCGCTGTCGCGCCTGCCACTGCACCCGAACATCGTGGCGGCGCGCGACTTTTTTCCGACGGAGGACGATCGGGCCTGGTGCCTGGTGCTGGACGATACGCCCGGCCAGGCCCTGACGCTGCACCTGGCGCGTCCGCAACTGGCGCTGACCCTGGACCAGAAATGGCGCGTCGCCCGCGACCTGCTGGCCGCCCTGGCCCATGCCCATCAGCATGGGGTGCTGCATCGCAATCTGACCCCCGGGGCCATCCTGCTCGGGCAGGATGGTACGACGCGGCTGACCGATTTTGATTTCGCCAAGACCGCCGTCGACCGCGGCCTGACCATCGCGCCCGCGATCGTCGATCTGGTGGAGGCCGGGTATGTGGCGCCTGAGGCGTATCGGGCGCCGGAGGCCGCGACCGCGGCCTCGGACCTCTTCTCGGCCGGGGCCGTGCTCTACGAGCTATTCACCGGCGAGAAACCCTTTTCCGGCGACCCCAACGTGGTCTGGGATCGGGAGGGCGCCTTCCTGTATGCGCCGTCTGAACTCAGGCCCGAGCTTGGCCAGGCGTTCGATGCGTGGCTGGAGCCGCTGTGCCGCTTTGATGCCGGCGCGCGCCCGGGGGCCGTGGCGGCACTGGCTGGGTTGAACGCTTTGCTGCAACCGGCCCCACAGGTCCCCGCCGTGCCGCGGCCGGAGGTGCCGGCGGCGGCCGGTGCCGAGGACGAGACCGATTACCTCAACCTGCCCGCGGGTCACCGGCTGACCCATAAGTTCGTGGTCGAGCGGCGGTTGGGGCGGGGCAACTTCGGCGTGGTCTATAAGGTGATCGACACCCTGGGCGACGTGGCACGGGCGGTGAAGCTGGTCCTCAACGACCGATACTCCACGTTGGATCGGCTGAAGAAGGAGTATCAGCCGCTGGTACAGATCCCGGAACATCCGCGCATCGTGCGGGTGTTGGATGCGGACCTGATCCCCGGCCCCGGCATTCCTTACCTGGTGTTCGAGTACACCGAAGGGTCGGATGTCGGCGACATGATCGCGCAGCGCCTGCTCTCGGCGGAGGACGCGCTGGAGCTGGCCCGACAGGTGATCGAGGGTCTGGTCCACCTGCACGGCAACGGTTTCCACCACTGCGACATCAAACCGCGCAATCTGCTGTGGACGACCAAGGGGGCCAAGATCATCGACTTCAATGTGTCGGTGCGCGCCGATGACCGCGAGGCGCGGGCTGGCGGTTCGCGCCGCTACCTGCCCCCGGATTTCGATCCGGAGGCGGTTCCCCACAACGGGGAGCGCGCCGACCGGGACCTGTACGCTCTGGGATTGACGCTTTACGAGGCCTTGGCCTCTCGCTATCCGTGGGACGTGAGCGAGCCCCCACCGAACCGGCCGGCACCGGATCCGCGTGAGTTTTCGGGTTGCGCCGATCTGGCGCCCGAGCTGGTGGACCTGGTGCTCAAGGCCATCGCCCCAAGGCGGGCCGAGCGCTTTGGGACCGCTGGCGAATTCCGTGATGCCCTGGCGGCGATCCGCCAGGCCCGGCGCGCGCGGGCACCGAGTTTGGCGATCCTGGCGCCGGGTCTGGGTAGCGGAGGTGCGGCGCCTACCAGTGCCTCACCCAACAGCAATCCATTCGTCTCCCATCTGTTGAGCCTGTACAGCCAGAGTCGCCGCAGTAATGCCGGTACCCGTGGCTTGGATGCCCTGGGCTTTTCTGCCTATGTGGAGACCGCACTGGACCGGGAACTGCTGCCGGCGGTGCTGGCGGGCGAGTTCCGGCTGGTGTTGATCTCGGGTAACGCGGGCGATGGCAAGACGGCCTTCCTGCAGCGGCTGGAGCAGGAGGTCCAGGCGCGCGGAGGAGGCGTCGACCAACGATTGGCCAACGGCAGCCGTCTGAGTCTGGCCGGTCGCCGTTACCTCATCAACTACGACGGCAGCCAGGACGAGGGCACCAAGGACAACAACCAGGTGTTGCGGGAGTTCCTCGCGCCCTTCGCGGGACGGGATGCCGGCGCGTGGGAGGCCCCGGAGACCCGGCTGATCGCCATCAACGAGGGGCGGCTGGTCGATTTCCTGACCACCTTCGCTGACGAGTTCCCGGCCCTGACGGCCCAGGTGCAAGGCGCCTTCGCGACCGGTCAGACCGGGTCCGGGGTGGCGGTGGTAAATCTGAATCTGCGGAGCGTGGTGGCACCGGCCGCGGATGGGTCCATCCTGGAACGGACGTTGAGCGACATGACTGCCGGCGGAAACTGGGGCGCCTGCGAGGGTTGCGACCTTAAGGCGAGTTGCTACGCCCTGCACAACGCCCGCAGCTTTCAGGATGCGGTCGCCGGGCCGCGCCTCACGGAGCGCCTGAAGACCCTCTACACCATGGCCCACCTGCGTGGGCGGTTGCACATCACCATGCGTGATCTGCGCTCCGCGCTGTCCTTTATGTTGATCGGCAACCGGGATTGCGCGCAGATCCATGCCCTCTACGCGGCTGGCCTCCATGAGGAGATTGCACGGGGCTATTACTTCAACAGTTGGATGGGCGGCGGCCAAACGACGGCGGATCGGCTCATCGGGCAGTTGTGCGAACTGGACGTGGGCAGCCAGGAGGACCCGCGTTTCGACCGGGGGCTGGACTTTGTACAGCCCGACGACTGCGCCCTGTTCCGCTTCGAGGGTCGGGGGCAGTTCGACTTCGAGGTCTTGCAGCGCCTGTTCGCGGAGCTGCCGCGCGGGGTCGCGGAATGCTCGCTGCGGAAGCGGGCGAACCGGCACCGCGATTATCTGGCCATGGCCCGGCGGCGGCAGTTCTTCGAGCGGCGTGACAATGCCTGGGAGCGGATGCTGCCCTACCGTTCGGCGAAGCGGATGGTGGAGATCGTCCAGGGCGAGGAGGCCCCGGCCGTACTCACCACCGAACTTCTGCACGCCATCAATCGGGGCGAGGGTCTGCAACGGCCCGAGCGGCTGGGCAATTGCCTGGCACTGCAACTGCGTCCGGTGGAGAGCGGGACCCATGGCGGCACAATCCGCAGCTACCGGCTGTTCCCGTTGGAGGGGTTTTCACTGGCGGTGCAGGCAATTGTCGATCGGGCGCGCTTCGTGGAACACCTGCCCAGCGGCCTGATTCTGCGTTTCCAGGGACAGGGTCAGGGGGCGCTTGCCAGCGAGCTGATCATCAATCTGGATGTGTTCGAGATGCTGATGCGGCTCAACGCGGGCTACCGACCCAGCGTGGAGGAGCTGCAGGGCTTCTACCTGTGCCTGGGCGTGTTCAAGAACAGCCTGAATGCGCAGCCCTATCGTGAAATGCTGCTGACCACCACGGGCCATGACTTCTACCGTCTGGTACGGCAGGACGATGGGCGCGTGGAGTTGTCTCTGCTTCCGGGAATTGCGGCAAGAGAAACGGTCGCGGTCGCTGTTGCGGGAGGGCAGTGATGGCCCGTGACCGCTCCGTCATTCCGGCCGGGAGCCGGAATCCAGGCCAGGCAGGGCAATCTTGCCGTCGGCACCGGGCTTGCGTCCGGCCTACCGTCCCTGGCCTGGGTCCCGGCTCCCGGCCGGGACGACGAGGTTCTGTGATGGCCTCGCCGTCCGTCATTCCGGCCGGGAGCCGGAATCCAGTGCCAGGGACGGTAATTCTCCCAAGCCACCGAGCGGGCCTATTCAACGAGAGGTCAATGAGAATGGAGCGTCGCCCTGCCGTTTACATTCTGGCCAGCAAACGCAACGGGACCCTCTACATCGGCGTCACGAGCAATCTCCCGCAGCGCGTCTGGCAGCACAAGCAAGACTTGGTGGAAGGGTTTACCCGCCGCTATGCGGTCCATCGGCTCGTCTGGTATGCGCTGCTGGAGACGATGCCGGATGCGATCGCGCTCGAAAAGCGGATGAAGGACTGGCCGCGGGCCTTGAAATTGCGTGCGATTGAAAAGCTCAATCCGGATTGGCGTGATCTCTATGACGATTTTGTCGCCGGTGATTGAGTGAATGTTCCACTATCAAGCCGCACCGCTGGGCACTCAATGGCAGGAACCTCATGCCTCATGAAAACGCGCGGCGTACCATCCCTGGCCTGGGTCCCGGCTCCCGGCCGGGACGACGGGGTTCTATGATGACCGCGCCGCCCGTCATTCCGGCCGGGAGCCGGAATCCAGGCCAGGGAGGGCAATCTTGTCGCGGGCACTGGGCTTGTGTCAGGCGTACCGTCCGTGGCCTGGGTCCCGGCTCCCGGCCGGGACGACGGGGTTCTGTGACGACCTCGCCGCCCGTCATTCCGGCCGGGAGCCGGAATCCAGGCCAGGGAGGGCAATCTTGCCGTCGGCACTGGGCTTGCGTCGGGCCTACCGTCCCTGGCCTGGGTCCCGGCTCCCGGCCGGGACGACGAATTTGTGGGGATGAGGGCTGATGATGGCGCTGCAAAAGAAGGACCGGGAGTTCCGGCTTGCCAAGGTCACCTATCTCGACTTCAAGCTCATCGAGATGGATCGGGTCCTGACGGGGCTCTTCGAGCGTCTGGAGCACGGGGGCTATCCGAGCGTCTTCAGGGACAAGCGGGAGCTGACCGTCGAGCAGTTTGTCGATGAGATCATCGAGGCCAAGGACAAGTTTCCCGGCTTCGCCCAACATCGCGAGATCGTGGAACGGTGGGTAGAGACCCACCTGATGGACATCGTCAATCGGGGCAAACGCAACGCGGTCGTGGCCGGCCCGCGCCCGCTGCACGGCTACACCTACCGCTTCCGCAATCCCAAGCACTCGCGTGACTACGGTGCAGCCCAGCATTTGTACCAGATGCTGTACCACGCCCGGCACCTCGCCGGACACAAGGCCATCGAGCACCTTAAGACCTTCTTTTTCGATGGTTTCGACAAGGTCACCCACAAGCTCGACGAGCGGGCACTGACCGACATCGAGACGGCCACCCTGCTGCACTTTCTCTCCCAGCGCAAGGACGCGGCCGATACCCGCGCCAGTGGCGATCGTTTCGCACCGGTGTGCATCGGCGCCGCGGACCTGCTGGCAGAGGACATTCAGCGGCTGCTCTTCTACAAGCCGTTCATGCCGCGGGCGGTGATGGTGGAGTACCTGAAGCTGCTCCTGTCCTTCCATCTGGCGCTGTACCACCTGCGTCTGCTCAAGCTGTTGCCGGCCTGGCAGAAGCTCGGCGGCGCCAACCCGCTCTGTCTGGAGTCGACCTGCCCGATGCGACCCCGGGAGGCACGAGAACCCCAGGGCGATTGCCCCTACCAGTTGGGGCTGTTCGTGGACCTCTCGGGGAATGCCGAGTCCGCGGTCGGACGGTTGGCCGAACGCAGTGCCGACGGTTGGTTCCGCCGTATCCCGGGCTTTGTGCGTGCCTATTTTGGCGCGAAGAAGCTGGACGAGTTCTCCGAGCATCTGTTGCGCCGAGGCAAGATCATTCGGCCGGTCGCCACAGTGCTGTCGGTCGGGGAACTGTTCGCGTTGCAGGGTGCGCCCTTTGCCGATGAGCGCGAGAAGTTTTTCGGCGAGCGCCTGGCCGGCCTGCTCGAATCCATTGCCGATGACGCCAATGGCCTGGACGCCGGGATCGCGGCGCTGACCAAGCTCGGGCTCTCCGATTTCGAGACCTATATCGAGGTCTTGGCAGCGCTCAAAGGCTCATTCCACCGCCAGTACATCATCGAAGCGCTCGACTCGCTGATGCAGAAGAACCGCGCGGGTGCCCTGCTGGCGCAGACCCGAGCAAAGAATGCGTCACGGCGGTTCGTACTGGACAGCCGTTTGCTGGAGGTCCTGTTGCAGATTGCCGTCCTGCGCCCTGGCGGAGACGCGGGCTACTTCACCGGCGCGATGCGCATCGACGACCTGTTGGGCTTCCTGCGGGAGCGGTACGGGCTCTATATCGACGCGTTACCGCCCGGGGAGGGCTTCAAGGCCCCGAGTATCGATGAGCGGGCGGCCCTGCGTGCCAACGTGCAGGCATTCACCGCGCGGCTGCGCGAGATCGGTTATTACCGCGACCTGTCCGACGCCTATGTGACTCAGACGGTTGAACCGCGTTACGCGATCCCGGAACACTCAAGAGGGGCATCGGCATGAGTCAAGGTCTGGTGGAGTTGACGCCTGCGCAGTTCAACGCCGCGTTGGAGTCGGTCCTGCTGCCCAGGCTGGCGGCCGTGCTGGCGGGGCGCGAGGCCGGTCACTGCATGCGGGTAACGGATCTGGATCGGGAGTTGATGGTCCGTTTGGCCGGTGGTCTGCGGGCGGCAGTGCCGGCAGCGACGGTTGTCGTCCTGGCCGACGAGGCCCTACAGACCCAGGCAGCCGAACTGGCGGTATCGAGCACCAAGCTGGTCGAGCTGCGCAACCCGCTGCCCGACAATGCGTTGCGTCCGCCTTTGCTGGTGTTTGTACCCACCGATTTGCGCTCCTGCGCCGAGGATTCATTCGGCGTGGCCACCTTCGAGGAGTTGTCGATTCAGGGTGCCTATGCCGAGTTGATCCCGACGCTTCTGAGCCAAGTGCCCGCGCAGCTGCGTAGCCCGCTGGAGGCAGCGGTCAACGACCTGCGCCAGACCAATCCACCCTGGCCCTTTGCCGATGATGCCTCAGTCGTCCGTTTCCTGCTCAGCGCACAGGTGAACGAGTTCGATCCCGCGGCGATTGGGGCGGCGCTCTTCGAGTTGGCGCTGGTGCCCGACTTTGCGCTGCTCCAATCACCCGAGCGAGCGCCGGCACGCGTCGCGCGCAATCACGACTGCGTGCGGCGCATCACCTGGTCGACCCGTTCCGACCGTGCGCGCGCCCTGGAGTTGGAACTGACCGACCCGGCCTTTTGCCGGCAACTCGGTGACTTTTTCGACCGGGCTGGTCTTGCGGACCCCAGAGACTGGACACAGCAGATCGTGCGCGACCGCGCGAACTGGCCCCTGGCCTTCAACCGTTGGGTCTTCGCGGACGGCGGCGTCAATCCGGATTCGATCTACATCGGCGAACTGGAATTGCCGGACCTTCCCATCATCAAGGATGACGAATCCGATCCGCGTCTGGGCGAGTTTGTCGGGAGCCGGGTGCTGCCAATTTCCAAACAGGGACTCAAGAAGTTCAGCGTGAAATTCCGGGGCGTGCCGGTACCCTCGCGGGTGGCGGGTCTGGCTCGCTTCGTGGCCGAGGTGGTGTCGTGCGACAACGGTCCGACGGGGCTGCGGCGGCGCAAGGCCACCTGGACCACGGCAAAGGACTCGGGGACCATCGCGTTCTCAGCCATCGCCAAGGTGGATTGGGAGGAGGGTTGGCACTTTGTCCGCGTCTTTGCGGAGACCGAGGAGGGGGAGCGCATCCCGCTGGTCGACCGGGAGGGTGAGCCGCTGCGTTCATCGGGCGATGCCGCAAATCCATCGGCGCGCCCCAACGAGAGCGACCTGTTCTATGTCCTGACGGACGATGACGTGGAGGTCGAGCCGCCGCAACGGGCGGTGCCGCGCGATCCCAGTCTGACCCATGCCCTGCTCCGTGCCCGGTTTGCGGCGGTGGCCCAAGGGCGGGACCCGGCGTCCGTGACGATCGCGGGGTGCGGATGGGTTGAGCGCCCGACCCGACCCGGGCCCCGCACCCGATCTGGGGCAGGGTCTGCATCCGGTGCCCGCGGCAACGACACGCTGGAGGTGCGCCTGGGTCATGAGGGGAAGGCGCATGTGCTGGTTCCTGGGGTGTTGGCCGAGTTGGAGCGCGCGTTCCTGATCGATCCGCAGATGACCAATCGGTTGCGCCTGGCCGTGACTGCCGCCGGGGGTTGTGACCGCTCGGACATCTCGTTTCAGTGGCCGGAGTCGGAGGAAACGGTGCGGTTCCGCCAGGCGCGTGGCGCTTTCTTTTCGGCCCTATTACAAGGCCCCCAACAGTTGCTGACTCAGGGCAGCAACCTGTTGGAGCTGACGCAATCCGCGCGCGACTATGCGGGGGCATACGTCGAGTGGCTGGAGGCATTGCTCGCAAGGGCGGATTCGCCTGAGCCGGGCGTTGTCCGTGCGGCCTTTGAAGAACTGCGCCGCGCACTGACCCTGGATTGCGTGATCCTGGTCATCGAAGACTATCGGGGCCAACGCCGTGACGCTGTGCTGTTGGGGCCCACGCACCCGCTGCGGGCCAATTGGCATGTGACCTGGGCCCAGTTGGGGCAGCACTGGATCGAAAAGGCCCAGTTGGCGGACCCGGAATTTGTGGTGCCGACGCGGGATGCCGTTCTTAAGCAACTGGTCCCGGCCGGTTTTCCGATGGTGTTGCCGTTCGGTGAGGAACTGGGCCGGTCCGCCCTGGTGGTGGATAACCTGACGCCCTTCTGGTCCCTCTATGCGGCACCCGACGAGGAGGACCCGCGCGGTCTGATCGGTGACCTGTGCCAGGCCCTAGGTATCGCAGAGCCAGCGATCGGGGGGACTGCCATCGACGGTCCTTATCTGGCGGCCCGCGTGCAACGCTACCTGATCCAACACCCCTATGTCAGCACCCTGACGATCAACGCCTTCAATGCCGGACGGGCGGGCGCACTGGCGGAGATGTTGCTCGCCATCCAGGGCCGGGCGGAATTCTCAGATCTCCGCTATGACATCCGTCTCTTCGTCTCTGACCCGGATGCCCCGGCCACCGGCGAGGCCCTCCTTGAGTTGCTGTCCCCCGACTCGGGCACGGCCGCTAAGGAGGCGGACGCCTTCTCGACCCCCACGGAAAGCCATCTGCGGCCCAAGCTCAGACTGGCGGTCCGGTCGCTTGGGGAGTTTCGCCTGGATCCCGAGGGTCACGCGGCCCATCTCTCGTTCCTCTTCGATCTGTTCCCGGCGGAGGAGATCCGCGCGGTGGATGTGCAGGAGACGGACGAGTCATCCTTCGTCTATGGCCTGGTGCAGCCGATCGCGACCCAGTACCACGAGGACGATCAATCGATCACCTGGCTACGCCGCCCGCTGCATGGCGTCGCCCAGGCGTTGGCGGGTGTGGAGGAGCTGACGGACCTTTTGAGCAGCCTGGCGCGGCTGGTCTCGGTGGCATCAGCCTCGGTCGCCCGCTCCCAGTACCTGCCGCAGGCCCGCCCGGTGGTGGCCTTGAGTCTGTCTGCGGACGAGCGGGCGATGCTCCACCAGGTACACGAGGTCAGTGACTGGGTCATGGCCATCGACCGCAACCTGGGGATCGAGTTCTTTGATCACCGCCGGCATCCGACGCGGCCCGACTACCTCATCGACCATTCGCCGGACATGGCCAATGCGATGACCCATCGCCTGGCCATCACCTCCCGGTCCGTGGCCGAGTTGGAGGCCCTGTTGGTTCCGATCCTGCGGGACTATGACCTGCCGGACTCCGGCAAACACGCCCTGGTGTTGTTGGACCAGTTGCGGTTTCTGTCCGGACGGCTCGCGCTGAAGTTGTTGTCCGCGCCGACGCAACAGGCCGAGGCCCTGGGGTTGGCCCTGTCGCGGCTGTTTCTGGAGCATCAGGGGGTCTTCCAAAACCAGGTGGTGGTGCCGCTCGATGCCCACTTGGAGTTGTACGGGACCCTGCGCCAGAACGCCGCCGAGCTGGGCGACGCGGTCAGCTTTCGGCGGACGGACTTGGCGCTCTTCGATCTCGATCCCTTCACGCGCATCATCACGTGCCGCCTGGTCGAGGTGAAGTGTTACAGCCAGGTTGGCGATGTGGGTGCCTATACGCAGTTGAAGACCGGGATTGGCGAACAGATCGCCCAAACCGAGCAGGTCATTTCTCACCACTTCGACCCGGCACGTTCCGAGATCGATCGCCCGGATCGGGCCATCAAGAATCGTGACCTGGCGGCGCTGCTGGGTTTCTATCTGGACCGGGCGCAACGGCATGGGGTCACGCTGCCGGAAGCGGCTGCGGAGGCGCGCTGGTTCCTGCGGCACCTGGACGAACGCGGTTATGGGCTGCGTTTCACCCGCAGTGCCGTGGTGTTCGACTTCAGCAAGCCGGGAACCGAACCACCAGAGCACGAGAACGGGATCGAGTTCTATCGCATCGGCATCGACTTGATTCGGCAGTTGATCGATGCTGCCGTGGAGGGGACTGAAACAACGGCCAGCCTGCGGGCGGCACCGGATGGCGATGCGACGCGGGAACTGACGCAAGCGTTGGTCAGGCGCCGCAGTCTGGCGCCTTCGGTGCCGACCCTGGGAACGGCGGCCTTCCTGAGCCCGGCGCGGGACCGGACCTTGGGCTGGACGGAGGCGCCGCGGGTGTCGTACCCCGTCAGCACCAAACCTGCTGCCGCTGGGATTTCGGCGCCGGGTCGACCGACAGATGCCGTGGTGGCGACTCCAGCTCCAGTGGTGTCGGCCCTGCCAGGGGGCGTGGATACTCAACCTGGGGCGGTTGTACAGAAAGCCGAAGAGACCGACGCGGCCCCGGTCGTGGCGGTGCCCGGCGTGGCGGACGCTGGTGAGCTCCCTCTTGGTGAAGGAGACCCCAGTGGGGAACTGTGCGTTGCTTACGACGTCATGCTCGGGGCAACGGGGGCCACACCCCAGTATGGCCTGCTGGGTGAGGTTTCGGGCCGGAAGGTCGCACTGGACCTGAATCAGACCCATACCATCAGTCTGTTTGGCGTTCAAGGGGGCGGCAAGAGTTACACCCTGGGCAGCGTCGCGGAAATGGCCTCGCTACAAATCCCGGGCATCAATACGCTGCCGGACCCTTTGGCGACCGTGATCTTTCACTACAGCCCGACCATGGACTACCGGCCTGAGTTCACGTCGATGGTGGCTGCAAATTCGGTCGAGGACCAAATCCGCGCCTTGCGCGAGACCTACGGTGCGGAACCGAAGGCACTGGTGGATGTGCTGCTGCTGGTACCCGCCGACAAGCTGGACGAACGGCGAGCGGAATATCCCGGCATCCAGGTCCAGCCCTTGCAGTTTGCCGCCTCGGAGTTGACGGCCACCCATTGGAAGTTCCTGATGGGTGCGCTTGGCAACCAAGCCAACTATATCCGTCAGGTGATGCGGATCATGAAGGGGATGCGCGACCAGATCACTCTCGCGGGGTTGCGGGCCGGGATCGATGCCGCCCCGATACCAGACCATCTAAAGGACATGGCACGTTCGCGCCTGGACCTGGCGGCGGAGTACATCAATGATGCCCAGTCACTGACGGAGGTCGTGAGGCCGGGCCGTCTGATCATCGTGGACCTGCGCGACGAGTTCATCGAGAAGAATGAGGCACTCGGCCTCTTCCTGGTGCTGCTGCAACTCTTTGCCGATGCCCGTGTCGATGGGCGGGGGTTCAATAAGTTGGTCGTGTTCGATGAGGCCCACAAATACATCGAAAGCCCCGACCTGGTCGCCGGCCTGGTCGAGGTGGTACGCGAGATGCGCCACAAGGGTGTGAGCATCATGGTCGCCAGCCAGGACCCGCCGTCCGTACCGCTCAGCCTGATCGAGCTCTCCAGCCAGATCATCCTGCACAAGTTCAACTCTCCCGCCTGGCTGAAACATCTCCAGAAGGCCAACGCCGCGTTGAGCAACCTGACTCCGGAGCGGATGGCTCAGTTGAAGCCCGGCGAGGCATACGTCTGGTCCAGCAAGGCGACTGACGATTCGTTTTCAAAGGGAGCGGTCAAGATACGCTGCCGGCCGCGGGTAACCGAGCACGGAGGCGCGACGCGGGTGGCGGTTCAGGATGGGTAGTCGCCATGTGAGGTTTGCATAATGGCCGGTAGAAGTGTGGAGTTGGCAACACCACCGATTATCCGCCGGAGCGCAAGGCACGGTACGCGATCGCCCTTCAATACGACGGCAAAGCCGGCGACCGCCTAAATAATCAACAACTTGATGCTCGTCCGGAATAGCGCGGCCTATGCTACATGGGGAGAGGTATAAGAACATGATGAATGCCCGAGGCTGGACGCCAAGAAACCCTGCAGAAGCGTTTTTCCCGGTGGAGATGCGACCGCTCTACATGCCGACCGCAGATGCCAGCAATGACTTTCAGCAGCTCAAGAGGCACTTTGCGGTGGTTGACGTGGAGCGGCGGAACCCTTTCGCCGTGGTGACCGACGACTACGAGCTCGTAACCAATATGGCGGCATTTGACATGGCCGCTGAAGTGATGAAGAAGGTGTTCCATACAACACAAATCGGCGACATGGAGTGCTTAAACATCACCATGCCAAAGACCCGGTCGTTCTGCCACATCGACTTGATCCACAAGACAGCAGACTTCTCGCCCTGGGAAAAAGACGAATGGACCGCGTTTCTGCGCATCAGCAACAGCTACAACCGCACCCGGCTGTTGCGCTTCGAGTTGGGCTTTTGCCGTTGGATTTGCTTGAATGGCATCATCTTTGGCAGCAAGAGCATCGAGTTCAGCTACGCACATACCCGGCGCGGCATGGACCGTGTCGATCGCTTCGTGGAGAACATTGGCGACATCCGCAAGCTGGAGACCGCGCTGACCGAAAAGCTGCACCAGCTGAAGCGGTACCACATGCCTGAGTCGGAGATGCTGCCGATTCTGTGCCGCGCTTTTGACATCAAGGCGACCAAAGAGGTGCTCGACAAGCAAAGACGCGTCGACGATCTTCTGGCGTTGCGGGGGCAGGTCCGGCACCTAACCAAGTCCTACTTCTCGGAGATGGGAGCGCACGGCTACGCGGCATTGAACGTTCTGACGGACTACGCCTCACGCCCGGAGGGTGTGATTGCACCAGAATCAAGCATGCACGGTCTCCAACAGAAGGCCGGCAATTGGATGGACGATTTCATCTCGGCCATTAAGAACACTGAATTCTCTTTCGACAGTTATCTGGCCGACTATCGAGAAACGGCCGGGGTGATAGAGTCCCTATGATCACGTAGGTTATTTCTGGCGCTCTGGTGTTTCGCCCTGGCAGCGGATCTGGTCCACCGGGTCCGTGACGGACAGCCCCAGGTGCAGGGTGAGACACCAAAGCGGGCGTGTGGATACGGTCGACCGTCACCGTGGCCCGTGGCCATGACTGCGCGAATCGGGCGGGCGACCTCCAGGTAATGCGCGATGCGCGGGCGCAGTAGATTGCGTCCGGACAGCGGCGGTGGGCCGCGGGGGCGCGGCACTCATGGTCTTGGTGCTCGACAGCGGAAACGGATTACGAGGGCAACATCGGTGCTGGCCCGCCCGGGTAGGCCGTGACGCGTTGGCAGGCGGGAATCAGTCTGCCCCAGCGCTAGCGCGGCCAGTACCGGCCCTGGCTACTCAAACGAGCACTCGATGAGTTGCGCGATGTCCTGCGAGATGCGTTCGTTCATCTCAGAAATTTGGTCGGGGTGACAGGATTCGAACCTGCGACTTCTGCCTCCCGAAGACAGCGCTCTACCAAGCTGAGCTACACCCCGAGGAAAAAGGGGACGATCGTTACGACGACGGCGATGGCGGCCCGGCTGCCGCTCTGTGGTCCGTCCTTAGTGGTCTCGGCTGACCGCGAAGTCGGCCATCAGACCCAAGGACGCGGTGGCGTCCGAGGGGGCGAGGACGGCGAGTGCCTCCTTCGCCCGTCGCGCGTAATCCCGTGCGAGTTCGGCAGTATAGGCAATCGCGTCGGTGGACGCAATCACCGCGATCACGTCGTCGATGCGTTCGCGTCCGCCGTGCTCGATGGCCTCGCGCAGCAGGCGGCGCTGGACGG
>Ga0247840_10005373_pt1 | contig 19343 bp, 21 predicted proteins | sample LaCruzMarch2015__FD_192404 | JGI IMG/M metagenome (GOLD analysis project Ga0247840, IMG submission 192404) | Freshwater microbial communities from meromictic Lake La Cruz, Castile-La Mancha, Spain - LaCruzMarch2015_17m | ecosystem: Environmental > Aquatic > Freshwater > Lake | place: Spain... | reverse complement strand
CCCTGCGGAGTCCGGACTTTCCTCCCCTTGGCGAACCAAAGAGCGGTCGATACACTCTGCCTGCGGAGGAGGAAGGTACGCGGCGGCACCCGCCATGGCGAGAAGTTTTAGGGAAAAGGTGTGTTCCACCAAAGTAGGATAGGCTTCCAGCCTGTCAGACAGCCAAGATGGCTGTCCTACATTTAGCGGAGGTTAATGAGCATGCGGCCGCAAAAGTTGCAAATGACAAGCTTGGCCGGATTGATCGCATCGTTGGTGACCTGCGGCGGCAATCTCATATGACAGCCAGAGCAATGATCTTTTTCCACTTCAACAACGGCGAAGTCGCCTTTATTTTTAAACAACCGTTCATATTTTAAAAGCAGTGACGGGTTGACGTTCGAAGTGATCCGTCCGCGGTCGGCCATGAGTGCGTTGAGGTCGTCCTGAACTTCTTTCAGGCGGTCTTGGAGCATACCTTGTTCTTCGCTCACGCCGCCTTCTTCTTCCTTCAGCTCGGCCTCGCGCTCGGCGATAACTTTTTTGGCGGCTTCGACCTGATCCATCAGCACGATTTCACGATCTTCAAGTCCGGAAATATTTTTCTCCGCGGCGGCGATTTCCTGGAGGAACGCGCGGTACTGCTCGTTGGTTTTGGCCTCCATCTGCTGCTGTTTGTATTTGATGATCTTTTCGTTATGAGATCCGACCTCAATTTCGAGCTGTTTCAAATCGGCGGTGGATTTCTTGAGTGCTTCGCGGGCTTGTGAAAGTCTGTGCTTGGCACCTTCGAGCTGTTTTTCGATGTCCGCTTTGCGGGCGGGGATATCGCGGATCTCGCGCTGGAGTTTTGCGATTTTGCGGTCTTTTTCCTGTAATACCAAAAGTGCTTCGAGCGGATGCGCCATAGCTATGATCTCCCTTTCAACTCAACAGAACAAAATTGAGCGGAGAGGATACGGCGGCAAAACCGTTTCGACAACCGAAAATACAGTTTAACTTCCGGGGTGAATCAGCGGCAGTCCCTGCTTGCAAAGCGGGCATTCGGCAGGCTCCCAGGTTACGGGTTCGATATCGAGCAGACTGACCGTCGGATAGTTAAACTTTGCCTTGCCGCCGCTACGATTGACGAGTACGCCGACGGCCTTCACCACACCGCCGTGTTGTTCAACAATATCAATGGTTTCCTGCACGCGGCCGCCGCGAGTAATGACATCTTCCGCCACCAGAAACCGTTCGCCTTTTTCGATTTTGAACCGACGCATCACCAGCGCCTTCTCTGCATTCTTTTCCGCGAAAATAAACCGGACGCCGAGCGTGCGGGCGACTTCATGCCCGACAGAAATACCGCCGAGCGCCGGGGCGATCACGGTATCGACCTCCAGTTTACCAAGCACGGTTTTCATCTTTTCAACCAGCGCCTCACAGACCTGCCCGGCAATCCGGGGATACTGAAGCAATAATGCGCATTGGAAAAAACGGTTGGAGTGAAGTCCGGAACGGAGTTCAAAGTGGCCATTGAGTAGCGCCTGGGTCTCTTCAAAAAGCTTCAACAGATCGGTTTCTTTCATTCTTTTTCCTATTCGTTGTCTTTAACTGAGCAGTTCGTGAACGGCTTTGCGAAGCGCCGCTGTATCAAAAGGTTTTTCAAATACCCGTGCGGCACCGAGCTTTCCGGCCAGGTCAAGATAGTGACCGGCGCGAACGCGTCCGCCGCCAGACATAACGATCACTTTAATTTCAGGCAGCTTGCGGCGAATCGTCATGACCAGTTCAATACCGTCGCAATCAGGCATGATGACATCCGTGATGATCAGATCGAATCGTTGTTTTTCCAGCAGCACCTGCGCATCTAAACCGTTAGCGGCTTCACCAAACTCGTAGAGTTCATTTCCCAGTATGGCGCGCACCATTTTACGGATCGCTTCTTCGTCATCCACGAGTAGAATTTTTTTTCGATCCATAGCAGCTCCTCATTGTTTGTTCTCAAAACTGACACGATAGTTCTGCCCGCCGCCAAACTCGAGAATACGCTGAACATGTTTCCCAAGAATATCGGACTCCAGATTCACTTTTGTACCGGGTTTAAACTCCGACATGTCCGTTTCTTCCATCGTATGCGGAATAATATGAACGACAAATGCATCGTCCTTCAGTTCCGCAACCGTCAGGGAAATTCCGTCCAAAGCAATCGAACCCTTGTACACCATCAGCATAAGCAGGTTTCGTGCGCATTCGATTTCAAATTTCCAGTCGCGGTCAACCCGGTCGACCCGACGCACGGTTCCAACGCCATCCACGTGACCGGTCACAATATGGCCGCCGAGCGTATCACCCAGCGCCAGCGCCCGCTCCAGATTCACAATGGAACCGGCTCGTTTCTCACCTAAGTTGGTCTTATCAAAGGTTTCTTTGAGTACATCGAAACAGAAATTCACTCCTTCGATCGCGGCGACGGTCAGGCAGGCGCCGTTTACGGCAATACTGTCTCCCAAATTAATCGGCAAATCGAATGGACGGTTCGGAGCAAGCGTAATCCGGCCCGAGGCGCCTTGCATTTTCACATCAACAATAGTTCCGAGCCGCTGAACAATCCCTGTAAACATCATTTCCTCCCGACCGGTATGGCTCGTATGAAAACATCTTTTCCGCATTTTTCCAAGGTCTGGAAGTTCAAAAGCGGCATTTTTGTCAGCAGCCATCCTTCTTTCCCGAACATCGGAATCCCGGCACCGCCGAGCAGTGACGGCGCAACAAACAGCGCAAACTCATCCACCAGTCCGGCACGTACCAGCGAGCCGGCCAGCTCTCCGCCGCCTTCGCACAGCACATGCATCACGCCGCGTTTTCCGAGATCACGAAGAATCTTCTTGAGCGAACCGTTAACTACCAGCGTCCGTTCCGCCGCTTCATCCGTCAGTACTTTAGCGTTCGCCTGAAGTGTTGAACCAACGATAACCCGCCACGGCGCGCGGCCTTTGGCTGGCCGCGGAAGCAATGATGGATTATCCGCGCGAACCGTACCGGCACCGACCATGATGGCATCGGCGGAACGACGTAATTCCTGTACCTTCGCCCGCGACTGCGGTCCGGTAATCCATTTCGATTTTCCGGAGGCGTCGGCAATCTGTCCGTCAATGGTTAAAGCCAGCTTGAGCGTCACATACGGCATACCGGTCAGAATGAGTTTTGAAAACGGCGCAATCAGCACTTCGGCTTCGGCGCGGCAGACGCCAGTGATCACTTCGACGCCGGCACGGCGTAAAATCCGGATACCGCGTCCGGCATGTGCCGGATTCGGATCTTTCGCGCCGATCACCACGCGGCGGATGCCACGGGCCAAAATCAGATCGGTACACGGCGGTGTGCGGCCGTACGTCGAACACGGTTCAAGCGTCACATAAAGAGTGGCAGACTCTAGGCTTTGGGCTTTAGGCTTTAGGCTTTTCAAACAAGCACGCTCAGCATGATCGAACCCGGCTTTTTTATGAAAGCCTTCGGAAATTATTTTTCCATCGTGAACCAACACGGCGCCAACCGGCGGATTGGGCCGCGTGAGCCCTTCTCCGCGCCGCGCCAGCGCAAGTGCGCGCTGCATGAATGGTTCGTGTGAAGTCATTGCGTCGAATGCGTACTGCGCGACGGACGATCCAGCTCTTTCTGAATCCGGTCGAGCACACCGTTTACAAAGCGTCCGGAATCTTTGCCGCTATACGCCTTGGCGATTTCCACTGCTTCATTGATCGAAACAACCGGCGGAATATCACCGCGGAAAAGCATTTCATACGTCGCCACGCGCAGTACCGTTCGATCGAGCACGCCAAGACGTTCAACGTCCCAGTTGTCGGTATATTTCGAAATCGTCCGGTCGATTTCGCGCTGTTTTTCAATCACACCGCGCACCACTTCGTTCACATAAGTCTGATCGCGTACCGACGGGTTTCTTTCGTCATCGCCCCAGAAATCAGCCAACGCGTTATCCAGATCGGACGGGTTAAACTCCGTCTGAAACAAAAACTGTACCGCCCATTCACGCGCCTGCCGGCGTCCCGTCACTTTAGTCATTTAGATCCTTTTATCATTTTCAAAACATTAGCGGTTTCAATGGCGGCTTCGGCGGCGTACCAGCCGCGGCTCGTCCGGCTGCGGGTGCAGCGTGCCACCGCCTGCTCCCAGTTGCGCGTGCCGACAATTTCATTAATTACAGGAACGCCGTGTTCACGGGCAATGTCGAGCAGTGCGATACCGGTCGAATCGCCGATCATCTGCGCATGCGGTGTTTCACCTTCCACCACCACACCCAGCGCAATCAGTGCATTGTATTTCCGGGTTTTGGCCAGTTCATTGATCACCACCGGAATTTCGTACGCACCCGGCACATGAAAGATTTCGATATCCGATTTTTCAGCGCCGTTTTCCGTCAAACAGTGGAAGGCGTCGTCCGCCAATTGCTGCGTCAGCTCGGCGTTAAACCGGCTAACCACAATCGCGAACCGCAATCCGCTGGCATCCAGCTGTTTTTTTGAAATTCCTTTTCCCATTTTATTTCTGCCTCAAAGCATGTGTTTCATTTTGTCGCGCTTGGTGTTCATGTAACGCGCGTTGTGCAACGTCGAAGGAAGCACAATCGGCACCCGCTCGACAATCTCAATACCGTATTTATCCAGCCCTTCGATCTTGGCCGGATTGTTGGTGATCAGCCGGATTCCTGTCATCCGCAGGTCCTTCAGAATCTGCGCGCCGATACCATAGTCGCGCAAGTCGGGAGCAAAACCCAACTGGACGTTGGCCTCGACGGTATCCAATCCTTGATCCTGCAACTCGTAGGCGTGAATTTTTTTCGTCAGTCCGATGCCGCGGCCTTCCTGCCGCATATAAACGAGCGCGCCGTAGCCGTACTCGCTGATCATCTGCATGGCCTGCTGAAGCTGCGAACCGCAGTCGCACCGCTGCGAACCGAAAACATCTCCGGTCAAACACTCGCTATGAACACGCACCAGCGGATGCGGCTTCTCCGGCGTCGGTCCGCCCATAAACAGCGCCAGATGGTCTTTGTCATCCACATAGGAACTGTAAATGCGCAAGTTGAAGTCGCCCCACTCGGTCGGCATTTTCACCTGCCGGCCCATGCGGACGAGGCTTTCGTTGACGTAGCGGTATTTGGCAATTTCGGCCACCGAGGTAAATTTGAGACTGTGTTTTTTCGCGAACTTTATCAGGTCAGGAAGACGCGCCATTTCGCCGTCGTCGCGCATCACTTCGCAAATCACGCCGCCGGGTTTTATTCCCGCCATACGAGTGAGGTCAACGGCGGCTTCCGTATGACCGGCCCGTTTGAGTACGCCGCCCTCGACCGCCATCAGCGGAAAAAGATGTCCGGGCGTCGACAGGTCACACGCCGTCGATGTTTCGCTCATCAGAATCTGCACCGTCAGCGCACGGTCAGCGGAACTAATGCCGGTCGTTATGCCTTCGCGGGCATCCACGGATTCCATAAAAGCCGTTTTAAATTTATCGCCGTGATGTTCCGGTACCATTCGAGCCAGCCCCAGCCGCGAAAGTCGTGATTCCTCAAGCGCTACACAGACCAGACCACGGGCGTGGGTTGCCATAAAATTGATTTGATCGGGCGTACAGAATTCTGCCGCGCAAATAATGTCGCCTTCGTTTTCGCGGTTTTCATCATCGGTCACCAGAATCATTTCGCCGCGCCGGAGCGCATCCAGCACTTCATCCATCGGATCAAACAGCTTCTCACTCATAATCAGCAGTCCTTAAAATGCAAAAACCCTGAAGACATACGTCATCCAGGGCGGAAAGGTTCTCGCATTCGTTTATCTTCTTTCATCCAGACTGTACTGTCGGTCGCAGAATCACACTGCATCTGCCTTTCGGCTCGCGGACTGTCACCGCCGGTCGGGGATTTCACCCTGCCCTGAAGATGGCGAGGATTATTGTCATTTAGGTAAAGCGTTCAAGCACATTCTACCGCTCTTCGAATTCAGCCAGACCGGCTTCGCGCAGACTCATAAAATCATTGGCGCCATCGCGGGTTTTACGTCCGATGATGAGATGATCAAGCACTTTGATTTCCATAGTCTTTCCAGCTTCGATCAGTTTTTTGGTGATGCGGATATCCTGAGCCGACGGCGACGGATCGCCCGACGGATGGTTGTGCGCCAGAATAATACTCGCGGCGGAATTCTGAATCGCCGGTTTAAAAATTTCGCGCGGATGAACCAGGCTGGAATTGAGCGTTCCTTTCGACACTTCGCACGGCGGCGCCATCAACCGGCTTTTGGTATCTAACAAAAGCACCCAGAAAACTTCACGGTCGAGACTGCGGGCGCGTTCCCGCAAAACCGCGGCCGCCTCTTCCGGCGAGGCAATGCGCGGATTCTCGCCGACATTTTCCTGTACCAGCCGCCGGCCGATTTCCAGCGCCGCTTTCAGGATTTTGGCTTTCTCTTTGCCGATACCGGGGATTTTCTGCAGTTCCGGCACCGAAGATCGCGACAGCGCGCTGAGCGATCCGTATTGAAGAATAAGTGTTTCGGCCAGCTCGACCACATTACACCCGGCGGTTCCGGTTCGCAGAAGCAGCGCCAGCAGATCGGACTCAGAAATATTTTCCGGACCAAGCCGGTCGAACTTTTCACGCGGCTGAAGCGCCTTCGGCAAATCCTTCGCCCGTACCTGATAAACCGCCCCCTCTTCGTTAACGCGTTTCCCAATCATGGAAACCTTCTACCGGTTTTTAACCAGACTTAAAAACTTTTTCTCAAAGACCCTCTCTTTTGAAATACATCGGTTAAGCATTGGAGGGATGACATCCGAATGCTAAATAAAGGCATGAAATTACAGCAGGGACAGATTTGGAAAAAGGGTGACGAGTTCTTCCGCATCGTCGAATGCGAACGGCTTTCCGTCAAATATAAGGCACTGGAACACCCGTTTTCCAAAGAAGGCGAAATGCATCAGGTCACGAAAAAAGAATTCTGCCGCCTGCTCAAGGATGCCAAGTTGTTGCCATAGAAATTGTGAAACGGACATAGCCCAATGAAAATCCGCCAGATTTGTTTTGCCGTTTATGCCGCTGTCACGTGTATGGCCTGCGCACAAGCCGATGAAACATCGCCGAGCGGTAATGCCGTCATCCGGCAAAAAGCGGGGTCATCGGAAATCGTCATCACGACCACTGATCGCCTGGCGGGAGCAATCGATTCCCTGACGTGGAACGGCAAGGAGTTTATCGACAGTCACGACCATGGCCGCCAGCTCCAGTCCGCCGCCAGCTTCGACTGCGGGGTACCCGGCGATTTCTGGGCCGAGTGCTACAACCCCACCGAAGCCGGTTCGCGGAAAGATGGCCTCGGCGGAACATCGTCCAGCAAACTGCTTCGTTATTCCGCCGACCGGGCGGAACTGCGGACGCTCACGCAAATGGCCTTCTGGCTTGTACCCGGCGAAAAGTCATCCGGCAGACCGGCTCTCAACACCGCGGTTTTGTCACAACACCTTGTTGCGAAGTGCGTCCACATTGGACACAACGATTTGCCGAACGTCATCAAATACGAGGTGACCTTCACCATACCGGACAGCGAACACCACACCTACGCCCAGTTTGAAGCGCTGACCGGATACATGCCTTTCGAGTTCAGCCGATTCTGTAAATTCATGCCAAAAACCGGCAATCTGGAAGCGTTAGATGACGGCCCCGGTGAGCAGAACTACCCCGTCGTTCTCGCCACCGAAAGCGGCAGCCACGCCATGGGAATATTCTCCCCCGACCAGCCGTCACGCGGATACGAACAGGCTGGCTACGGCCGGTTCCATTTTGAAGCGGCGAAAGTTGTCAAATGGAACTGCGTCTTCCGTGTCCGGAATGCCATGGGCGTTCCCGCTGGCGAATACCGCTACCGCATGTTCGTCGCGGTCGGCTCGCTGGAAGATGTACGACAGTCGCTGGACTCGCTCGTCCACGAATTCGCCGGACAGTAATTAAAAACTACGGCAACGCCGGACGAACCTTGATTGTTTTTTCACGCTTGATGGTGACGGTTCCGGGCTTTGCGCCGCGCGGTTTGGAAACGTTTTTTGCCTCGGTGCAAGACACTGGAACAATTCCGGCGGTGCGCGCTTTACTGTGCCACGCGGCAATCGCCGCCGCCTGTTTAACGGTGGCGCTGTCGGCGGTTTCACCTTCCGGGCCGCGCAGAATGACGTGACTGCCGGGCAGTCCGTGAACATGAAACCAGAGATCGTTGGCCCGCGCCGTTTTCAGGCTGAGCAGATCGTTGTCGTCATCGGTCTTTCCGGCCAGCGCTTCCCAGCCTTCGGACAACGCATACCGCCAGACATCCGGTTCTATGACTCTTTCTTTCACTGAAGAAAAGATAGCGCAGAGTTTACAGTTGCGCGAGGACAGTTTCCCAGCGACTGGCCTTGGCGCGGGCCAGCGCCCCTTCCCTCAGTTCGCCGCGCAGGACAGCATTATGCCGTACACTTCTAAGCGCTTCCGCCAGCGCAACGGGGCGTCGGGCATCCACCACAAGACCGGAGTTGTGCGAGCGGACGATTTCGCAAGGTCCGCCCTCACCTGAAACAATAGCCGGCAAACCGCTGGCATGCGCTTCGAGGACTGCATTACCGAATGTGTCGGTGAGGCTTGGAAATACAAAGAAGTCTGAGCCAGCGTAGGCTTGTGCAAGTTTTTCGCCGTCAAGACGTCCGGTGAAGACGATATTTGCGCAGCCATATTCCTTTTTGAGCTCCTCCAAATGCGGACCGTCGCCAGCCAACACAAGCTGTGCGCTGAAGTTTTTTTCGCCGGTGAGCGAGCGGAAAGCGTCGAGCAGGTTTTCGAGATTCTTCTCCTTCGAAATGCGCCCAGCGTAGAAAAATTTAAACCCGCCGTTCAACCCGAACTGCGCCCAGAATTTTTCATCGCGCTTTTCCGGCGAAAACCGTTCGAGGTCGACACCGCGCGGCATGACGTAAAGTTTATCGCGGTCAAAACCTTTCTCTTCGAGCTGGTCGACGTATGCCTGACTGGGCACGGCAAGTCGATCCATGCCTTCATAGAACCACGACATGTAACGCCAGGTTAGATCTTCCATCTGCTCATCATCAGCCAAGTGGCGGACATACTGCGGGAAGTCCGTGTGATAAATGCCGCGCACTTTAAGTTTGAGCATCCGCGCCGCGCCGAGTGCCGCGAGACCGACCGGCCCCGGCGTGGAGATGATGACTTCGTCAATCTCTTCTTCTTCAAGCCAGTTGATGATTTCCAGAAACGGTGGATAAACCAGTTCCTGCCGGTTATATTCTTCGAGCGTGAAAGTGCCGACCGGCCGGAAATTTTTCAGCGGGAAATCCGTTTTCGGTTTTTCAGGCAGACAGGTGACCACCGTAATCTCTTTCCCTTCCCTGTGCGCCAGTCCGGCAAGTGTCCGAATAGTATTCGCCACGCCGTTCATGTCATTGAACGTGTCGGTGAACCAGGCGCGTTTACCGGAACGACTGGTAAGGCTCTCTGTTCCCGGGAAATTCGCGGCGACATCACGTAAAAATTTTTCGTCCTTATGCTGCACGCTGAACGCGGTCAGGTACGGCGCAAGACCCAGCGCAACCGGACCGAGCGAGGCAAAGGACTGGATGCTTTCAATTAACCCGCCGCGCTGAATCTGTTCGATGAAGCGCTGAACGAAAATGAAGGTCAGCTGGTGGCCGATCCGGCAGGCCGCTTTAAATTTCCGGTCGTCTTCGTGATACGGAATATCGCCCTCATCAACCGGCTCGGCCGCCGTGCGCTGACGAATGGCAATAATTTCATCCAGCAGCATTTTTTCGATGTCGTTGAGCTGCTTTTTTTTCTGGTCAAAAATCATCTGACGGATGGGCTGAACAAACGTTGCGCGCAAACCGCTTTCCGGCGCTTTTGGTTCTTCGACGATCCGTTTGAGCATGGCACCGACAAGACTGTCCTTGCCGGTACTGTTTTTGAGAAAGCGGTTTTCGTAGTAACTGAAGGCGATACCGTAAAGACTGTGCGCGAGCCGGACACTGGTTCCAGCCCGTCCGGCGGGCCGGTGGTTTCCTTCGCCAAGGTGCTGCAGAAAGTCAAAGACCGTCGCAGCACGTGGAGTGACGGTGTGCGCCTCAGCGGTGTAAAGCCCGCTGTGGTCATCGCTGCCGCCGGTGAGAAATTTTTTCCAAGGCTCGGAGCCGGTCGGTGCGATATCGTGTTTGTCGGCGAGTTTTACGATCAACTCAGGCGTCAGATTTTCAAAAACGGTCTGGGCGAGCAATCCGGCACGCGGATGGCGCGACCCGTTGATTCCTTCGAACCGCTTGAACATGAGAATGAGCTTTTCGAACTGTTCGACGGTGAGGCGGTCGTTATCGCGGAACAGCGGATGAGCGATAGCATGAACGATGTGGTTTTCGTTCATGTAACGATGCAGGTCGTAAATGCTCGGACGCAGTTCATCCAGATCACGGAAGGTTTTTTCGGTGATACCCCAGACGAGACAGTGAACTTTACAATTATTCTCCGGGAAATAAGTGGTGAGTTCGGAGGAAAGAAAAGTCCCGGGCAGATGAGCTATTTCGAGCGCCCCGCTGATCTTGTTATGGTCGGTAATGGTAACATAATCCATACCGCGTTCGCGGCAGGTACGGTAAAGCGCCATCGGATCTACAAAACTCTCCGGCGAACCGATACGACGGAGAAACCACTCACTCGGGCGGTCGGAGTACTTGCTGTGTACATGCAGGTCGGCTCTGCTGTGTAATTTTTCGTTGTATATCATGCCGCCAAGTTAGATTTGTCCGGTCAGATTTTAATTAGAATACGGTTTAGTTTGTGTTTGTTTTCACATCGGTGCGGATCATAGATTTCCTGCGGACGTTAACCGGATTCTCACAATTCTGTGTTACCTTCGAAACATGAAACAGTTAAACCACGGGCTTTTCCTGATTGACGGAATTGGCCCGTTCTTCCGGGAAAACCGCCGGGCGGAGATCAACTGGTCGAAAATTGATTTCTCTGATTTGGACTCCAACGGACGCATCCCTGATGAACAGTGCCGTCAGATCGAGAACGACTTCCGAACATTCACGATCAGGGCCGCGGCGATGGGATACAACGCAGTTACGCTGGATGATCTCGCCCATCTGACACCCCTGCCGCTTTATTCCGACGAACTGAAAAATAAAATTGAGCAGTACCGTGAACTTTACAGGAAACTTTTCGCCATTGCCGAAGAATCCGGTATGCAGATTTTTATCACCACCGATCTGCTTTTTTTCAATCCGGTCATTGAAATGCTTACCGGCGGAAACCGCCGGAAAACCGGAGACTTCATCGCTACCTGCTGCCGTGGTTTTTTTGAGGATTTTCCGGAGGCTGGCGGAATTATTTTCCGAATCGGGGAAAGCGACGGAGTGGATGTGGAAGGCGACTTCTGCAGTCGGCTGATTCTAAAAACTCCGGCGGAGGCGCGGCGCATGCTCAAAACGCTGCTGCCGGTTTTCGAACAGCACGGCAAACTTTTGATTTTCCGGACATGGACTGTTGGCATCAGCGGGCTCGGCGATCTAATCTGGAATTGCGACACCTTTAACCGCGTCTTCAGCGAAATTCACAGTCCAAATCTCATCATTTCGATGAAATACGGTGAATCCGACTTCTTCCGCTACCTACCCCTCAATCCGCTTTTTTTCGAGAGCGACCACCGTAAACTGGTCGAGCTGCAAACCCGCCGTGAATACGAAGGGTTTGGACGTTTCCCTTCTTTCATCGGGCGCGATTATGAAGCCATTCGCAAACAACTGGCCTTCGCCCGCAACATGGCGGGCATCTCAGTCTGGTGTCAAACCGGCGGATGGAGCGGATTCCGCAACCTCACATTGCTGGGAAAAGACGGCATCTGGAACGAAATAAATACGTATGTCACCCTGTGCATCTTCCGGGACAAGTTGAGAACCGATGAGGCCACGCGAGCCTTTTGCAAAGAACACCTCGCATCGGCACACTGGCCGGCGCTGCACGAACTGCTCGACCTCTCCGCCCGCGTTATCAAAAACCTGCTCTACATTGATGAATTCGCCACCCGTCGCATTTTCTTTCGCCGTTTGTGCATGCCTCCGCTCATCACGGTTTACTGGAAACACATCCTCATCAGTCATCTAATGCGGAAAATTCTGCGCTGTTATGTTTCCGATGCCCGGGGACGCGAACTGGTAAAAACCGGCTATCATGCGTTGCGCGACATCCGCCGCATGAAACAGCTCGCTGGCGAGCTCGGCCTTCCACAGGAAGATTTCGATTTTCAATACGACACATTCCGCATCATCGCCGTTGCCCGCGCCTATTACTTCCTGCCGCATCCAGAACGCACCCTGCGGCTGTTACAGAAAATGAAAGAAAACTACGAAGCCAAATGGCCGGAACCGCGTTATACGATCCAGATCGACCTTAAGCCGTTTCCTCTCAAGGGCGCTCACCTGCGGAGAATCATTAACATTTTAATGCGCCGCCAGAGCGGTTACCGGAAACTCGACCGGATACTTGCACTCACTTTCTATACGACCCTTCAGCCGCTGATCCGGCGCGTCAACCGCCGCGTGTTCCCCGACTTTGCACAGAAGCAGGCAATGGGCATCAATACTGTCTTCAAATAGCGGCGGTCAGGCGCAGTGCCCGCATCCAACCACCACCTCTAGATGATCCTTATTAAAAAGGTGCAGGCCTCCGGGGTGCCGGAGGCCTGCGGGGTGCAATCTGCTCACGCAGATCACGTAGGTATTTGAACAGGAGACTTAAAACTTAAAGTTCAGATCGGCCTGCAGAGTGTTCGCATTGCGGCCTTTCCAGTCTTCGCTGAGAATATAGGCCAGATCGGCAGACATATTTTTAAAAACCTGATATTTTCCACTAATACGGTGTCCACTACATCCAGCCCAGGTTTCACCGGCAAAGTCGGAATCGTTTAGACCGGCAACCACGGCATACCGGCCGATATCACGCCAGTTATACCCTATCTCCCAAGTTCCCTTGTCTTTAGCTTTACCAATAGTAATACCGGTAAGATAGGCGGTGTCTTCACTTCCGTTGAACGCCTCTGTGTTGACTACATACTGACCCATCAACAGAATAGGCAGTTTGAAGGCCGTGAAACCGTATGACCCGAACCCTTCTACAAGATGAAATTGGTTTGTAGTACCTTTCTGCACGTCGGTATTCAAGACGCCTGAGCCTGAAAGATTGTTGGCACCCCCGCGGTTTGCATTATCAAAATAGTAATCACTGACGCCCATCGTCAGCGTGCCGGAGCCGATTGTCTTTTCAACGGCCACCTGTGCGCTCCAAAGCTGAATGTCTTGGGTGAGATTATTTTCTCTCATGACAAAAGAACCGGTGTTCGCCTTCAGTTTGAACGGAATAAACTGCTTTTCATAAGTCAAAGCGGCACCTTCGGGATTGAGGTCAGTATCCCAGATCAGTCCGGAACCGTAGGTTATCCAGGGTTGCGGCATTTTCCCGAGGAACAGGTGCGAGCCGCCCAGCAGTTCAGGGTGCATATCCACATACGCCTGATCCAGCCATATATCCTTCATGCCTGCGGCAGTCCTGTCTTGAGCTGTTGTTTCACCAAGATCCGAATTCGATGAGGTGCGGGATCCTCCCGTAGCCAGGCGCAAACCGAAATCGGTAAAGTCGTTCACTTTGCCATACGCGCCGACCCGCAGACGGATACGCTGGCGGTCTTTGGTGGTATCGTTACTCACTTCACGTTTTTCATACCGTGCGCGGATATCGCCTGCGAGCTTGATGTCATTAGCCCATGCGCCAGCCACATTCTTCTTTCCTTCGGCCTGTAGCTGTTCGAGGGACCACGTCTTCTTGGCGTTGTCCTGCTCGATCTGCGCGATTTTCGTAGCATTCGCATTTTCAAGCTGCACGGCTTGTTCGGCAACCACGGTTTTTTCCGCATTTGCTTTTTCTAGCTGTGCGATCTTCGCCGACAGCTCGTTGAGCTGCTTCTGAAGCGCGGCCAGCTCTTCGGACTGCTGGGCCTGCGCGCTGTGTACGGCTATTGCCATCACCACAGCCATTATTATGAATATCTTCTTCATGATCTTCTATTTCCTCCCTGTTCAGGTTACTGCCGCCGGATTTCCCTAGTGCCGCGCGGCCTGTTTTTCGGGCATCTGATCACTGTTCTGTTTGCGGCCCGTTAAAAATCTGCACACAAGCTATTGTACCGATGTTAGGATTTTGTTAGGCATGTATTAGTTTTTTGTATCAGATCAGGTTTGAGACACCGTGCGACGGGTTTAATTCGATTAAAAGGGAGTTATAATGGTCAAACAGATGTTACGGATGGTGGCGTGCGGTCTTGTCATTGCAGCAAACGGCGGATGCGGCAAGCAACGGACAGCGGTAACGGTGGCAGGATCGACTGCTTTCCAGCCGTTCGCCGAAAAATTGGCTGAACAGTTTATGACCGAACGGTTAGATATCGCAGTAACCGTGCAAGGCGGCGGTTCAGCCCTCGGCGTGCAGGCAGCGCTCTCCGGCGCCGCCCAGATCGGCATGGCCGACCTCGTTCAACTGCCGCCGGAAGCTCAAGCCCTGACGGCAGTAGTCGTCGCGCGCGACGGCATTGCGGTGGTCGTGAACAATAAGAATTCGATAAAAGACCTGACCATGGAACAGATTCGCAACATTTTCTGCGGAAAAATCCGTAACTGGAAAGAGCTGGGCGGAGTGGACCATGAAATAACGGTTGTCTCCCGCGAAGCCGGTTCCGGCACGCGTTCCTCGTTCGAAAAAATCGTTAAAGACGTTACGCTCACGAAAGATGCAATCATCCAGGATTCGAACGGCACCATTCGTGAAACGGTCGCCATGGACGAAAACGCTGTCGGGTACCTGTCACACGGACTGCTGAACGAAAAAATCAAAGCGGTAACTGTGGTCGGTGTAGCCTGCACAACGGAAGAAGTCGTAGCAGGCCGTTACCCCATCGTGCGTCCTGTTTATCTGCTGACAAAGGGCGAACCGACCGGTGCCTGCAAAGATTTCATCGATTACGTCTGCTCCGCCGAAGGACAGAAAACGATCAAAGACAGCGGCTTGATTCCTGCGAAGTAAGCCATCTTTTAGGGCTAAAGTTAAATGCAGGACTCCCCAAACACTCCGGTACATCCGAAGCGTCCCGCCCGACGGCGGGTCGCGGGTGCATTCGTAACCTGGTGCAGTGATCACCTGGCGCGCTATGTATTTCTTGCCGTGGCTTTTTCGGCTACCGCCAGCCTCCTTTTGATCGCCCTTTTCATACTGAAAGAAGGCGTACCGTTCATCGTTAAAATCGGGTTTAAGGATTTCCTGTTCGCCTCCGAGTGGGATCCTTCCGCCGGAAAATTCGGTATCTACCCGATGATCATCGCTTCGCTGTGGGTCACGCTGGGAGCGATGCTGATCGGCGCTCCACTGGGCGTGGCCGGGGCTATTTTCCTGACGCAATTTGTGCCGCGTTCGGTTATGCGGATCATCAAACCCATGATCGAACTGCTGGCCGGCATTCCGTCGGTTTTATACGGCTTCATGGGCGTGATGGTGCTGGCCCCGTTCATCCGCAATCATCTCGGCGGACCGGGGTTATCACTGCTGGCGGGTTCGATTATTTTAGGAATCATGGTACTGCCGACCGTCATCAGCATTTCTGTCGATACCATCAACGCCGTGCCGCGCACCTACCTTGAAGGCGCGCTGGCGCTGGGGGCCACGCGCTGGCAGAGCGTACACATGGTAATCCTCAAAGCGGCGCGGTCGGGAATTATTGCCAGCATCATTTTGGCTATGGGGCGAGCCGTTGGCGAAACCATGGCGGTCATCATGGTCGTCGGCAACGCCGTCAAAATCCCCCATTCCGCATTGGACTCCGTACGAACACTGACCGCGAACATCGCACTTGAAATGGGCTATGCAACCGGCCTGCACCGGCAGGCCCTGTTCGCGACCGGCGTCGTGCTGTTTGTGGTCGTCATGATCCTGAATTCGCTGGCGATGGCCGCGATGAAACGAAAGACGGGGAGCTGACCGTGAGGATACCGCCAAAAATCACACAGGCTATGGCTGTAATCCTTCTGGGGGCGGCCACGCTTTTTACCGTCATCGTACTCGTATTGATCATTGCCTTCGTGCTTAAGCGCGGCGTACCGGAAATCTCGTGGGAGTTTCTATCGACCAAGCCGAAGGAAATGGGCAAGGCCGGCGGCATTCTGCCGACGGTAATCGGCACGGTGCTTCTACCGCTGCTGGCCATCCTGATCGCGCTGCCGATGGGTGTCGGCACCGCCGTGTACCTTTCGGAATACACCCGCGAAAACCGCATCACAAAAATTATCCGGTTCGGCACCGACTGTCTGGCCGGCATTCCATCGATCATTTTTGGTCTATTCGGCTACATTTTCTTCGTAACCATGCTCGGCATGGGCTGGTCGATGCTCTCCGGCGGACTGACGCTGGCGATCATGATTCTGCCGACCATTATCCGTACTTCAGAAGAAGCCATTCGTGCCGTACCTCAGGCGTATCGCGAAGTGAGCTGCTCGCTGGCCGCCACAAACTGGGAAACCGTGTACAAAGTGGTTTTGCCAAACGCCCTGCCCGGTATCATGACCGGCGTCATGCTAGGCATCGGCCGTTCCATCGGTGAAACGGCCGCGGTTATCTTCACTGCGGGTTCTTCGCTGATGATGCCGAATTCGCTGAACGACTCGGTGCGGACGATGTCGGTGCATTTCTACCTGCTGGCGCGCGAAGGCATCTCCAACGAGAAAGCCTATGCAACGGCGGCGGTACTTGTTTTTGCGGTGTTGTTCGTAAATCTGACGGCCTATTGGATGATGAACCGGTTTATCGCGAAACGTTCCCGGTAGTACGAAAGGATAATGAGTGGAACCTGCGGTCAAAATTTCGGTGCAAAACCTGAGTGTCTTTTTTGGACGCCATCAGGCGCTGCGCGGCTTGACGTTGAATGTGACAGCAAACCGTATTCTCGGCATTATCGGTCCGGCCAGCTCAGGTAAAACCACCTTTCTGCGGACGCTGAACCGGATGAACGATCTCGACCCCGAAAGCCGCGCCGAAGGCCGTGTGCTGATGGATGGCGCAGATATCTATCATCCTTCACAAAGCGCCGTGCAACTGCGTAAACGCGTCGGCATGGTCTTTGCGCTCCCGATGCCGCTGCCAATGAGCATCTACGACAACGTGACCTATGGACCGCGGCTTTCCGGCATACGCGACCGGGCGATACTTGACGGAATTGTGGAACAGACACTGACCTCAGCTTTTCTGTGGGACGAAGTAAAAGATCGCCTGAACATGCTCGCACTGCGTCTCTCCGGCGGCCAGCAACAGCGCCTCTGTCTGGCCAGAACGCTGGCGATGGATCCCGAAGTCGTATTGCTGGACGAACCCTGCTCCGGACTGGATCCCATTTCTACGGCTCGGATCGAAGATGCCCTTTCCGTTCTTAAAGCGCGCTACACGATCATTCTGGTCACGAACAATACCAAACAGGCTTCGCGCGTGGCCGACGAAACCGCTTTTTTCCTGATGGGTGAACTGGTGGAAATGGGTGAAACATCCCAGATTTTCACCGTACCGCGCGACCAGCGCACCAGCGATTATGTCACCGGGAGGTTCGGCTGATGAGCACGGTATCCACTCCAAATAACCAGCCCGCTTCGCGGATGACGGTACAGAATCTGGATCTTTTCTACGGAACTTTCCAAGCCCTGCAAAAGGTTGATCTGCTCGTACAAACCAACCGGATTACCGCGCTGATCGGGCCGTCGGGCTGCGGAAAATCCACTCTGTTGCGCTGTCTGAACCGCATGAACGATCTTATTCCCGGCGTGCGAGTAACAGGCGAAGTGTTGCTCGACGGCCAGTCTATTTACGGATCAGACATGGATGTGTGCAAGTTACGCAAACGCGTAGGCATGGTGTTCCAGCGCCCCAACCCGTTTCCCCTATCCGTCTGGGACAATGTCGCTTTCGGTCTGCGCGTGGCGGGTATCACCCGGAAGAATCAGCTTCAGGAAGTCGTTGAACACAGTCTACGGGCCGCCTGGCTTTGGGATCAGTTGAAAGATCGTCTGGACAGCCCGGCTCTGAGTCTGCCCATGGACCAGCAACAGCGGCTTTGCGTAGCGCGTCTGCTTGCAGTAGAACCCGAAGTGATTCTGATGGATGAACCCTGCTCGGCACTTGACCCCATTTCCACCGGCAAGATCGAAGATCTCATGATCGAACTGCGGGAAAAATACACCATCGTCATCGTGACGCACAACATGCAGCAGGCCGCACGCATCTCTGACTTTTCAGGCTATATGCTGCTCGGCGACATGATCGAATTCGGGCAGACCGAAACGATTTTCACCAACCCAACAGATAAACGTACACAGGATTACATCAGCGGACGCTACGGCTAGGAGCGAGATTATGGAACGGCATTTCGACGAACAATTAACAGTTCTGAAACACACACTGATCAAAATGAGCGCGCTCAGCGAAGCGATGATTTCCGATGCCATCCGCGTACTGTGTGAACGCGACACCTCCGCCATCCCGCGCATTCGCGAACACGAAGAAGAAGTGAACCTTCTGCAGATTGCGATCGATGGAATCTGTCTGCGGCTGATCGCTCTCTACCAGCCCACAGCGGGCGACCTGCGTTTTATTTTAGGTGCCGTCAAAACCAACGGCGATCTGGAGCGGATGGCTGATCTGGCCACCAACATCTGCGGCAAGGCGGAGCGGTTATTGAAAGATCCAATGCCGGAGCCGCTGGCCACCCGCCTGCCGGAAATGGCGGCACTGGCCAGCCTGATGGTTAAAGAAAGTTTACACGCCTATGTAAATCGTGCCGTGGACAGGGCACGCACTGTACTGCTGCGCGACGATCAGCTCGACGCACTGAACCGGCGAATCAAAAATGACCTGCTGGTGTTGATGCAAAGCGACTCCGGCATGATCAAACCGGCACTTGACCTGCTGATTGTCGCCCGGAATCTGGAACGGATCGGTGACCACGCAACGAACATCGCCGAGAACGCGATTTTTGTCGTCAAAGGTCTGGACGTCCGGCACCACCACGAATAGCGCGCAGACGGCGGCATTATTCCGAAATCCTGCTTGCCAGACGCAATTCCTCTGCGTATAACCTGCCCCCTTAATAGCTTCCGCATAAAGCGGGGCTGAAGCGAGTGCTGACCGGTTGCCCCCGGAAAGCCAAAGCGGATTGTTCAACAACGAACTAGAGAAAGGGGCTTGTTATGTC
>Ga0247840_10005370_pt1 | contig 19355 bp, 20 predicted proteins | sample LaCruzMarch2015__FD_192404 | JGI IMG/M metagenome (GOLD analysis project Ga0247840, IMG submission 192404) | Freshwater microbial communities from meromictic Lake La Cruz, Castile-La Mancha, Spain - LaCruzMarch2015_17m | ecosystem: Environmental > Aquatic > Freshwater > Lake | place: Spain... | reverse complement strand
TGAGTCAATAATAATCTTCGCGGCAGCTCTGCCAATTCGTCCGAAGCCATTTATTGCAACTTTGATCATTTTCCCTCCGCCAAACTAGATTATTTTTTTATATTCCGATACAATTCGACAAATTTTGACAAAATTTGGGGCATTTAAGCCATCTCTGCCAATTAAGACACCATCTATCTCTGGGCGTTGCACAAAACTAAAAATGTTGTTCGCATTAACATCACCACCATAAAGAACCGGTGTTTGGTTTGATAATACCTCTCTCAACTGAGTGATAATTCTAGCGATATAATCAGGTTCTGCCGGCTGGTCAGTGCCAACAGCCCAAATTGGTTCGTAAACAACCACTATTTGATTTAATTCGCTCTTATTTATTCCAGAAAGTGAGTCTTTCAATTCTGAAACCACCGCTGAAACTGATTTATCACTCTTCTCGTTTTCACCGACACAGACAATAGGAATTAGCCCCGCATCTAGTGCAGCTGCGGTTTTTCTTGATACAATCCCATCTGTTTCTCCAAAGTTTTTACGTCTTTCTGAATGGCCAACTATCACGTATTTTGCAACATCACGAACCATCTCAGCAGAAGTTTCACCAGTATAACTACCATCTGATAAATAATGAATATTCTGCGCGCCAAGACCTAAATGGCCAATTTCCTTGCGAATAATTTGAGAAACCTCAGTTAGCCAAATTGTTGGCGGGCATATTACAACTTCAAGACCAGAGATATTCTCTACGCCATCACGAACAGCAGTTGCTAGAACAATAGCATCGGATAAGTTGGTGTTCATTTTCCAGTTAGCAATAACTAGTGGCCTACGCATTATTTTTTACCCTCAACTCAGAGCCAAATTGCGGCTTAATAGTTTAGGGCCCTCCGATTAATTTTGATTACTACGCAAAATATACTTTGCAACCTTCATGAACTTTTTGATCGACTTTCAAGCCAATCTCGTCACCGACCTTGGCTTCCTCAATCTCATTTCGATCAATTTGCATCGATGAAATCTCTTGCTCAAATTCTGCGCCACCAGGAGCAACGATCTTTATTCTATCACCAATCTTCAGCGGCGTTTTAACCTTCAAAACCGCGGCCGAAACATGAGGAAAGAAATGAGTGATCTCTCCAGCCAACTTTTCTTCTTTTGCCATAATAACTCCTAAAAGTTAATGACTAAATTCCAAGGTCGAATCAATAAAAGCTCGCCTAAATTCAATACTCGACATTCGGATTTGGTCACTTTGCTCTTACACTATTATATAGTAAAATGATTTCTTTCGCCAATTTATCACGATCATGATAGAGCGGCAGTTTTCGGTCAATTAAATCGGAAGAAATAATTTTATACTGACGAAAATTTTTCTCATTGTAAGTGATATTATTTACTTCTCCCAACTTAGAAACCATCTTAGATCGCCGAAGAACTTTGCTATTAACCAAGATGTAGCTAAATAATTTTATTCCTGCATGATCTTCGATCGCCTTTATATGATCAGGAATTGTCATTTCCTCAGTTTCACCTCGCTCGGTTGAACAATTTGCGATAAAAATCTTTATACACCTGCTATTTTTTCTAATAGCTTGCGAGATTGATGGTACTAATAAATTTGGTACTACAGAGGTATACAAACTACCAGGACCAATTATAATCAGGTCGGCATCTTTTATCGCCAAAACTGCTTTTTTATAAGCGTTAACAGTTTTTTTGTTAAAGAAAACCCTTTTAATTTTTTTACCAACCAGTGGAATTTTATCTTCGCCCGTAATTTGCTTCCCATCTTCGAACTTGGCTACCAGTTGAACATTATCCAAAGTCGATGGATAAACATTGCCAATAGTATCTAAAAGATGGTGTGTAACTTCCAGTGCTCTTTCGAATGAGCCATATTTTTGAATCAGCGCCGCTAACCAAATGTTACCAAATGGATGACCGGCCAAAAAATCACTTTTTTTAGGAAATCGATATTCAAAAACTTCGGACAACAATCTATATTCATCAGATAAAGCTGCCAAACACTTACGAATATCGCCTGGTGGCAAAGTTTTAAAAACTTTGCGGATAATCCCAGAACTTTTTCCGGTGTCTGAAACAGCAACAATAGCGGTGATATCACGTGAATATTGTTTCAATCCTCGAAGTAAATTAGAAATCCCTGTACCACCGCCAATGGCAACAATTTTAATCTCACCCAAGCCGTATCTTGGATCAACCGGGTCATAGGCGATTGATAGCCACCACTTTTTAATAATTTTTTTAAGATTCATTTGTTAGCGAATTCCTATGTAATTTTCGATAGTAACTTTGAGAAAATCGATGGGCTTCGTCTCGAGCAACAATTGCAAAATCTTTAAGTTCTGGATTCCTTAAAAAGTACTGTCCTATTTCCGACGTCGCATAGTGAAATTCGTCTTTATCTCTGTCCGGGCCTTTAGCGATTGAAATTGTTGGGATCGAAATATTTAGCTCTGATAATACTGAATTAACCGCTTTTAAGTGTGTTGCGCCGCCATCAATTACTAACAAGTTTGGTTGTAACCAATTATTAGAAAACCGACGACTGATGACTTCTTGCATCATTGCAATGTCATTGGCTCCGACGACAGTTTTAATTTTAAATTTTTTGTATTCCGATTTTTCAATTTTTCCCAGCGATACCACCGTCATTGCTCCAACCGCAAAGTCACCACCGATATTCGAAATATCATATGCTTCAATTCGGGCAAAAATTGAGCCAGAGCGAAAATCATCAAAAGAATCTTTTAAGCCAATCGAGTAGCGATTCAAATGTTCTAAGGCAAATAGTTTATCACGGATAATTGCTGCAGCCTCAAATTCCTTTTCTTTTGATAACTTTGTCATTTCTAATTCAAGTGATTTAATTACTTTCTGCTTTTTACCAGAGAGAAAATCTTTTAAATAGCTAACTTGTTTTTTACAATCTGATATTGATAACTTCTCACATGGGGCCAAACATAAATTTATGTCGCCATACAAACAGGCCTTAGATATTTTTTTAGCTCGATGAAATTTTGTTTCCGAGCAGTTAGCATATGGGAAAATTTTGCGTAAAATTCGCAGCGCTCGCTTAACAATTTCCCCTGATGGATACGGCCCAAAATAATAAAATTTTTTATTCTTTAAGTCGATATTACGTGCCCGCCGAAGCTCTACCCGGGAGACTTCATCTTTAGAAATTTCTATAACATAAAAACTTTTATCGTCTTTCTGTCTGGAGTTATATTTTGGTTTTATTTGATTAATTAGCTGCGCTTCCAAAAAGACTGCTTCAATTTCCGAATCGGTTTCGACTGTCTTAACGCGGTCAACTAATCCAACCATTTGAAAAATTGCTTCAGAACGAGTTTCCAGTAAATCTTCAGATTTTTGAAAGTATGATCTCACCCGACTTCGCAGATTTTTTGCTTTACCAATATACAAGATCTTGCCGGCCTTATCGTAAAATTGATAAACTCCCGGACCGGTTATCAAACTATTTAATTTCAACTTTTCAATTTGCTTTTCCATAAAAGGGCGCCATTTAATTGCGCTAATTATATCTTTAGAACAAAATTTATTCAATACTACAATACTTTTTCAACAACTTTGTCTAGGCTGACAATTTTACCGTTCAATTCCGCCCCACCGGCTGCAAGGGATTTTTCTGAAACTATGATGCGAATTGGCGCACCAACTAAATCAGCGTCAGCAAATTTTTCACCGGCAGAAACTTCGCGATCATCATACAAAACTTCAATATTTTTTTCAGATAATTCTTTGTAGAGTTTTTCGGCTTCTTCATTTTTGTTCAGTGAAATAATTTCAACTGCAAAAGGCGCAACAGATTTTGGCCAAAGCATCTTTGAATTTTGTTGGTCGTAATAAACCTCAACTAAAGTTGCCAGCGCCCGAGTTAAACCAATTCCGTAGCAACCCATGATCATTTCTTTTTCTTTGCCATCTTTATCTAAAAACTTAGCTCCCATTGCCGATGAAAACTTATTTTTTAGTGGGAAAATATTTCCAACCTCAATTGCCTTTTCTTCTTTGATGGGCCCACCACATTTCGGACACTTGTCTCCGTCTTTTACTTCAGCAATTTCCTTATTCTCGGCAAAATCGCAACTCTGACAAACATAGATTGTGTCTTCTCCGGTCGGACAAATGACTTGAAATTCATGCGAATATTTCGAAAACATACCACCATCAGCAGCTACTACCTTCGTCTCTAGTCCCAGACGTGAGAAAACTTTTCTATAAGCTTCGGTAGCTTCGACGTAATAAACCTCAAAATCAGTTTCGTCGGTATGAAAACTATACATATCTTTCATCATAAATTCACGTCCACGCAGAAGACCTGATTTTGCCCGTGGTTCATTTCTGAATTTAGTTTGAATCTGATAAAGTGACATCGGTAAATCTTTGTATGACGAAACCTTTTTCCGAACGATGTCGGTGACTTGCTCCTCGTGTGTTGGTGCTAAGCCTGAATCATCACTAATGTGATACATTATTTCTTCAATTTCTTTCCAGCGACCGGTTTCTTCCCAAAGTTCCTTCGGTTGTAAAACATTCATCAAAATTTCTTGACCGCCAACTGCGTCCATTTCCTGGCGAATAATATTTTCAATTTTTTTATAAACTCTAAATCCCAAAGGCAACAGAGAATATACTCCGGCCATTTGTTTTTGAACATAACCAGCGCGAACCAAAAAACTAGCGTTGATTGAGTCAGCATCACGCGGTGATTCTTTTTGAGTTTTTAGCAGATATTTTGAAGCTTTCATGAATTTATTATATTACTTTTTGATGATTAAGTTAACGACATCTTTATAAGTAACGACGATTGCAAATATTATTATGAGAGCAAAACCAACCATGTGAATAATATTTTCAACACTTTCAGTCACAACTTTTTTGCGGAAGATTTTTTCTAAAACAATGAACAGGAGCCTTCCGCCATCAAGCGCAGGAAATGGCAAAATATTTATTAAGGCTAAACTAATCGATAGTATCCCGATAAACTGCAGCACAACCATAGCCCCAGCTTTGGCTGCCATGCCGGTAAAAATGTAGATTGCTACCGGGCCACCAACATCTTTTGAAATTTGGCCGCTAGAAAACAACTGGGCAAAAAATGATTTAAGAAAAACTAAGTTGATTTTGATAATCCTAACAATTTCCCGAAGTGCAACAACTGGCGACCAATACCAAGCAGTTCTGATAATGGAGTTATCCACCATGGATATTCCCAGGGGACTTGTTGGATCACTCGAAAGTGTAGTCTCGGCTAACTTTTCTTGATTATCTCGCTTGTAGACAATTTCAACTTTCTTGCCGAGGTGAGTTGTCGTGTAATCAGTCACAGACTTTGCCAGATCAAACTCTGTCACTTTTTCACCAGCAACAGAGGCCGAAATTAGATCATCACCTGGTTTTAACCCGGCGACGTCGGCGGACGAACCCTTAGTAACATCTGCAACAACAATTGATGTAGATATTTTTTTACCAGGAATTGAGTCAGGGGTGGATACAAGCGGTGCCATACCAATAGCAAAACCGATAGTCAATATAAGCCAGGCTAAAAGAAAATTCATAATGACACCGGCCACAGAGACAAATGCCCTGGTACCTGGAGATTTTCGCGAAAACGATCTCTTGCTTTGGCTTTCTTCCGATTCACCCAACATTTTTACATAGCCGCCAATAGGAATTGCATTTATTGCATATACTGTCTCACCTTTTTGTTTCGACCAAATTTTTGGAGGAAAACCAAAAGCAAATTCCTCAACTTTTATTTTTGACAGTTTAGCGGCAATAAAGTGCCCCATCTCATGAACAAAAACAAGAAGCCCTAGTATGAAAATGAATAATATTATAGTAAGAAATGTCATTGTATTATTTTTTAGTAGCGAAGTTTTTCAAATTTCGACGGTTGCAAGCGCTTTCCGCATCCGCTAGGAGCAGGAAAAGAGTGCCTAGAAAATTTGAAAAACGAGCGTTAGATAGTTTTTAGTTCTGCAACCTTTACGGCTGATATTTCTTCAATTCGCTTATTTTTCTTTTCAATCAATTCGTTTAACTCCTTTTCTCCACGATATTTCTCATCCTCAGAAATTTCCTTATTCTTAAAAGCATTCTGAATTGATTCCCAAGCCTCACCACGCACATTTCTAACAGATATTTTTGCAGCTTCAGCCAATTTTTGTGCCTGCCTTGACAATTCTTCGCGCCGCTCGCCTGTAAGCGGCGGCAACGAAATCCGAACTGCATTGCCGTCATTAACAACTGAAAGTCCGAGATCAGCATTTTTGATTGCATTTTCAATATCACCAATCGATTGCTTATCCCATGGGACAACAGCCAACATTGTTGGTTCCGGAACAGTAATTGAAGCCATTTGTTTCAATGGTGTGTTAGCACCGTAATACGAAACGACGATGTCTTCAACCAACCCGGCACTTGCACGCCCAGTCCGAATGTTTTTTAATTCCAATTCAAAATTAGCAATGCTTGCGTCCATCTTTGGCCCGATGGTTTTCATTACTTCGTTTATCATTTTTACCTCTCTTATAGAATCAAGCTAATTAGATTCTAGCAGGCTAACTCAAGTCTGACAAATCTAGAAATGACAATTTTTTCACCGGTTTTTGCTGTAAATTCGTTCAGCAAGTCAGCGATAGTCATTTTCGGATCGCGAAAATATGGCTGATTCAATAGACAGACTGAAGAATAATAGGTTTCCAATTTGCCTTCAACGATTTTGTCGATAATATTCTCTGGCTTTCCTGACTCTTTAACTTGTGCAATATAGATTTTCTTTTCAGCATCCGACTCTTCGGCTGGAATTTCGTCTACCTTAACATATTTTGGTGCTGATGCTGCAATTTGCAGTGACAGTTCGTGGGCAAAGTTTTTGAAATCATCATTTTTCGCTACAAAATCGGTTTCGCATAGAACTTCGGTTAAAACACCAATTCTTCCAGAATGAATATATGAGTCGATAACTCCATTGGCAGTTGCACGATCGGCACGTTTTTCTGACTTGGCCATACCTTTTTTTCGCAAAATCTCTATGGCTTTTTCCTCATTTCCCTCGGCCTCGACTAATGCTGCCTTAACTTCCATCATTGGAAGTCCGGTTTTTTCTCGCAGAGCTGCGATTTCTTTGGCTGTAATTTCCATATCTCTCCTTTTTTTCTTATTTAACTTCGTCTGTTTTTACCGGTTTGACTTCAGCAATTGCTTTAGCAAACGTATCAACCATTAGTTTAATCGATTTTGTAGCATCATCGTTGGCTGGAACTGGCCAATCAATATCCCTTGGATCGGCATTTGTATCAACTAAAGCGACAACCTTAATTCCTTGATTCTTTGCTTCTTTGAGCGCAATTTGTTCATCATGTGCGCCAATAAGAAACAGAATATCTGGGCGTTTTTTTAACTCCGCTAGACCGCCAAAAATGCGTTCAAGTTTTGCAGCTTTTTCCTTAATTTTGTTCTGTTCGATGTTAGAGATTTTATCAAATTCAGGACTAGCAATTTGAACGTTCAAATCCTTTAAGGTTTTGAAATTTTTTGACACAATTTCATAGTTTGTTAATGTCCCACCCCGCCATTTTTCAACAACATAAGGCATTCCGCAGCTAATAGCTGCCTCTTTAACAATTTCTTTTGCTTGACGTTTGCTGGTAATAAAAACTACATTTTTACCGGACTTAACTTCATCAGTTACAGCCTGCAAAGCCTTCTCTAACATTGCTTTAGATTTTTCCAAGTTAATGATAGAAACGCCATTTTTAGTGGCAAAAATATATTCCTCCATTTTTGGATTCCATCTGGCACGCTTGTGACCAAAATGGACTCCGGCCGCGAGCATCTCGCGAAGAGTTAGTGATTCCATGAAACTTCTCCTTAATTTACCTCTGCCCTACTTTTAAAATCTTAAGGATTTGAGAAGGGCATGTGATTTATAAAACTTTTTCTAACTACAAAAACTCTACCACACTCTTGCAAAAATTTCAATAGTTTGATAACATATCTTTGTTATGAAAAAAGACACCCACCCACAATACAAAACAGCCAAAGTAACCTGTTCTTGCGGGAATACTTTTGAAGTCGGCTCTACAGTTGACGAAATCAACGTTGAAATTTGCTCCGCTTGTCATCCGTTCTTTACAGGCAAAGAAAAATTAATGGATACCGCCGGTCGAATCGACAAATTCCGTGCACGACAAGAAGCTGCTGCTAAGTTTAAAGACGCAAAAGTCAAAAAAGAAAGCTAAATACTCTGCCATAACTCGCTTCGCTCGTTTTAACGCTCTGGTTTGGGAAGTACTATATATCTTGTTATAATGAAACCAGTAAGATTTATTCGAGCTGGTTTTTATAAATTATGAAAGAAAAATTAGAACAAATTTTAGCGACTTTTAAACAGCTGGAAAAAGAACTTTCCGACCCAGCCAATCTTTCTGATACCGAAAAGTTAACCAGAATCTCAAAACAGAAAGCCGATTTAGAAACAGATGCTAGAAAAATTGAGAAATATTTATCGTTAATAGAAAATATTCGTGAAAATGAAGAGGTGATGGCAAATGAAGATGACGAACTACGAGATATTGCCGCAGAAGAGTTGCCAAATCTGAAATTGCAAAGAACCCAGCTTGAAAAAGAGATGGAACTTCTCTTGTTGCCGACCGACCCAAATGATGAGAAAAATGTTATTGTTGAAATCCGACCAGCTGCTGGCGGAGATGAGTCGGAACTCTTTGCTGCTGAAATTTTTAGAATGTACTCGCATTACGCCGAAAAACAGGGCTGGCAAGTAGAAATTCTAGACGCACAGAATTCCTCAATTGGCGGAATTAAATCATTAACATTTTCTATTAGTGGCGTAAAAATTTATGCCAAAATGAAATACGAGTCAGGGGTTCACAGAGTTCAGCGCGTTCCAGAAACAGAAAAAGCCGGCCGCATTCATACCTCAACAATTACTGTTGCAGTTTTGCCGGAAGCCGAGGAACAAGATATTGATATTAAGCAGGAAGATATTCGAATTGATGTTTTTCGCTCCTCAGGCCCTGGTGGACAATCGGTTAATACTACCGATTCGGCCGTACGACTGACCTATGTCCCAACCGGAATGGTTGTTACATGTCAGGATGAAAAATCTCAGCTAAAAAATAAAGCTAAGGCGCTATCAATTTTGCGTTCCCGTCTTTTAGCTATCGAGGAAGAGAAAAAACAAAAAGAAGAAGGCGACGTACGCCGTTCACAAATTGGATCCGGTGACCGATCAGAAAAAATTCGAACCTATAACTTCCCACAAGACAGAATTACCGATCATAGAATTAACATTAGTTGGCACGGAATTCCTAAATTCCTAAATGGCGATATCGAACCAATTATTTCTGTTTTGGTTGATGAAGATAGAAAAAGACTACTCGGTAGCCAGAGTGAATAATGAACTCTTTGGAATTATATAAAAAGACAGTTGGCGAACTACAAAAATCTGGCATTAAGTCAGCAGAAATTGATGCTCAAATTTTGCTGGAATTTGCTGCTAGAAAGTCACGAGAATTTTTACTGGTAAATCAGGAGTACCAATTAAAGAATAGGAAAATTGAAGAATTAAAGAAATTATCCGAACGCAGGAAAAAACACGAGCCAATCGCCTACATCACTGGTCATAAAGAATTTTTTGGCTTGGATTTTTTCGTTGATAAAAATGTTCTAATCCCCAGGCCAGAAACAGAACAGTTAGTCGAAATAGCATTGGATTTTTTGAATAAGAAAGATAATAAAACAGCGGCTGTTTTAGATGTCGGTACTGGAAGCGGCAATATTATAATTTCTTTGGCAAAAAACGCCAGTGGTGTTTTTTTTGCTTCTGATAATTCCGCTAAAGCTTTAGAGGTTGCCAAAAAAAATGTAGCGATACATAATGTTGAAATTAATTTTATTCAGTCAGATTTGTTTGAAAATATTTTAGGTAAATTTGATTTGATTATTGCAAACCTACCATATGTTCCAATTGATGGCTCTTTTGATAAAGAAATAAAATTTGAGCCAGAAAATGCAATTTTTGCCAAAGATAACGGCACAATGATTATCAAAAGATTTTTAATTGATGCCAAAAAACCTATTAACAGCGGTGGATTAATACTCGTCGAACTCGACCCACGAAATGCCGATGAAATCTTGGTATTTGCTAAGCAATTGTATAATTCTGCAGAAATAATTTCTGATTTTTCCGACCAAAAACGCATACTTAAAGTCTTGACATAAAAGTACTATTTTGTTATTTTCAAGCTGAACTCTTCCCTATCTCTATTTCGTGAAGTTGTCAAACAAGGCAAGAGGAGGTGAGACCATGACCGCGAAAAGCGAGACAAAAACACCGCTCAAGTGTCCGAAGTGTGACGAGGTGCTACAGGATTACGATCTAGGTTGCGGATTCGGTCGCTGCAAGATCTGCGGGGGCGTAGACCTCCGAGCTCCAATCGTCAAGGGAGGCGCAAGACAGGATGTACAAGTCGCAGCAACCGCATAGGGAAGAGAGCCGTCCTACCGACTGGCTCGCCCGTCGGCGAGCCAGTCAAACAAAATTATATCTTTTCATATGAAAAAATCCCTAGGTCCAGAGCCACAGGGATTTTTTCTTTCTAGAATTCAGTATTTAGTTCATTGACTGCAAAGTCACTTTGACATCTTTTTCATTCCCAGCATGTGAAATTTTTACAGTCACTGTATCTCCAACACTATATTTTGAAAGCAGTGCAGTTAATCCGTTGTTGCCATCGATTCGTTCGCCGTTAATTTCTAAAATAATATCGTTTTCAACGATACCAGCTTTGTCTGCCGGGCTGCCAGGAACAACCGCAACTTGTCCAAGTCCATTCCCGCGAACAACTAAAGCACCGTAATCATACTTTAAGCTATTGGTCTTAGCAATATCAGGAGTAATTGGTAAATACCTGACACCAAGATATGGACGAACAATCTTGCCGGTCTTTTTAATACTATCAATCGCGCTTTTGGCCGCATTGATCGGAATTGCAAAGCCAATACCTTGAGCGCCAGAGGCTACAGCAGTATTAATTCCTATGACCTGACCTTGCAAATTAACTAGTGGACCACCAGAATTGCCAGCATTGATTGCGGTGTCAGTTTGCAACATTCCCGATAAATTTTCCGACGATGCACCAGTTGAATCACTGGCCTGGATATCGCGCTGTTTTGCAGAGATCACTCCGGCAGTTACAGTGTTCTGATATTGGCCTAAAGCATTACCGATAGCCACTACCCATTGTCCAACCTGTAGTTGATCAGAGTCTCCGAGTTCTACAACCGGCAGACCAGCAGTAGAAATTTTTACCACTGCCAAATCATTGAGTGGGTCAATTGATTGAATCTTCCCGTCATAATTTTTCCCATCAGCAGCAATAACCGTATAAGTAGCATTAATATCCGACACAACATGTTTATTAGTTAGAATTAGTCCATCGGCAGTAATAATAAAACCTGTACCAGCGCTAGTTGCTTGAGAGGTATCTCCAAAAATTGTTTTAACCTGTGACTTGGCGACAATTGAAACCACCGCCGGAGACACTTTGTTTGATGAATCAATGATTGCACTTGATTCTTGAACATTTATTTTTCTGGTTTCAGTCAGTGGAATAGTTAGGCTTTCCCAATTTTTGAAACCAATCTTTTTGGCAATTGAACCATTATTTTCTGATAATAGAATAATGCTGCCAACACCAGCGAAAGAACCGAAAATCATTGATATTACCACTATTAGGACAATTAACCAACCACGTCCTTTTCTTTTTTTGGGGTAAACTGGTTTTAAATCGTCTGCATTTTCATACTCAATTTTTGGCATACAACTCCTTTATTCTTTGTTTCTGTTTAATTTTTTGGCTAAAAACTTTTTAATATCAATTTTATTATCTTCAACTTCACGCGAAACAACCTGCCAACCGTCTTTGTCTAATTTAGCATTAGGAAAAATATAAACAGTTCCGCTTTCATCTACAACACGGATTTTTCGAATATCTACACTGTGAACTATTCCAACCACGTCACCGATTTTAATTTTATAACCTATCTCAAAATCAGGATCTCGGGCAAGAAACACACCAGAGATGATATCTGTCGCCAAACCTGAAGCGCCAGAGGCTAAAGCCAAAGCTAAAACTGCTAGTGAGCCAGAAATCGTAACCGCCAAACTACCGAGTCCAAGTTGTCTGGCAATTTCAGCAAATAAGACCACCCACATAATAATTAGTGCCAATGACATAATCACTGAAAGAAGTGCCCGAGGCATTCGAGAAAACTTCAACGTTCTGTTCAAAACATAGGTAATGGTCTGAATGATAAAATAACCAACAATCAAACTGATGAGAATGCCAGGAATTTTCGGCCCGAAATTTGCAATTGGTTGCCAAAATCTTTCAGGAATACTAAGCAGCGTGTCCATCTAATTCCTCCTTTAATAATTTATTTAAAACTTGTGGGTTTGCTCGTCCACCTGTTGATTGCATAATCTTACCAACAAAAAAACCCATAACCTGAGTTTTGCCAGCGCGGTATTTTTCAACTAAGTCAGGATTCTCTTTAACGATTTGATTGATGACGGCTTGTAGGTCTGCTGAATCAGAAACTTGCTCTAAGCCTTTTTCTTTGATGATATCAACAGGAGACTTACCACTTTCAATCATTTCGGCAAAAATTTCCTTAGCTACAGTTTTAGAGATAATCCCTTCTGCAACTAAATTTAATAAATCAGCAATTTTTGTTACTGGTACTTTTTCTCTATACTGTTCAAAAGATATTTCCTTTTCTGCAATTGCTCTGCTAACTTCTTCTGAAATGAATACTGCCAAATCGTGCTTTAATTCATTCGAAGTCTCTAAATATTCTGCAAGGTGCGGCTGACGAACCAATTTTTCTGCAACATCAGCTCTAATCCCAGCACTGATAAATTTTTCTTGTTTCGCTTTCGGCAGTTCTGATATTTTTGATTTAATGTTTTCAATTTCAGTTTTCGATAGCGAGATCGGCGGGACATCAGGCTCTGGGAAATAACGATAATCAGCGGCCTCTTCTTTCCGTCGCTGTTCATACGTTGTGCCTTTGTTTGAATCAAAACCGCGAGTGATTTTCCCCATTTTTTCTGGCCAGTTAGCAAAGTCCGCCGCTAGCCTTTTTTCTTCGTGAGATAAAGCCTGTTCAACAAATTTAAACGAATTTAAATTTTTAATCTCTATGATTGGTGATGATTTGCCGTCTTTCTGAACTGAAATATTAGCATCACAGCGCAAATGACCTTTTTCCATATCAGCGTCCGAAACACCCAAATATCGCAGCGCTAACTGCAACTCTTCCATAAATTGCTTCGCCTCGGCCGGTGTCTTGATATCTGGTTCAGTTACAATTTCCATCAAAGGGGTTCCAGCACGATTCAAGTCAACGAGTGAATGATCATCTCCAGCTGGATGTGTTAATTTACCAGCGTCTTCCTCTAGGTGGATTCGATTTAATCTAATAGCATGACTGCCAACTTCAACCTCGCCGCCTTTACAAAAAGGTTTGTCATACTGCGAAATCTGATAGCCTTTTGGAAGATCAGGGTAGAAATAATGTTTACGATCAAATTTTGACTCACTCGGGATATCGCAACCAAGTGCTAAACCAGTCATTATAGTCATTTCAATAGCGGCTCGGTTGGCAACTGGCAAAGTTCCAGGCATTGCCAAGCAAACGGGACAGACCAAAGTATTCGGCTCCACATTTTCAGCATTATTGTCGCACGAACAAAACATTTTACTCTTTGTTTTTAGCTGGCAATGAATCTCGAGTCCAATTGTAGTTTTAAAATCGCTCATATTTATTAATTATGTGACAGCAAATTATTTACTGCTTGTTTTAATTGTGAGTCAGAAATATTTCCATCCTCGTGCGCAATCAAGTTTCTAATTTTATGGCCCTGCCAAATACTATTATATGCGCCAGCAGGGATATCTTTTTCTGCCGCTCGCAACCTGTCAGCGAAAGTATCACCGGGGTAATTTTTCTTCTTTAATATCCAATCAGCTAATTTATCCGCCTCCATTACTGCATGTCGAAGTTCTATTGGGTTGTCAGATTGTAGCCAAGATTGAATCTCACCTTTTTTTGATATTAGGTATTGTTGATCAGCAACTGATAATTTTTTGCTCTTTCTCAAACCGCGAAATGGTAATTTCACTAACCACCAAACTCCACGAAAAAAGCCAACTACAATTTTTTCTAACACTGTTTGTTGGTTTCGCTTTACCATTATTTTATTACTACATCCTTAAGATAAACTGAGACAGTCGGCACTTCCTTGTCATTTACCTCATACCCCTCAATTTTTTTTACCACATCCATGCCCTCAACCACCTGGCCAAATGATGTGTATTTACCATTTAATGAATCCTGAGCATCGGCAGTAGTGATAAAAAATTGCGAATCATTTGTGTTGGCTCCAGCATTGGCCATACCAACAATACCAGCTGCAAAGTTTAGGTCCGATATTTCATCGTCAACTTGATGACCAGCCCCACTAGTCCCGGTCCCAGTCGGATCACCAGTTTGAATTACAAAGCCTTTGACAACTCGATGCCATATCATGTTGCGATAAAAACCATCTTTAGCCAGCCCAATAAAATTAGCAACAGTTTTTGGCGCTTTGTCGGCACGTAATTCTATTTTAATATTTCCTTCAGAAGTTTCTAGCAACGCATACTTACCATGGGGAATATACTTTGCGTAAACGAACGGATAAGCAACTAAAGCTAGAATACAAACAGCAAACACTATAAAAATTGGTGACATAAAAAATCTCCTCGGATCAAAAATATTTGATTTAGCCTTGACCTCTTCCCGCTGGGCTGCCATTTCCTCCAATTTCTTTTCTTTTCTTTCTCGTTGTTTTCTACCCATTTTATAACTCCGGTTTTTTTAAATGATGTTCAGTTGCTCGCTGAAACGCATCAGCTATCTCAATAATTTTACCTTCGCCTAAATGCGGACCAATTATCTGCATGCCGACTGGCAAATTTTCTGATGTGAAACCAGCTGGAACCGACATGGCTGGGACACCAGCAGGATTAATTGGCACTGTATTAACATCGGCCAGATACATTGAAAGTGGATCTTCAAGTTTTTCACCAATTTTAAATGCAGGAAATGGTGAAACTGGGGTTATTAGAACATCATACTTTTTGAATGCATCTTCATATTCTTTTTTAATCAGTGAGCGAACCTGTGAAGCTTTTTTATAAAACGCGTCAAAATACCCGGATGACAGAGTATAAGTTCCCATCATAATTGAACGCTTCGCTTCGTTGCCAAAAGCTTCGGTGCGATTTTTGAAATACAGGTCGACTAGATCTTTTATCTTGCTCTTATCTTTTTTCAAATTCGAATAACCGTATCGAATACCATCATAGCGGGCCAGGTTTGATGACGCTTCTGATTTAGCAATAATATAGTACATAGCAATGGCAAAATCAGTTGATGGTAAACTCATCTCCTCGACTTCAGCCCCAAGAGATTCGAGTTTTTTGATTGCGTCCTTTAGAATTTTATCAACCTCTGGCTGTAACCCTTCACCATAAAATTCTTTTGGTATTCCAATTTTTTTACCTTTAATATCTTTGCCCAAGAAAGTTGTGTAATCCGGCAAATTTTCTTGAACTGACGTAGAATCCATTGGATCATTGCCGGCAATTACATTCAGGATAATAGCGACATCGGCAGCAGATTTAGCAATTGGACCAATGGTGTCAAATGAAGAAGCATAGGAAACTACTCCATTTCTTGATACCAAGCCATATGTGACTTTCAAACCAGTAACTGAACAAAAACTAGCTGGCTGGCGAATTGATCCACCAGTATCCGTGCCTAATGCAAATAAACATTCATCAGCAGCAACGGCAGCAGCTGATCCACCAGACGAACCGCCTGGAACACGTGATGTATCCCATGGATTATGTGTCGGACCAAATGCTGAGTTTTCTGTGGATGAGCCCATAGTAAATTCGTCAGTATTAACTTTGCCCAACATTATGGCTCCAGCATTTTCTAGTTTTTCTACTACTGTTGCGTTATACGGCGGGATAAAGTCATCCAAAATTTTAGAAGCTGCCGTAGTTTTAACACCTTTAGTGCAGAAAACATCTTTTAGAGCTACCGGTATTCCGTCTAGATCAGATAGAGGCTCTCGCTTTTTATATCGTTCGTCAGATTTTTGGGCTTGCTCACGAGCAATATCGAAGGTCTTTGTTAAATATGATTTTATTTCTGGCTCAACTTTTTCAATTCTGCTTATTACCGATTCCAAAAGTTCTGACGATGTAATTTCGCCAGCTTTTAATTTATTTGACGCTTCTTCAATTTTGAGCTTATAAAGTTCAGTCATTGTTAAAAACTCCCGGTACTTTGATTGAACCATTATCAATTTCAGGAACGTTTGACAATAACTGATCTCGGGATTCTTTGCCGCCAGAATTTTTTACCTCATCATTGCGAAAAACATTGGTCAACCCAGTAACCTGTGCTGTTGGTTCAACACCAGTCGTATCAACATTGCTTAAAAGTTCAAAGTTCTCTAAAACAGCGCCAAGCTGACCAGCGAATTTTTCTTCCTCAGCATTTGTGAGTTCAATACGAGCAAGCTGGGCGACATCTAACACCCAGGATGAATCTCCTGATTTTTTTATTTCTTTGGTCATATTTACTCGTATTCTAGCACCAAGACTCACTAAGTTCAAGATAAATCAGCACTGTTTGACAAAATCACACTATTATGCTAAAGTTTTTTCAGCACAGTCAAAGAAAGGACGGTCATGCTTGCACCACGGCGACCACAGTTTGTGACCATCCGGTGTCGGTTCTTTCGGCTGCCAAAGGAACTTCGGCGGCGATTTCCACCAGAACAAGATGGCTGCTACCTAATACCGGTCTACGCGTATGTCGGTGTCGAGCCGACCAGAACAACCCACTACCTGGCGATTGATCACCTAGGCACCCAAGCAATGCTGGTCTACCAGCATAACCTAGCGACCGAGATGATTGTTAGCTCGGTCCAAGAAGGACCCAGGCCGCTCAGAAGAGACAAGTTGAACCTGCTCCTCAGGTCGCTCACACAATGCAGACTCAAGGTCAGCGTCAATTCGTTCGGTGAGAGCTACATACTCGCCGACACGTCCGGGGTACCCAGCTGATGCTGGGCCTTTTTTTATTCAAAAACTAATTTTGTGATACTATAATGCTGACGTCGGATTACCAGCCTGATTGATGGAGGTCGCAACATGGAGCGTCTGCGGATAACGAAACGGGTCATCTTCTTCCTCACCCTTTTCGCCGCTTGCTGCTTAGTTGTTCACCGACCAGATCGCGAGATCACCACCCGACCCAGGAAGGGAATTGGGAGGTGATCCGAAGACGTTGTATCTCGGTCCTGGCGCCTATGGCGCTGGGGCCGTATTTTTTAGAACTATCAAAACATTTTCAAAAATTCTGATTCTTCTAATATTTTAGTCCCAAACTTTTTCGCTTTATCCAATTTAGACCCCGGCTCATCGCCAACAACTAAGTAATCTGTTTTTGAAGTTACAGATGATGAAACTCGGCCGCCATTTTTAACGATTAATTTGTGAGCATCATCACGCGGCATCGATTCCAATGAACCAGTCACGACAAAAGATTTCCCAGCCAATTTTTTTGAAACAACAGGGGAGTGGAATGGTTGAATTTTGACACCAAGTTTTTGCAATTCTTTGATAACTTCTAAGTGTTTTTTATCGGAAAAATACTCTTCAAAGGATTTACCAACAGCCTCACCCACTCCGTAAATCGCATCTAGGTCATCTTTTTTTAGCAATAAGATTTTTTCAATCGTTCCAAATTGTTCGGCAATATCATTTGCTGTCTCAGCACCAACATGGCGAATTCCCAAAGCGTAAATAAAACTCTCTAACGGAACCTCTTTTGACTTTTCGATCGCTTCGATAATATTTTGCGCGGATTTTTCGGCAAATCGCTCAAGAGGCTCAAGATCCCCTTCTTTCAGTTTGAATATATCAGATGGGTCACCAACTAACCCCTCATTCATTAGTTGTTCAATAATTTTTGGCCCCATGCCATCAATATCAAAAGCATTTTTAGAAACAAAAAAGCCGATCTGTCTCAACCTGCGAATTGAACAATTTTTATCGGCACAATATGAGTCAACTTCCCCATCTTTTTTCGTAACTTTGCCACCACAAACCGGACAATTATTCGGCATACGAAAAGTTTTCTCGTCGCCACCTCGCATTGATTTGATAACTTCTTTAACCTCAGGGATAACGTCACCAGCTTTGCGAATAATAACTGTGTCTCCAATTCGAATATCTTTTCGACCAATTTCGTCAGCATTGTGTAATGTCGCTCGAGAAACAGTCGAACCAGCAACAATTGTTGGCTCCATTACCGCGACCGGAGTAAGCTTTCCTGTCCGCCCAACCTGAACAATAATATCTAATATTTTTGATGTAGCTTCCTCAGCTGCGAATTTATAAGCAATTATTCCCCTGGCTGCCTTACCAACAACACCAAGACGGTCAAAAGCTTTTTTGTTGTCCAGAACAACTACCACACCATCAGTTTGATAAGGAAGTTTCTCTCGGGCCGACTCCCAGTGTTTCAAAAATTCTTTTACCTCAGCTAAATTGCGACAAAGTTTATTATTTTTATTAACCTTAAAACCTAAACACTCGGCTAAATCATGTTCCTGATGATGCTTGTCTAGTCCGACCTTTGAGGCTACGGCGTAAACAAAAAAATCTAGTTCCCGCCCTGCAGTTATTTTTGAGTCTAGCTGGCGAATAGAACCAGCAGCAACATTCCTCGGGTTAGCATATTTCGCTAATTCTGATTTCTCCCTACCAGCGTTTAATTTTTCGAAATCAGCTTTTGAAAGAAAAGCTTCACCACGAACTTCAAATCTACCATTGAGGGCACTATCCGCACCACGATTACAAAGTAATTTTTTGATGTCACCGCGCTGTTCAATTCGCAGTGGAATTGAATCAATTGTCTTTAAATTCTGGGTTACATTTTCGCCGACAGAGCCGTCACCACGTGTCGATCCCTGAACAAGAATTCCATCTTGGTAAATTAATGAGACAGCCAGGCCATCCATTTTTAGCTCAACAAAATAACCATCTTCTTCAATAGCTGATTTAGCGCCGAGTTTTATTAGCCGCTCTTCCCACTTTTCCAGTTCTTCAAAATTAAAAACATCATTAATCGAAAGCATACGCGAATCATGCTTC
>Ga0247840_10005362_pt1 | contig 19384 bp, 14 predicted proteins | sample LaCruzMarch2015__FD_192404 | JGI IMG/M metagenome (GOLD analysis project Ga0247840, IMG submission 192404) | Freshwater microbial communities from meromictic Lake La Cruz, Castile-La Mancha, Spain - LaCruzMarch2015_17m | ecosystem: Environmental > Aquatic > Freshwater > Lake | place: Spain... | reverse complement strand
TACAAGTGCCACTTATGTATTGCTTAAGGCTGTGACTTCACTAAGTTATTCTCATACTGCCTTAGTTTATAACACCAAATACAACTACAAAGTCAGAGCTTATAAACTCAGCGGAAGCACTAAGATATATGGAGTCTTCTCTAGTATTAAGAGCTCAACTGTCTTGGTTTCTGCACCTACTTTAACTTCAACATCTACTTCTGATTCAGTCAGTCTAAGTTGGGCAGCAGTATCTGGATCATCCGGCTATGAAGTTTCCTATTCTACAACATTAGCAGGGACTTATACTGCTACTCTTCAAACTACTTTGACTAAGACTTATTCAGATTTAACCCCTGGTTCAACTTATTACTTCAGAGCTAGAGCCTATCGTTTGGTTGGGACAGTTAAAGTATATGGACCTTACTCTTCAGTTAATACTGTCACCTTAGAAATCGCTGGTGCAGAGAGTGTTTCAGATCTAATTAGTGATTTTGTATCATTGGGATTGGCAGTAACTTCGCCACGTGCAATGACGGCTTCTGATTTTGGCTTTGCCCCACAGAAAGCAGATGAGGCAATGATTTTTGAAGTCCAAACAGGAATGAATAGCCGTGTATTTAAATTTACTAATCTTACCGATATGGCGGAACTTAAAGCGTATTATGATTTGGCTGAGATGCCCAGTCCGTTTTTCTCTCATACTTATAGTAGGGGAAGCTATCTCATCCAAATGAATTTTGAGATTCCTGTTGAAACTTTCCAAGCCTATCAAGATGCAATGGATATTTATATAATTCTGCCTTAATTTAGAATCATAAAAAAGTACTTTAAAGAGGTGATTAATCAATGAAATGAGGATCACTTCTTTTTCTTGTTTAAAATAATGATTGGTTTAGGTTTATATTTCCTAAAAATCTAAATTTAATGTGTTTTTTCTTGGTTTAATAACCATTTGCAACTATCTTAAACAAGAAAAACTTTAGGTTTAAAACTAAAATTAATATAACGAATAACACATTAATTGACTTACTACTTCTCTTTTTCATGTAGTGTTAAATACAAACGTTCATACTACACTCATAGTGGGTAGTATAAATATATATAAAGTATATAATGGAAATGAAAGCAGTAAATAGAACGAAAAATCCAACAAGAAAACTCAACGGCTCTAAAAGGTAAATCATATGTGGAATATTGCACCTGAATATTTATCTCTCGTTATCATTTTAATTCTACTCATGTATTCAAGGAAACGTTTACAAACACCAAACTTGAAGAGTGCCCATTTTCGTATGTTTCTGGAATTTGCTTTTCTTGAGATTATTCTATCCATCATCTCAGTCTTGGCGATTGAGAATTATACAGTTGTTCCGGAGAGTATCAATCAAATCATTCAAATCATGTTTTTCTTAGCAGCCCCCATTCTGCCTCTGTTATTCGCTCAATATGTGATTGCAGTTGGATGGGAAGATAATCCAAAGATACGTACCTATTTGAGATTGGCTTACATCCCCTATATTTTATATCTGCCTTTAGTATTGTCGAATCATTTTACTAAGCTACTCTATGATATTACAAGTCTTGAAGGTTTTGTTTATGGTAAATGGTTTTCACTTATATATCAAATTCATCTGGTCTATATTGTAATCATGTTTATCATTGCCTTTTCATGTAGAAAAAAAATGAAGTCTTATCTATCGAACACCTTACTTTCTTTTCCAATCATATCTTTGATAATACTGATCATTGAATCAGTATATCCAAGTCTCGTACTTTCAGGTTCAGCGGCAGCAGTTTCCTCTTTAATTGTATATCTATATCTACTAAATAAAGAACACGTTGACCTCAAAGAGAGTGAAGAAAGATTTAGGGATATATTCTCTCTTAAGGGTAATCCGATTTTTGTCATCGATAAATCAAATGGAGATATCCTTGAAGCAAACGAGTCTGCCTGTAGTCAGTATGGGTATACTAGAGATGAAATGTTGCGACTAAAGAACACCGACATGTCAAATGAACCTGAAAGAACAATCCAGGCAGCGAAAGACTTTAATGGTACTAATGGACATATAGGACTGCGTTATCATAAGAAAAAGGATGGGGATATCTTTCCGGTTGAGATAAATTCAACTTTGTTTAAATGGAAATCTAGAGATGCCATATTAGTTATTTCAAGAGATATAACAGAACGTCTGATTGCTGAAAACAAACTCATCTATTTAAGTTATCATGATCAATTAACCGATCTGTATAATCGTCGTTTCTTTGCTGCAGAACTTGAACGATTGGATACCAAAAGAAACTGGCCGATTACAGTTGCGATGGGTGATGTGAATGGTTTGAAACTAATCAATGATACCTTTGGACATCAAAAAGGGGATCAATTATTAAAGACTATTTCATTGGTAATGCAGAAAGCATGTCGCGAAGATGATATCATTGCCCGTTTAGGTGGAGATGAATTCGCTGTAATTTTCCCTAATACAACAGAAGAACAAGCTGAGAAGATCGTCTCTAGAATCATAGGATATGCCAGCCAAGAAGAGATTGAAGGTTTAAGTGTTTCAATATCATTTGGGTGTCAAACTAAACATAATGAGCTCGAAAACATTAACACAGTTATGAAAGAAGCAGAAGAGATTATGTATCGTAACAAACTCAATGAAAGCACAAGTATGAGAAGTAAAGCGATTCCATTGATGATGAAGACCCTCTTTGAGAAGAATGTTAGAGAAATGGAACACTCTGAAAGAGTCAGTGATATCTGTGTTAGATTAGCATCTGAAATGGGTTTAGATAGAAACTCAATTAATCGAATTCGAACAGCCGGATTGATGCACGATATTGGCAAGATTGGAATTGATGAAAGAATCTTGAATTCTAACGCAATATTGACTGATGTTGAGTTAATCGAAATAAAAAGACATTCTGAAATTGGCTATCGTATCTTAATAGCATCCATGGATTTTTCGGATATCGCTGAAGATGTGTATGAACATCACGAAAGATGGGATGGTAAAGGATATCCAAGAGGTCTTAGAGAAGAAAATATATCCATCTTTGCTAGAATCATTGCGATTGCCGATTCCTTTGATGCGATGGTATCTGATCGTCCTTACAGAGCTTATAAAAAATCTATGAGTGAAGAAGAAGCCTTAGAAGAAATTAGGAATAATTCGGGTACCCAGTTTGACCCCAGACTGGTTCAGATATTTGTTGAAAAGGTAATGCATTTCGATTGGTAAAAGCATAAATAATAAAAGTTTGATAATACGTAATATGATGCTTTCTATAGAAGTTTTTATATGGATAAGATTATAACAGTCATCATTCTGTTTCAAATAATAAAGTAGATAAATATCGTTCCCCATTATCTGGGAAGATAACAACGATCGTTTTACCTTTGTTTTCAGGACGTAAAGCCACATCGAGTGCTGATTGAAGTGCAGCGCCAGATGAGATGCCTACCAGTATACCTTCGTTTTTAGCTAATTCACGTGCTCGATCAAATGCTTGTTGAGTTTGGACAGTTAAAACTTCATCATATATCGTAGTATCAAGTGCCTTAGGAACAAATCCTGGACCCCAACCTTGAATCTTATGTGGACCAGTACGGCCCTCTGATAGCATTGGAGAGTCAAATGGTTCAGCTGCGATGATTTTAATAGCTGCATTCTTTGATTTAAGATAAGATCCAACACCACTAATGGTACCACCAGTACCAATTCCAGCAACCAAAATATCTATCTTACCATCTAGTGATTCATAGATTTCAGGTCCGGTTGTAGCAAAATGAACTGCTGGATTAGCAGGATTCTCAAATTGTGATGGCATAAATGCATTGGGCATACTTGCTAGAAGTTCTTCAGCTTTTGCGATAGCACCTTTCATTCCTTTAGCACCTTCGGTTAAGACGAGTTCAGCTCCATAAGCTTTTAAGAGCTTACGACGTTCAATCGACATGGTTTCAGGCATTGTTAATATAATACGATAACCTTTAGAGGCAGCAACCGCAGCCAAACCAATCCCAGTATTACCACTGGTTGGTTCAACAATGATTGACCCTTCTTTTAAAAAGCCTGCCTTTTCGGCAGATACTATCATAGCTAAGCCAATCCGATCCTTAACACTTCCAGCAGGATTTAAATATTCAATCTTTCCATAAAGTTTGACATTCAGATGATGCAGTTTCTCAAACCGATGCAGCCGAAGTAAAGGCGTATTCCCAATCAATTCAGTTATATTTTCAGCTACTTTTGGCATATTTCTCCTAATACATAGTAAAATACTATGTTATATATGTTATAATAAAATTATAGAGAGAATTAATGGAATAGTCAAGGAGGACACTTTGAAACATACAACCAAAGGACGTTACGGTTTAGCTGTAGTCATCATATTAAATAAAGTAAAGGGTCAGTCTGTTTCCTTAATGTCAATTTCAAAAAGCTTAGATCTATCTAAACTTTATCTCGAACAGATTTTGGCTGTATTAAGATCTCACCATATCGTTTACTCAATTAAAGGATCTACAGGTGGGTATTATATCAAGTCTGATTCACACTTTACTGTGTATGATATTCTTACTGTTCTAGAACCCAATCTAACTCAAGCAGCCAATTTAATTGATCAGAAGATAATAACAAATATTCTAGAAGAGAAAGTTTATCAAGCTCTGGACTTAAGTATCAAGGACTGTCTAAACTCAATTAGTATTGATGAACTCAGTGGAATGCTTAATGAAGACTCTATGTATTATATTTAGCAATTTAAGATTGGTTAAAAGATAAAATAATGATAAAACTATAGGTATAAAATGTTAATTAGTTCTGGTATTCATTGTTAATATACTTTTCATTAGAATTCAAGAATGATAAGATAATTTAGAGGTAAGAGAATGGGAAATAGAAAAGCAGCATATAGATTTAGGTTTATCTTAAGAGTAATTTTTGGCTATCTCATAATAAACTGTTTTATAGGAATTGTCCTATCATTATATGTAGGTATAGTTAATAATACTATTGCTGAATCCTTGAGTATCATATTCTTCATTACAATTGGATTGATTATATTATTCGTTATTTATAACTTTTACATGCATCAAGCAATCGATTATCAACTTATCGATGATTCTATTGGTTTCACATTTATGAACGATAGGAAACTTGAGATAGATAGAAATGAAATCTCTGAGATTCACATAAGTTCAGTAAGAGTAGTGCTATATCTTAATAATAAAAAACGGATATCAATATATAAAAGATATGCAAGTATAAGTGCTAATCAACTAGAGGCATTCTTTAGCCAAACGAATTTTCCTAAGGCAGTTTATCGCTCAACCATTTATTGAATTATTTATTTAAAAAAAAGAATGTGACTTGAGAAATCAACTTTATTTGAATCGTCCTTAAAAAAGGACTTTTTAATGATACCAATTTCATACACTATATAATGATATTGGAGGACGAAGCCATGAAACAACATGTAGATAATTCAAAAATTGATGACAACAATGACGAATCTGAAAATATCGAATCGTTTAGTGAAGTCTCCATCCAAGCAGGTGAATCTATAGCCACTTTCCAATACTTGATAATGGTTGATGAATCTAAACCAGATCGGCCACTTAAGGTTTGGTTTAATACCTTTGATTTGTGCTATGAAAAGCGCGAATTCATTGAAATCCATTCCTCAGCTACAATTAATCCAACTTGCTTTCATGCTTTCGCAGTAAACTATGTCCAATGTGATCATTGTTTTGGAGGAGAGTTTACCTCTTTTCATGATTACACATTTGATCAAGAAAATACTGAGAAATTATATCAATCATTATACTCAAGTTACGACCCTGTCCTCTTATCAAAACTCATTCAGAAAGAGTTTAGTGGTGTATATGGTTTAAAACTTTTGGAAACATATTGTAATGAAAGGAATATCAAGTATAACTATACGTTTGAATCTAGAGAGTAATCTTAATGAATTAGAATAAAAGGAATTTGATGATTAGGTTTGGTCTTGATTGATTAAGTACTATAATTTGAACAAAAATAGTTGATTGATTTAAAAAATTAAGTTAGAATTCATTAAGACTGAGCAGGCGAAAAACTTGATTAAAGTTTTTGGGGCTGGGCCTAAATTGGCAGCAGGAAATAAGCACCTGTGGGACAGTGTATCTTCCTATGGGTGTTTTCTATATCTTTACGAACTTTATAACTATGAATTCCTATCAAGAAAGGTAACTAGAACTGATGAATATGAATAAAAAAGCCAAAGCATTGATTTACCTAGTTTCTGGATTTATTGCTATATTATCATTGTTTGTATTCTATTATTATATTGGTAGAGATAAAGGAAATTTAGAAGATGTAGGGGAGACAAGCGGAACCCTTCTTGCAGCATCAATGAGTTTTGAAATGCTTATATTCTTTTTTATCCAAGCTTTAAAGCGCAGACTTGTCCCGCAAAGAATCAAAAGATATGTAGTTCTAATCATTAAGTACTTGCGTCTTTATCATAACTCTATGGGTGCCTTGGCTATGAGTTTACTTCTATTCCATATCTCGATAACCATAGATTTGACTAATCTGTTTAGAAGTCATTTGCTTACAGGTTATGTGATAACGGCATTGGTTATGATATCGGTACTTATGGGTTTATTTTATAAACCCAAAATAAAGATTCTTATTACGCTTCACATTACTTTCGCATGGTTTGCTAGCTTACCTTTTCTTATCCATGTAGCGTAGTAGATTCATAAAAAACCATCCTAATAGGATGGTTTTTTATAATATTTTAGTTTAATAATCTATTCAGAATCCTGTAAAGCATCATAGCCTTCTTCACCCGTTCTTACTTTAATGACGTTTTCAACATCATAGACAAAGATTTTACCATCGCCAATTTTACCTGTATAGAGGATGGCTTTAGCTGCTTCAATGACTTTTCTGACTGGTACTTTAGCAACTACAATCTCTACTTGAACCTTAGGAAGTAAGTTGGTTTCAGTTTCAGCTCCACGATAGTATTCAGCTTTACCTTTTTGAACCCCATAACCTAAGACTTGGGTTACAGTCATCCCTGTAATACCGATATCGTTTAGTGCTTCTTTTAAAGCTTCAAACTTACTTTGACGAGTGATGATATCAATCTTAGTGAGTTTAATATCTGAGATCATCGTCATTGAAGGTGAAGTGATGACTTCAACCGGAACGGCTCGATCAATCGGTACTTCTAGTTTCATTTGAGCATTACTTAAACGTTCAGGTGACTCATAGTATTTGAATCGATTGAGTTGTTTAATCTGTAAGTTATCCGGTGAATCATAGTCTAATTCTGAGCGTGATAACATCGTTCCAGGATAAGCCAGTACACCCATTTCAGGTACATCCAAGCCTTCGAGTTCATCTTCAGGTTTAACTCTCAATCCCCAGACCTTATCTAAGAATCTAAAGAACACATAGGATAAACCAAATCCCCATACAATTAAGACTAGAGCTGCGATCAACTGAGCGACCAGTTGAGATGGATCACCATAGAATAAACCTCTAACTCCACCAGCAACACCATTTAAACCTTCTCCATATGTTCCATCCGCAAATAATCCAACCGCAATTACTCCAAACATTCCATTCACTCCATGAACGGATATGGCTCCAACAGGATCATCTATCTTAAGTTTATTCTCAACGAAAGGTACAGCGATACAAACCAAGATACCAGCAATGAGACCAATGATTAATGAAGCCATTGCATTGACATACGCACAAGGTGCTGTAATCGCAACCAAACCCGCTAAGGCTCCATTGGCTGTCATAGAAGGATCGGGTTTACCATACTTCTTCCACATATAAAACATAGCCACAAGTCCACCCACAGCTCCTGCAATCATCGTATTGGTTGCGACAACCGCTAATCTAAAATCACCTGCGTTTAAAGTTGACCCTGCATTGAAGGCAAACCAACAGAAGAATAGAATGATGGTTCCAATGATTGCCATTGGAATATTATGACCAGGAAAAGCTCTAGCAGTTCCATCTTTCTTAAATTTCGCAATTCTAGGTCCTAAAACAATCGCTCCTGCTAAGGCAATCATCCCTCCCATCGTATGCACTACCGCTGATCCCGCAAAGTCTACCACCCCATGGCCAATCCCATAGAGCGATCCTAAAGTTGCCAACCATCCTCCACCCCATACCCAGTTCGCAAAGAATGGATAAAGAATGATACATATAAACAAAGAAGATATGATGGTGGCTGAATACTTAACCCGCTCTGCCATAGCCCCAGTTGGAATGGTTACCGTTGTATCCATGAAGACCATTTGAAAGAAGAATAAGGCATAGATACCGGTATCATAGGTTCCTAATAATCCAAATCCCTTATAACCCATGATTCCTCCAAGTCCAGGAATCTTTATCATCGCATTTAAGACTGAACCACCGGTTCCAAGGCTTGCTGCTCCACCTGAACCACCCATCTGAATCGCAAAGCCAATTAGAAAATAACCAATGGCTCCAACTAAGAAAACCATGAAGTTCATTGTAATCGTATGTGCAGCATTCTTAGCCCGACAGAAACCCGTCTCAACCATCGCAAATCCACATTGGAAGAAGAAGACTAAGAATCCACACATCATAACCCATACATAAGTTGAACTCATCAAACCCTTACTAGCTAGATTCTTTATCTCATCTAAGCTACTACTTCCAGTACCAGAAGTATAACTGGTACCAGTTGGATCAGCCGCTGAGGTATTGCCTCTAAATACATAAGCCAATACTAGAATAGCCAATGTGGCTGCGGCAAACATCGTGAGTGTTGTCGTTAATCGTTTTGATAGTTTCATCTTGTGTCCTTCTTTCTTGACCCCTTAAGCCTTAGTTCTTTCTCCATCTTTTTGCTCCTCTTTTTTATCAATCCCATATAAAAACAGTCTCCTGATTTGGGACGAAGACTGTATGTTCCGCGGTACCACCCATTTTACCTATAAAGGTCACTTGCTTAGGTTCGATTAAACCTTAGTTCTGTAACGGGAACTCCCGGCTAACTCTACTATGAATTCGAGTTGCACTCCTAGGGGTTATGGTTTTCAAGATTCCGGTTGGCCTTGCATCGATCCCAACTCGCTATGACGGATGACTTGAATCCACATGTCCTAATCAACATTTGTGATAATATAGCATAAGCTCAGGTGCTTGTAAATAGTAAAAATTAATAAAATGAGAATAAATGTAAAAAATAATGTAAAATATGAAATAAAAAATGGAATATACCAAATAAGTGAGAATATATTAGCATTGGAACACATAAAATATGATATAAATTGATAAATATGAAAATCTACACTATTTTAATATTTCAAGAAGCAATTAAATAAAAGTGGTAAAATATAAGTAACTTAGAAGTGTAGATAATAATCTAAATGCAGTTAAAACTCATTAGAGAAGGAGTATCTATTGATGAAGAAAATCATACTTGCGTTAATGCTGGGATTGTTGATTGTAAGTGTAGTTGCATGCAAAACTGCAGTACCAAAACCAGAAGTAGTCATATTCAATGATGCTGTGTTAGAGGCGCGAATTCGAGTGATTATGAATACACCTACGGGAGATATCTTAGTCAGTGAAGCCGAGAAGATATCAGAACTTGATTTATCAGAAGCCAATCCATCTGTTCCTTCAGCTAGAATAAAGGATATCAGTGCACTTAAATACTTCAAAAATCTCAGAGGTTTGAATTTATCCTATCAATTGGTGGAAGATTTAAGTCCATTGGCAAATTTAACGGAACTTAATATGTTTGGTTATTGGGGTGCGGCAAGTCTAAAGAATTTTGATGGATTAGCCAATTTAACCAACATGCTTGATATCAACATATCCAGTTATAATGAAGGAATCGGTACTAATTTTACAGATTCCGACTTGGCTTATTTTGCAAACATGACCAATCTTGAAGCCATTACTTTACAGGGATCTAAAATTACTGATCTCAGTCCACTGGCTAATTTAAGCAAACTTAGAAAACTCAACATTGATTATTCAGATATCAGTGATCTGAGTCCCATATCAGAAATGACGAGCTTGGTTGAAATGGACTTGAAATATACCAATGTGAGTGAGCTTGGTCCCTTAGAAAACTTTGTCAAACTTCAAGACTTATGGTTAGAAGGATGTCCCATTACAGATTACTCTCCCTTAACTGCAATTTATCCCAATCTAGTTCATAAAGATTTCTCAATCGATTAATATAAATCTAAAAGGAGTACTCTATGCAAGACGCTCAGAAGAAACGAATTAAACTTATCATATGGCTTGGATTGAGTGGGCTTATCATATTACTTGCTTTATGGTTTTTTATTAATCCTAAGCAATATACCCTTCATTTTGAAAGCAATGGAGGGACAATGATCAGTGATATCGAAAGAGGTTCCAATTCTGTTATAGAGGCTCCAACTGAGCCAACTAAACTGGGTTATACCTTTGATGCTTGGTACAGTGATATCAATCTGAGTCAAGCGTATGTCTTTTCTACAATGCCTACTCAAGATACCACCCTCTATGCAAAGTGGATCATCAATCAATATACTCTAAGTTTTAATACCAATGGAGGCTCACTGATTGAACCTATTACCCAAGTGTATCAATCGGTTTTTACTTTGGATCCACCAAGCAAAGAAGGCTATGTCTTTAGTGCTTGGTATACCGATGCAGCGCTTAGTCAAGCGTTTACTTTATCGACCATCCCTGCTGAGAATACCACCCTATATGCCAAATGGGTTCCAATGATAAAGGTAGTGTTAAGCTTCAACACCAATGGGGGTAGTTCAATTGTAAGTCTCAGTCAATATGAAAATACAGTAGTGACTAAGCCAACTGATCCAAGTAAAACGGGTTATACCTTTGGAGGATGGTATGCGGATGCTGCCTTGACTCAAACATATAGTTTTACAGTAATGCCGACCAGTAATTTCAGTGTATATGCGAAATGGAATACCAATGCTTATACGATCAGCTTTAATAGTCAAAAAGGTAGTAGTGTTTCAAGCATTACCCAAGCCTATAATACCAATATAACTAAGCCAATTAATCCAACTAGAATTAACTATATCTTTGATGCATGGTACAGTGACAGTGCTTTAACCCAAGTCTATACGTTCACTAAGATGCCTGCTCATAATATTCAGTTGTATGCCTCTTGGACTTGGATTAGCAACGGTTTAAGCTACGTCAAAGTAAGTGATCACATTGAAATCACGGGGTATACTGGAGATAATCCTGAACTCAGTATACCCGATGAAATCCTAAATCTTCCGGTTACCATCATCCAAAACAATGCCTTCTATGATAATAAATTACTCACTGATGTGATTATCGCTGATACGATAACATCGATTGGTTATGGGGCATTTCAGTGGGCTGAGAATATTGAAACAGTCACCTTTGAATCAGATAGTCAATTAGTAAGCATTGGTAATTCAGCTTTTGAAAGTGATCATGCTTTAAAGACCATTGAAATTCCTAAGTCAGTCACAAGTTTGGGGACTGGTGCATTTAGTTGGACGACTAGTTTAGAGAGCATTACCTTTGAAGCAGATAGTCAATTAATATCGATTGGGTCCAGTGCTTTCGATAGTGCACATAGTCTTAAGACGATTACAATTCCATCCTCTGTAGAGACCATTGGAGCGTATGCCTTTACATGGAATACCAGTCTAGAAAGCTTTATCTTTGAAGCGGATAGTCACTGTACCAGTATAGGCAATGGAGCCTTTGCGAGCGATCAAAAACTTACCAATATCATCATTCCTGCTTCTGTTGTTTCTCTTGGAAACTATGTGTTCAATTGGGATATTCTATTGACTTCGATTACTTTTGAAACGGGTAGTCAATTAGAAAGCATCGGATCATTTGCTTTTTCAGATGCTCAAGCTCTAAGTACCATCATCATTCCTTTATCGGTTACAAGCATCGGTTCTTATGCTTTCTCATATAATCTAACACCATTTACGATTAATGTTGAAAACGCTAGTAAACCAATTGGTTGGGTCAGTGATTGGATTTTTGGATCGGGGTATAGTGTTGTTTATGACTATTAGACTAAGCATTAATCAACTAAAATCCTAGGCTTACAGATGACATCTGCCTCTAAATAACATACAATAGAAACGAGGAATTTACTATGAACAATCCAAGTCTAGTCATTTTAGCAGCCGGTATGGGCTCGCGTTATGGCGGTTTAAAACAGATAGACACTGTCGGTAATAATGGAGAAAGCATCATCGACTTTTCGATCTACGATGCGATTGAAGCAGGCTTTAAGAAAGTCTATTTGATCATTCGTCAAGAACACGAAAAGGCTTTTAGAGAAGCTTTAGTAGACCAAGTTAGAAAGTTCGTAGAAGTTGAATTCATCTATCAAGATATGCATGACTTACCAAAAGGATTTAGTGCACCCACTGATCGGATTAAACCTTGGGGTACAACCCACGCCTTATGGGCCTGTCGTAAACAAGTAAAAGAAGCATTCATGATTTGTAATGCCGATGATTATTATGGTAAAGAAGCCTTTAAAGTGATGTTTGAATTTCTAACTCATCACGCAAATGACAAGCATTTTAGTATGGTAGGCTATAAACTACTCAATACTTTATCTGATTCAGGCACAGTTACCAGAGGGGTATGTGAAGTAAGCAATCATAAACTTACTGGGATAGTTGAAATCAAGAAGATTAAGAAGGAAGATTCTAAAGCTGTTTATACACTTGATGAAACCAAGTGGTTAAGCTTAGATGATCAAGCTCTAGTCTCTATGAACTTCTGGGGATTTACCCCCGCTATCTTCGCAATTGCCGAGAAACAATTCATCAATTTTCTAAATAGAGAGCTCAGTCTTAAACCTTTGGTTTGTGAACACGTCATCCCAACCATGATATCTGAAACACTCAATGATCATCTCTTTGATATCCAAGTATTATCCAGTCATAGTGTATGGTTTGGGGTTACCTATCAAGAAGATAAACCCTATGTCATCAGTCAGTTTGAAAAGTATAAGTCTGATAAACTTTATCCCTATGATCTATGGAAGTAAAATACAATCAATCAAAATAAAAGGGCAATGCCCTTTTTATTTAAATAAGTTTTTTATCAAATCGATAGAATATACAATGGATCCTAAACTCGCAAATACATTAGCGAATATAACCACCATTAGGATATGGATGACTTTATTCTTCCAGAATCCTTTTAGATGCATCACATCTTCTTGAATGGTCATAAAGTCAGTAACCTTAGGCTTACGAACATAGGCTTCCATTAAACCAGCAAACCATCCGGTTGCCAGTACCGGACTCATAACCCCAATAGGTGCCATCAAGAAGGCAGTAAGGATACTGAGTGGATGCCCAAAGGCTAAGAGTGTTCCAAAAGCCGATAGACTTCCATTGATTAAAAAGAAGCGCCATAGAGTATTCAAACCCATATCGTTAGATTGATAGATATTTAGGATAATCAATAGAGTTAGAAACAAAGGAAATAGATAAGTTAAATATCGTTTGGATTTATTTGGACTAGGAATCACAAACAGTTCATTGACATCATCCTCAAGCTCTAAGTATTTTAAGATTCCAGGGACATGCGCTGCTCCAACCACTGCTACGATTTGATTGGCTGAAGATCTTTTAAGATTATAAGCCATGACTCTATCTCTTTCGGTAATCAAAGTATTCGCAATCTTAGGGAAGGCCTTGCTTACTTCACTTAAGGCGGATTCCATGAGGTCCTGTTGCTTCATTTCTTCAATCTGTTCAACACTGATTTCTTCAGTTTCAAAGACAGAAGTGATCAATGAGGTCAACATCTTAATCTTATCGAAAAAGTTGAGTGAGCGCCAAATTCGCATAAAGGTTGTCTGAATATTACGATCTAAATTCAATAATTTACATCCATGATCTTGACTGTATTCAATGGCTGTCAGCATTTCTTGACCCACTTCAATATTCAATTGTTTGGCCATCTTTTTTTGATAGGATGATAAAACAATCTGACTCATCAAGAAACCAACTTTCTTAGATTTGATGATACTAACCACATCCGTATTCTGCCACAGTTGATCTGATTTAAGCGATTGATAGCGTGCTTCATCCAGTTCTATCGCCACTGTATCTGGTTGAATCTCACTTAAGACACTTAATACTTCAAGACTAGAAGCTTCTGATATATGCGCTGTACCGATTAAGGTGATTGTTTTACTGCCCAATTGAACTGTATGTTTCATAAGTACCTTCACTATTTCTGTATCAATTATACGCTCATTTCTATCACATAATTTGCCTTAATGCTAAGTATGATATATGGTATAATTACTACGACTGGGAGGACTGCCATGTTAAGTTATCAAACGGTTCAAACTATCATTCAACTGGGTCGAATGATATTAGATATTCTCATAATATGGATATTATTGTTTTATACCATTAAGATTGTACGTAATAATTCACGGACAACTCAAATATTTAAAGGGATTGTCTTAGTAATTATTGTTCAAGCCTTAGCCAATTACTTTGGATTGGTGGCTGTATCTTGGTTAGCAGGAACAATCGTAACCTATGGATTCTTAGCTGTAATCATCATATTTCAACCTGAATTACGCTCACTACTTGAACGAATTGGTAAGAGTAGTTTCTTTTCACGTATCACAACCTTGTCTGGTAATGAACGCCAGTATTTAGTAGATGCGGTGGTTCATGCGACGATGAATTTATCACAGAATAGAATCGGGGCACTGATTACAATAGAGCAAAATCAATCATTAAATGATTATATTAAAACTGGTATCAAGATGAATTCGTTGGTTACATCCGATTTAATTCAAACCATCTTTGTCCCCACAACGCCCTTACATGATGGGGCAGTCATCATCCAAGGAGACAGGATCGCTTGTGCTTCTGCCTATTTCCCACCATCAACCGCTGAACTACCTACACGTTTTGGAGCTCGTCATAGAGCTGCCATTGGAATCAGTGAGATAACCGATTCCATCACGATTGTCATATCTGAGAAGAGTGGAAGAGTATCAATCGCTGAAGAAGGACAATTGTCCTTGGTTACACAGAGTGCTCTACGGGCTTTCTTAGAGAAAGTCATTTTACATGATGTGGTGGATGTTCCGCATAAACAAAGAGCTGATGTCAAAGTAGGCCAAGGTAATGAACCTGAACTCACCATTATCCATGCAGAACCCATTAAAGATGCGAAGAATCAAGACACTGAAAAACCTTTACGCTGGTATCATAAAGAAGAAAAACCTTCAATTGAACCCAGTTCTAAACCAATTCCTTCCACTGAAGTCAATAAAGTAATCAGTGAGAATAAACCATTCGAAGAAGGTATTACTAAACCAAAACCTAAGACAGTCTGGTGGCCAATTAAAAAGAAAGCTAAACCCGTTTTAACTTTAAGCGAAGAAAAACCTAGCCCAAGTTTAGTTAAGGAACAAGCAACTAAACCAATCGAAAAGAAAGAGCCAGTCCTAGAGACACCAAAACCGCTTGAGATTAAACCCGTTGAAAAGAAAGCTGAAGTCATTGAACCAGCTAAGCCTTTAGTCAGTAAACCCGTTGAAAAGAAAATCGAAATCATTGAAACAGCTAAACCATCCATTGATAAAGTTGATGAAACATTCAAACCAGTAGCTAAATCAAAGTGGTGGCAGTTTTCAAATAAACCTAAACCAGTTGAAACTAAAGAAATCCAGGCAGTTTCAGATAAACCCTTAGAGAAACTAGATAACATTAATGAAACACCTAAACGTGCTACTTCTAAGTCTGAGCAAAATGCGTTACCTATCACTGCGCCAGAAGTAGTGAAGTCGAATGAAGATAAGAAGCTTTCTACATCTCCCAATGAAGAACTTCCACTTGTAGAAACCGAGAAACCAAAACGACAATATCGTAAAAAAGAAACTGTGGTAGAAGATAAACCACTAGAATCTAAAACAGAAACCGTAGATATTAAGGAAACACCTAAAGTTACACTTGAGTATAGTGTTGAAAGTGAATCCCTATTTGAGGATCTTTCCCGTGAAGAGTCCAAAAAAGGAGGGGATAAATAATGTCATTAAACAAGAAACCAGAACCAAATAAAGGCGAAGAAAAGATTGAGTTGGCAAAGAGAATTGCTGAGCAAAGCCAAAAAATGGTTAAGACTTATAACGTTATTGAACAATATATTATGAAGATCATTCGTTTCTTTAGTATGTGGTTTGATCGTTTACTATTCAACAGCCAAAATGGTAAGATTGTAACCTTGATCTTAGCGGTTGTTTTATATGTTGTCATCAATTTAAACATTGGAGAAGCCATCTTTAATAATCCGATTCAATCAGGCTATACAATTGATTCTATACCAGTTACGGTCATCGCCAATGATGCTGTTTATGAAATCACTGGACTTCCTGAATCAGTCAAAGCTTATGTGATTGGAGATATGTCAGATATTTCATTGATACGGACGCAACAAGCTTATTCTGTTGTGGCTGATCTTACTGGATTATTAGAAGGTACCCATAAGGTAAGTTTAATACCCAAGGACTTCTCATCGAGAGTGGATGTGGCTTTATCTCAATCCAGTGCGGTTGTAACCATTAAAAAGAAAATATCTCAACGTTTTAGTTTAAGTTATGATTTTGTGAACAAAGAGAGAATGAATCAAGAGTATGTTTTAGGTATTCCAGTCTTAGAGAATACTGAAGTTATTATTCGGGCATCCCAAGATACCCTAAATCAAATAGGAATGGTTAAAGCTTTAATCGATACCAGTGGGGTTAGCAGTAGTTTTACGCAAGCTTCCACCATCATAGCGTATGATCAAGATGGTAATAAGATGAATGTGGATATTTTACCAAAGACCGTCAATGTGACTGTTGATGTGACTTCACCAAGTAAATCAGTGCCGGTGGCTTTGATACCAAGTGGTGATATACCAAATGGATTAGCGATAGAATCGGTTACTTTTGATAATCAAACCATTATGATCTATGGTCCTGATAGTATTCTAGGTGCCATTGATACCATCAATGTTCCTGTCGATGTAACTAACATGACTGTTGACAGCACCATCGTTGCAGATATTCCATTACCAAGTGGAATCCGTAAGACCAGTGTCAATGTCGTCACGATGAACATTAAAATGGGAATCGCAGTTAATAGACAAATCGATGATGTCATCATCGAATATCGTAATAATATCAATGGATATAAATTTGATGCAACAGTGGCTAAGGTTAGTGTTATCCTCCAAGGAACCACTACCAATATAGATTCAGTCACCAGTGAAGATCTATATGTCTATTTTGATATGAAGAATGTGGTACTCGGTGAGCAAGAAGTTCAACTCTATATCGTTGGATCAAACAACTTAGTCAAGTATACTTTATTGACACCGACTTTAAAAATCGTTGTAAAGAAGAGTTAGAATGGGCAAATATTTCGGCACGGATGGTATAAGAGGCAAAGCCAACAGTGAACTGACGGTTAAGACAGCATTTAAAGTCGGTCAAGCCCTAGGCAATCTTTATACCAAACAAAAAATAGTCATTGGAATGGATACACGGATCTCCAGCGGTATGTTGAAGAACGCGCTTTGTGCTGGCTTAAGTGCTTCAGGGGCGGATGCCTATGATATGAATGTAGTCCCAACCCCAACCGTAGCGTATATTACCGCCAATCAAGATTTTATCTGTGGTGTGATGATATCCGCCAGTCATAATCCTTATTATGATAATGGGATTAAAATATTCAATCATCAAGGAGTTAAAATTGATGATCAAATCGAAGCTAAAATTGAAGCTTATCTAGATGATGAATACACGATTCCTTATAGTCAAGAAAGCGAGATTGGTAAAATCATCTCATATCCTGAAGGCATCGTATTATATGCTGATTATCTATTATCACTCTTTCCACTCGATTTAAGTCATTTAAGAATCGCCATCGATGCAGCCAATGGTTCAGCATCCCACATCGCATATGCGATATTGAATCAATTGAAAGCTCAATGTTTCATCATCAATAATACCCCAGATGGGTTAAACATCAATCATCTATGTGGTTCTACACATCCAGAAACTTTACAGAAATTCACAGTTGAAAATAAGTGTGATATTGGTTTGGCATTTGATGGAGATGCGGATCGATTGATTGTGGTGGATCATCTAGGTCATTTGGTTAATGGCGATAAGATGCTCTATATGAATGCCTTAGCGATGCAAGCCAAGGGACAACTCAGTCAAGATACCATCGTAACCACTGTGATGGCTAATCTAGGTCTATTTAAAGCCCTGCAGAAAAAAGGCATCCATAGTGAAATAACCCAAGTGGGTGATAAATATGTCTATGATAAAATGCAGAATGCTGAACTGATGTTGGGTGGCGAACAATCTGGCCACATCATCTTTAAACATCATATGACAACAGGTGATGGTTTACTCAGTGCTCTAAAGTGCTTAGAAATCATGCTTGAATCCAAACAATCACTTGAAGAACTAGGTAAAGACTGTATCATCTATCCCCAATATCTTAAAAATATCAGAGTTAATGATAAATTAGAAACGATCAATAATCCTAAAATTACTCAACTTGTCTCATCAATTGAAACAGCATTGGGTAGTGATGGACGTATCTTAGTTAGACCATCTGGAACTGAACCATTGATTCGAGTCATGGTTGAAGCCATTGATTTTAACACCTGTACAAGTTATGTCAATCAAGTCATTCAATTGATCATTGATGAAGGTCTCAGCATATGAAAAAAGTAATTTGTGTCGTTGAAGATGAAAAGGATCTCAATGAACTCGTTAAAAGTTATTTAGAAAAAGAAGGCTATGAAGTGCGTTCTTATTTAACCTATGAAAGCGCCAGTAATCATGTGAGCGATGATGATGTCCACTTATGGGTTTTAGATATCATGTTGGATAATAAGAGTGGCTTTGATTTAATCGAAGAAATCAAGAAGCAGAGTAAAACGATTCCTGTTATCTTTATGTCAGCTCGTGATAAAGAATTTGATCGTATCATTGGTTTAGAAAAAGGCAGTGATGATTACATCACCAAACCATTTTCACCTAAAGAGTTGGTTCTAAGAATCAACAATATTATGCGTCGGGTGTATAAAGATGAAGATCGGATTATTGTCGATAAATATGAGATTGATTTGGTTCAACGTAAAGTCTTTTATATCAATGATGAGATAGATTTAACCACTAAAGAATTCGATCTACTCATGATGTTTGTCCGAAACAAACAAACCGCTTTCTCGCGTGAGCAGATACTAGAGCGTGTCTGGGAATCAAACTACTTCGGTAGTGATCGAGTGGTAGATGATACATTACGTAGATTAAGACGTAAATT